>ERZ802830.1969-NODE-1969-length-18934-cov-14.3123_pt1 | contig 18934 bp, 16 predicted proteins | sample MGYA00345654_ERZ802830 | MGnify/ENA primary metagenome ERZ802830 (study PRJEB30503, sample SAMEA104212375) | marine metagenome | biome: Westerlies Biome; feature: [SRF] surface water layer (ENVO:00010504) within the epipelagic zone...; material: water...
ATGCAGAAGTCATTAAATCAGAATTGGCAAAAAGTATGAAGAAAGCTCGCGATCATGGAGAGGAATTTTTACTAAATGAGGGAATTCTTTCCATGATGAATAAAGGCGCAGTTTTTACTCCCGGATCGGTCAAAGAATGGATGGATTGTGGAAATCCAAAAATCACATTGGAGACCAACAAAAAAATGTTGAGAATTTTAACAAAAGAAGGTAAGAAACTTGTTTCTGAAGATGTTACATTAGAAAGCAGTGAGATCATTCCACCTTGTTATGTAGGTAAAGGTGTTGTGCTAAAAAACTCTACCTTAGGGCCTAACGCAGCTATTGGGGAAGGTTCTTTTGTGGAGAATTCAACGATTTCGGATTGTCTTATTCAAAAAAATACGGTAATTAAAAACACAAAATTAGAAGGCTCTATGATTGGCAGCCATGTAAAGTATGACGGTAACCATTCTTTTATAAGTATTGGAGACTATTCTGAATTGATTTAAAATGTTACGAAACGACAGTATCTTTCGGCTTATAAAAATTGGGCTCATCCTCACGATGATTTTTGTCGCCGGTTGTAAATCCCCTGCGATTTTACCAAGTAAAACCCCTATAAAAGACCGGCCAATAAAGGAATTGATCAAAGCTATTTCAAAGAATGGGGCTGACTTTAAAAAATTCAGATCTCGGGTTAAAACAACCTATTATGACGGTAAAAGAAGCCAACAAGTAATTGTTAACCTTAGGATGGAGAAAGACAAATCCATATGGATGAGTGCGAATATTTTGGTGCCTATCGCCAAAATATTAATAACCCCTAAAAAAGTATCCTTCTACGAAAAATTTCAAAAAACCTTTTTTGAAGGAGATATTACTTTTATCAACGACCAATTTAACACCGATTTTGATTTTAAGGACATCCAAAACCTATTGATTGGTCTTCCACTTGCAGACCTAAATCGTGGAAAATGGGAAACCATTTCTCACCCGAAATACTATATCCTGACCCCTAAGTCTAGCAAAATGCAATTGAAGCCTACTTTTTTTTACAATCCTAATGATTTTAGTTTAAGAGAACAACGATTTTTAGTTTCCGGAACAATGCAATCCTTAACAATTAAATATATCGATTACCAGCGATTAGAGGGAGATTTCCTTCCTAGAGAAATCGAAATTTCACTCTTTGATGGGAGCGAACTAAAAAGGATAACCCTTGAGTATACCAGAGTCGATTTCCCTGACCGGATAAGTGTGCCCTTTCAAATACCAAAAGGCTATAAATCAATTGAATTGTAATGCTTAGCAATAAGTGGTTTTGGACACTAGGGTGCTTTTTGATCATTTCATTCGGAACAGCTCAGTCTAATTCTTCACGCCAGAGAGCGCTTGAGGGAGAAAAAAAAAGACTTCAACAGGAAATCAAACAAATCAACACTTTACTTTTCGATAACAGCCTCAAAGAAAAATCATTCTTTTCACAGGTTGAGGATTTAGATTTAAAAATTTCTGTTAGGAGTCAATTAGTAAAAGTCAACAACCAGCAAGCCAATTTACTGACTCGTCAAATTAACGTCAATCAAAGAGATATTACTAAATTAAGGAGTGTGCTAAAAGATTTAAAGAAAGATTATGCTGATATGATAACTAATTCTTACAAGAGTAAATCCTCCCTCAATCGATTGATGTTTTTGTTTTCCTCTAAAGATTTTCTTCAGGCTTACAAAAGGATTCAGTACATGAAACAGTACGCAAATTACAGAAAAAAACAAGGAGAAGAAATCGCTGAAAAAACTCAAACGCTTCAGACCTTGAACAAAACCTTGCTTGAGCAAAAGATTCAGAAAGAGGCTTTAGTAGCCGAGAACAAAAAAGCACAACAAGTCTTGCGGGATGAGCTAAAATCTCAGCAGCGTCTCATTCGAAGTCTCAAATCCAAATCACGTTCCCTTTCTGCTATAATTAAGCAAAAACAGCTTAAAGCAGTCGCCATAGATAGAGAAATCCAGCGCTTGATAAGGGAAGCAATTGCCGCCTCAAATAAAGCAGCTGGAAAAACTTCTAAAAAAGCATTTATTCTAACCCCGGAAGCCAAGTTATTGGCTAAAAATTTCGTTGCGAATAAGGGAAAACTTCCCTGGCCTGTTGAAAAAGGACTTGTTGTTCAGCGATTTGGAACCCAGCCTCATCCAGTAGTAAAAACTACTATGATTAAGAGCAACGGGGTAACTATAGCCACCAGCGTGAAAAGCCAAGCTAGATCGGTATTTGATGGAGAGGTGATGACGGTGCTAAGTTTTAAGGGAAATAATCCAACAGTATTGATTAAACATGGAAATTTTATCACTACATATAAAAATATAGCAAAAGTATATGTTAAAAAAGGGGATAAGGTTAAATCAAAACAAGCAATAGGAGAGATATTTACCAATCCACAGACAGGCAAAACCATCTTACAATTCAGCGTGTTTAATGAATTAAAACCACAAAATCCAAAGAACTGGATTTATAAGATGTAGAGTTATTTTTCTACCAAAAACCAAACGTCTTCTTTAAGAGCAAACCTAACATAGTTGTGAAGATTAAGTGCCTCTCGTTTAGAAACAAATCTACCATAAGCTACGCGGTATAAGCCTTGCGGATTTAATTCTGTAAAGGCAGCATCAAAACCATTAACTCTAAGATTTTTTAATAATCTTTCAGCATTATCAATTGATCTGAAAGAGCCTGCCACGACACTGTAGTAGGTTCTATCTAGCGGGGTACTTTCAGTCAACTTAGGCTCGGAATTAAAAGAGAGATTCATTTTGGTTAATGAACCCAAATTAAATGTTGCTTTTTGAACATTACTTTTAATTTTCTTTTGTGCCAGCTCCATTGACTTTGTTTTTTCGTTTACCAAATATTGATTTCCAAAATAATATATAGAACCAGCTAAGGCGATTCCAATGAGTCCGATTGCTGCATATTTTCCAAATGGCTTGCGATTCTTTTCTTTTTTTCCAGGTGTGAACATTAAATTTTCTTTGTTTTCTTTTTCCATATTTAGCGGTTGATTGGGTTTTTCAGTATCTGTATGGTTTAAATTTATTGGCTTTCTACAAAAGCTCGCTAGTCCAAAAGCACTGAGGTCAAAATTAATTTTACCATCTGGATAAAAGGTAATCTTTTTTTGGGAGTTCAATCGCATTTCTCCTATTCCAGGGAATAATAATTGTTGTGTAATTAGCCTTTGTTTCCAGCTAATGACCTCTTTTTCAATTCTCCTTAGGGCTTGTTCAAATGACATGTTTTCCTTTTGCGCAATATAGTGGGCCAATATCCCATCGTTGCTACTCAACAAGCTGTTAAAACTAACTTCTTTCTTCGGAGGAAAAATCAAACCCGTATCAGGCTGAATCAAAACATTTATTGAACGGGTAAGAAAAGCACCAAAGCTAGGGACAGTAACACACTCATGCTTGAAGAGTAATTCCTTTATATATTGTTGAGTTAACATTAATCAAAGATAATAAAAAACTTACCCTATAATAATCATAAAAATCTAAGACAGTAATTTTAAAGCAATAAAAGGTATTTTCTTCAAAGAATTACTTTAAAAAATTGCACTTTATTTAAGCCTAAACAAATCCAATGTACTCCAACTATTACGTATTGAATAGACTCCTAGGCTTAATGAATATTTATTATTCCTAGTATTAAAAATTAAATAGATCACAGATCCTTAGCAATTTAAAATAAAACTATTGAAAGAAATATATTGATAATAAAAGTAAAATTATTGAAGTGATAAAATCAGAAACCTAATTTTTTTCTCACCCGGAGCAGGACTTCATCAGCAATTTTACTTGCTTTATTTGCCCCTTTTGCTAATGCAACTTCAACTTCTTCAGGGTGTTCGCTATAGTAATTAAATTTTACTCTTTCAAGTTTAAATTTCTCCATTATTAACTCAAATAAGGCTTGTTTAGAATCTCCATAGCCGATTTCCCCCTTTATATATTTTTGACGAAGAGTATTAACCTGATTTTGATCACCTAATATGCTGTATATCTCAAATAAAATACATTCATCAGGGTTCTTGGGCTCATTAACGGATTTACTGTCTGTTTTAATACCCATTATTTGACTGCGCAGCTTTTTTTCCGGAAGAAAAATATTTATTGTATTATTCTTGGATTTACTCATTTTATTTCCATCTGTACCAATTACATACTGAGTATTTTCTTGAATCTTAGCTTTTGGCAAAACAAATGTTTTTCCCAATTGATGGTTAAAACGCGAGGCAACATCGCGGGTCATTTCTATATGTTGCAACTGATCTTTACCAACTGGAATTAATTCAGCATCATATATCAAAATATCCGAAGCCATAAGCATTGGATATGTAAATAGACCTGCATTTACATCTCCTAAATGATTTGATTTGTCCTTAAAGGAATGAGCAAGTGTAAGTCTTTGGAAAGGGAAAAAACAACTAAGAAACCATGCTAATTCAGTGACCTGACTTACAGCACTTTGTCTGAAGAATATTGTTTTTTCAGGATCTAAACCGCAAGCAAGCCACGTTGCCGCAGTAGCAAATGTATTTTCTGATAATTCATTGCCATTTTTTATTTGAGTAATCGAGTGTAAGTCTGCTATAAATAAAAATGATTCATTTGTTTGATCTTTAGCCATTTTAATTGCAGGAAGCACCGCACCTAGAAGGTTGCCTAAGTGCGGGATACCAGTTGACTGAATACCCGTTAATATTCTTGCCATTTTCTGTGAATGATTAGATACAAAGATATTTTTTTTAACCGTTCATACAAAGTTTGCAGGATTCGGATTCTTTATCCATTCATAGAAAATGTATTTTTATGGAATGACAAGGGTTTTGATAGTTCTCTGGCGAATTTGGTTTTATTTTTTGGCAGCTATTCCTGTAATTATAATGTTCCCCTTTTTGACTCTGTTACTTATCTTTCCGAATGGATATCATCCGTTTTTTTGGATTGCCCGAAACATTTGGTCACGCTTTGTTTTATTCGGGACAGGTTTTAGAGTCAAAATAAATAACATGTCAGAACTGAACAAAAAACAGAGTTATTTATTTGTAGCTAATCACTCTAGTTATATTGATGTAATGTTAATGTTTATAGTGGCGAATAAACCTTTTGTTTTTGTTGGTAAAAAAGAATTGGTTAAAATCCCTTTTTTTGGATATTTGTATAAGCGAGCAGCCATTATGGTAGACCGAGGTAGCTCAAAAAGTCGTTTTGGAGTATATGGTCGCGCAAAAAAAGTTTTGGATAAAGGCTACAGCGTTTGTATTTTTCCAGAAAGGGAATATTCCGATGAAACTGTATTACTCAACCCTTTTAAGCAGGGCGCATTTAAGTTAGCTATTGAGCATCAGCTAGAAATTTGTCCTATGGTTTTTTTGGATTGTAAAAGGAAATATCCTTGGAACACCACATATGGTTATCCCGGAATTTTAAGAGTAAATATCTATCCTACAATTTCTTCTAAAGGTCTAACCGAAAAAGATATTCCGATATTACAGCAAAAAACTTTCGACCTGATTTATAACGGACTTAATGAAGATCCCGCGCAAAAGGCTGTAGAGGCTATAAAAGTTTGGAAAAAAATAAATAAAATCGACTAATAAACTATTCTATCCATTGGGATTATCTCTTGATCCATGTCACGCATTGCGTTGATTAGCTTAAAGCCTTTAAAAGTTTTAAGCTCGTTAATTCCTAGATTAGCAGTTTTAATTTTGCCATTATCTAATAGTCTAGCCCGACAGGTCCCCTCTAGAAGGGGTTTTTTTGGCGTAATCCATTCCCTCCCGTTGAAGAATATTAAATTCGCATAGGAACTATCTGTAATTTGGCCATCCCTTACTATGATAACATCATCACAATTTCCTCTTTGGTCAAAAAGTTTATTTAAATTTTCTCTATTCCTTAGTTTTAAGGAGTATTTTAATTCAGAGGTGTAAACCAATCTTATAGTGTTAATTTTTATAGGATTATAGAAGTCAAATTCAATCTTCCGTCCTTTTTCTCCATAAAGAATCCTTAGCTTAACATTTCCTTTTTTAAATTCTTTTGGGATATTTATTTCACTAATCAAATTAAATTGAGACGATTCCCCAAAATATTTAAAATAAGCTTTCTGGAATCGTTTTTCGTGCCAATTGGAATTCATGACTCTACCATCTTGTATGCAAAGAGATTCAAATAACGGGTACATAGATTTTTTCGATTAGCTCGTTATATTCTGATTCTAAATTGCTCATGAAAGTAATGCCTCCTCCACTGCGATAGAGAATCTGACCTTGCTTTTTTTCTAGGTATCGGATATTTACCGCACTGTCAAGATTTTCTCCATCAAAATATCCAAAAACACCTGTGTAATAACCCCGCTTTTCTTCCTCTACCTCTCTAATAATAGATACAGTTTTTTCCTTTGGGGCCCCGCATATAGAACCCGCCGGAAGCATAGTCAATAGCAGCTCGGGAAGTTGTTTTTGCCAATCCTTAAGGAGCTTTCCCCTGATTTCTGAACTTGTATGGTAGATTTCGTTTTTTTGGGTTTTAATCTTATCTATATATCTAAAACGCGTCACTTGAACATCCCTTGCAACCTTAGATAAATCGTTTCGGATTAAATCTACTATGGTATTATGTTCATTAATCTCTTTGGCATTATTGGTTAAAGTTTTTCGAGCATTTGGTAAACTAGCGTCAATTGTCCCTTTCATCGGATAGGAATATATATACCCATCTTTGATCTTAATAAAGCATTCAGGGGAGTAGACAACAAACTGGTCTTTATAATATAGTTTATACGGGGCTTTTGCCCTATGAAATATATGCTCGAGGCTTAAAGGAGTTTTAATTTTGGATGGAAAAGTCAGATTAAGTAAAAAAGTATTGCCTTGGTATATCTCCTTTACTACTTTTTTGTAGGCTTTGCTGTAATGCGACTTAGCCACTGGGTCTATTGACAGGTGCATTGGCTTTTGCTTCGTGAATTGAGCCTTAAAGTTTTTTAAACCCTTTATTTCAAAATAAAATCCTAGCTCTTTGGCTTTGTTAATAGGGCAAACAATCGGATTTTTATGTTCAAAATCGATTAGAAAGAAAAAGGGTTTTTGTTTCTCGGCCAAGGCCGACATTTCTGATTTAAAACGATTTATTTTCAAGGGATTATTTGAAAAAAATTAATAGACTATTCTACCGCTTTAACAGTATCCATAATTTTTATTTCCAGCTCTTCCATTAACTCTGGATTGTCTTCAAAAAGAGTTTTTACCGCATCGCGGCCTTGCCCCAATTTCGTCTCACCATAGCTAAACCAAGAGCCACTTTTTTTAATGATTTCGTAGTTGACGCCGAGGTCTATTATTTCACCCACTTTCGAAATTCCTTCTCCATACATGATATCAAATTCAGTGGTACGAAAAGGAGGTGCCACTTTGTTTTTGACGACTTTAACTCGGGTTTTATTCCCGAGCACTTCTGCATCACCACTTTTGATCTGTGTAGATCGGCGAATATCCAAACGAACTGAGGCATAAAATTTAAGGGCATTTCCACCAGTGGTTGTTTCAGGATTTCCAAACATTACACCTATCTTTTCTCTTAACTGATTAATAAAAAAGACGGTGCAATTGGTTTTACTTATTGAAGCAGTTAGTTTTCTTAGCGCTTGGGACATTAGTCGCGCATGGAGCCCCATTTTCGAGTCACCCATCTCTCCTTCGATCTCACTTTTGGGAGTAAGGGCAGCTACAGAATCGATTACGACCATGTCAATTGCACCTGACCGGATTAAGTTATCTGCAATTTCAAGTGCTTGCTCCCCATGGTCTGGTTGAGAGATGATTAATTCGCTAAGATCTATCCCCAGCTTTTCAGCATAAAAGCGATCGAAGGCATGTTCGGCATCTATAAAGGCAGCAATTCCTCCTTTTTTTTGGCATTCTGAAATGGCATGAAGTGTTAGTGTCGTTTTACCTGAAGATTCTGGCCCATAAATTTCTATTACCCTTCCCCGAGGATAACCACCAACACCAAGGGCTAGGTCCAAACCGATAGAACCGGATGAGATAGCTTCTACTTCTTCGATTGCTTCATCCCCTAATTTCATTACAGCTCCCTTACCGTAAGTCTTGTCTAATTTATCAAGGGTTAATTGGAGTGCTTTCTTTTTTGCTTCATTTGCGTCAGGCATAATACTCTGTTTTTTAGCGAATTTACTATTTCTAATTATTGTCGACAACAGAGTCAGTTATGGATTATTAACAAAATTGTATCAATTTATAGATATTTGGTTTTTCTTTTATTTTAAATAGCATTCACCTTTTATGTTATTTGAAATATTTCATCCATTACAGGCAAAAAAAAAATTATAAAATCAAACTTAAGAGTTGCTATGCAAAATATTAAGGACCTCATCTACATTAATTTTATAACTTTGTATGTCAACATTTAAAAGTTTATAGCGTGCAACTATATAACAAATTAAGTGCTGAAGAACGAAGATTTTTAATTGAAGCAGCTGGAACAGAACGCCTAACCCTTTCGTTTTATCAGTACCATAAAATACTTAATCCAAAGTTTTTTCGAGATTACCTATTTGTTCACTGGAACTTAATGGATGTTTTGGGGAGAATTTATATTGCCCAAGAAGGTATTAACGCTCAGATTTCATTACCGGCCCCTAAATTCGAAACTTTTAAAACTTTTTTGGATGAAATTTCGTTTCTAAGCAGTGTTCGTCTTAATATTGCGGTGGAGCAAAACAATGAATCTTTTTTAAAGCTTACCATCAAAATAAAGAATAAAATAGTAGCGGATGGACTAGATGATTCCACGTTTGACGTTACTCAGAAAGGGATCCACGTGAATGCTAAACGGTTTAATGAATTGTTAGCAGAAGAGGGAACTATTTGTTTAGACATGCGCAATCATTATGAGAGTGAAATAGGACAGTTTAAAGGGGCTCTGAAGCCAGATGTAGATACCTTTCGTGAATCATTGCCCTTTATTGATCAAACCCTTGCTGAACATGACAAAGAAAAAAAACTTTTGATGTATTGCACGGGAGGTATTCGATGCGAAAAAGCAAGTGCTTATTTCAAACACAAAGGCTTCAAAAACGTTTTCCAATTGGAAGGAGGTATTATAGAATACGCCAGACAAGTAGAAGCTGAAGGAATAGAAAACCAATTTATTGGAAAAAACTTTGTATTTGATGAACGCCGTCGGGAACGTATAAGTGATCATATAATTGCAAAGTGCCATCAGTGTGGTGCACCTTGTGATACCCATGTCAATTGTTCAAATGAAGCTTGTCATTTATTGTTCATTCAGTGTGAAAGTTGTCAGGAAAAAAGACAAATTTGTTGTTCTAACGAGTGCCAAGATGTTTTCAATCTTCCAGTGGAGGATCAAAAGCAACTTCGAAAAGGAATTCAGAATAGTAATAAAATTTTTAAAAAAGGACGCTCCGAAGTTTTAAAATACAAGCATTAAATTTTTGTTTTATGTTTAGGCTGAAATCGCCAAATCCTTTAAATATTAAAATAAGTAAATGAGTTGTGCATCATGTTCTATTAACGGGTCTGGGAATCCAAAAGGATGCAAGAATAATGGTACTTGCGGAACAGATAGCTGTAATAAACTAACTGTTTTTGATTGGTTAGGTAACATGCAATCACCACAAGAATCGAGTACTTTTAACATTGTGGAAGTACGTTTTAAAAATAGTCGAAAAAGTTTTTATAGTTTACCCGAGCAGATGAAAGTTGCTGTTGGAGACTCAGTAATTACTATGGTAGAAAATGGCTATGATCTTGGATTGGTTACACTTACGGGGGAATTAGTTCGTTTTCAAATGAAAAAGAAAAAAATATCCCTGGATAGCGAAATGGTAACCAAAATTTTAAGAAAAGCAAATCAAGAGGAAATTGATAAGTGGCATTCTTTAAGACACAAGGAACCTGAAGTTCAAAAGCGTGCTCGAGAATTAGCAATCTCCTTGAGATTAGAGATGAAAATATCTGACGTAGAATATCAGGCTGACGGGAAAAAGGCAACTTTTTATTATACAGCTGATAGCAGAGTTGATTTTAGACAGTTGATTAAAGATATGGCCAAAGCCTTTTCAATTAGAATTGAAATGCGACAAATAGGGCTCCGAGAGGAAGCCTCTCGTCTTGGAGGAATAGGCTCATGTGGACGAGAACTGTGTTGTTCAACCTGGCTCACGGATTATCGTTCAGTTTCTACTTCTGCTGCTCGATACCAACAATTATCGCTTAACCCCCATAAACTAGCAGGTCAGTGCGGTAAGCTTAAGTGCTGTTTAAACTATGAATTGGATGCCTATCGAACAGCATTAAAAAATTTCCCAAAAAAGGAGGTTAAGCTAGAAACTGAAAAAGGTATTGGAGTTTTTCAAAAAATGGATATTTTCAAAGAATATTTATGGTATGCCTATAAGGGCGAATGGATAAACTGGTATAGGTTGCCTTTAGATGCAGTATTGGAAATAATCCAAAAGAATAAGAATAATGAAAATGTTTCTAGCTTAGAACAATATGCTGATAATCCTTCAACCTTGTCTGACAAAGAGTTAGAGTTGAACTTTGAAAACGTTGTAGGTCAGGACAGTCTTAATCGCTTTGATCATACCCAAAGACAAAAACATAAAAGACGACAAAAACGTAATCGAAACTAGCTATAAACAATGCCTAGAAACTTTATTTTATTAATGATTTTATTCCTAAGCATAATAAGTTCTTGTAAAGATTTTAAATTGCAAATGGAATACAAGAACTTCAATGACAGGTGGCCTTCTAAAGAGAAAGCAGTTTTTAATATAAATCCTATTTCAAAACAAGAGGTAAACCTCATTATTTATATTAGAAACGATTACCGCTACCCTTTTTCAAATCTCTTTTTAATAGCTACCCTTAAAGAAGATAATAATATTTTGACTAGGGATACCTTGGAATTTGAAATGGCTGATACAAAAGGAAATTGGTTGGGATCTGGTTTTATGGAACTCAAAGAAAGTAAACTCTGGTGGAAAGAAAATTTTGAGATACCAGATGAAAAAAAACTAACCGCGGAAATTGAACATGCTGTCCGATTTAATGGAGATGAGATTGGAATTGATGGGTTGGAAGGAATTGTAGGGGTTGGACTTGCACTTGAAGCTATTTCAAAATAAATGAGAAAATCAAAAAAAGGAAAATTTAAATTAAGAAATTATCGAAACCAGATAATCGCCTTTTGGATATTTTTTTTTACTGGTCTTTTTTTAACAGTAGGAATTTTTTTTGCTGCTGCATTCGGTTTAATGGGGCCCATGCCACCTTTGGAGCAACTGGAGAATCCTAAAACTAATTTAGCAACTCAAATCTTATCATCAGACGGGGTAGTATTAGGTAAATTTTATTTTAATGACAATCGAACTCCAATTACTTATCAGGAGCTTCCTCAAAATATTATAGACGCACTTATTGCAACAGAGGATGAACGTTATCGAGACCACGCGGGAATTGACTGGCGTGGTACTTTAAGAGCGATATATTACTTAGGTAAAAAAGGAGGAGCAAGTACTATTACTCAGCAACTAGCAAGGCAATTATTTGTTGGAGTGCGTTCTCGAAATAAGAAAGAAGCAGTTATTCAAAAAATAAAAGAATGGTTATTATCGGTCCAATTGGAACAGCGTTACACCAAAAATGAAATAATTGCAATGTATCTTAATATCTATGATTTTGGGTATAATGCAGACGGTGTCAGATCAGCAGCAAAGATTTTTTTCAATACTTCCCCCGATGCTTTGCTTTTAGAGCAGTCAGCAACACTTGTAGGAATGTTAAAAAACTCTTCATTGTATAATCCCCTTCGACGCCCTATAATGGTTAAAGAAAGAAGGAACGTGGTATTTCAACAAATGTTCCGAAACAAGATGATCTCAAAGCAGGAGAAAGATTCACTAAGCGATATTCCCTTAAAAATTGAATACACACCAGAATCTCATCGCGAGGGATTGGCAACTTATTTCAGGGCTTATCTTCAGGAGTTTATGAAAAAATGGATTAAAGAAAACCCTAAATCAGATGGAAGTTCTTTTAATATTTATCGAGATGGTTTAAAAATATATACTACAATTGATTCTCGTCTACAATCGATTGCAGAGGAGTCTGTTTCAAAACATATGAAAAATATCCAAAAAGAGTTTTTTCTACAAAACTCCCCCGATCTTAACCCTACAGCTCCTTTTCTAGACTTAAGAATAGGAGAAATTGATACCCTTTTAGAAAAGTCAGCCTACAGGAGTGAACGCTGGAGAAAGGGGAAAAATTCAGGTATGGAAAAAGATCAATTACTTGCGACTTTTTTTAAACCAACCCCGATGCAAGTTTTTAGCTGGAGAGGAGAGATCGATACTATTATGACACCAATGGATTCTATTCGTTATTACAAACATTTCCTAAGGGCAGCGATGATGGCAATGGAACCTCAGACGGGACATGTTAAAACATGGGTAGGGGGATTTAATTATAAACATTTTCAATACGATCAAGTTAAACAAGGCCGTAGGCAAATTGGATCTACTTTTAAGCCATTTTTATATGCAACTGCAATTGACCAATTAAAACTTTCACCGTGCGACAAATTACCGGACGCCTTGTACTGTATTGATCAAATGAAACATGGGAATATTGATCCTTGGTGCCCAAAAAACTCCGGTGATCGCTATGGTCGTACTCGAACACTAAAAAATGCTTTGGCGAATTCCGTAAATACTATTAGCGCTAGAATAATGGATATGGTTGGGCCGCGTCCGGTTGTAGATTTGGTAAAAAAAATCGGAATAACCTCTTTTGTGCCCAATGTTCCTTCAATTGCACTAGGAACTCCCGACATCAGTTTGTTTGAATTGGTTGGGGCTTATGGCACTTTTGCAAATCAAGGGATTTTTATTAAACCAATTGTGATTACTAGAATAGAGGACAAAAATGGGATGGCCTTATTTGAAGTCGTTCCGGAAACCCGAGATGTAATTAGTGAAGAAGCTGCATATGTTACGCTTAATTTAATGGAGGGTGTAACAAAACATGGTTCAGGCGCTCGACTCCGTCATGCTGGTCTAGAAAAAACAAACTACATTTACGAAAATACAGTAACTGGATACCCATATATTTTTGAGAACCCTATTGCTGGTAAAACAGGCACAACTCAAAATCAAAGTGATGGATGGTTTATGGGAATTGTTCCCAATCTGGTGACTGGTGTTTGGGTGGGCGGTGAAGATCGTTCTGTCCATTTTGAAGAAATTGGATTTGGACAAGGCGCGACTATGGCACTACCAATATGGGCTCTCTTTATGAAAGGAGCCTATGAAAAACAGGAATTGGCTATATCCCAGGACGAATTTCTTATACCTGAGGTTGTAACCATACCACTTGAATGTGAGGAATATGATTTGTATAATAACCCCAATACTCCTAAAAAGCAAAAAGCAGATCTAGACCAGTTAGGCTTTTAAATTACAAGAAAATAACTCGTAGGGACTTGCACTTTATTTTTTTCTATTGGTCGAGTGATTTCATGAAGTTTTGTGAGTAATCAGAAAGTACAAGTTGTGCTGTAATTTTTGCATTTTCAGGCAGTAGTGTTTCCCAGTGCTGAGTATTCTTCCAATGTAATTTTCTTAATTGGCTGATTGCCTCAGGGGCATAGGAAGCAACTAATTCTGCTTTTTCATTCAGAGCTTCATCCATGGTTTCGATATCTGGACTTAGATGAGCATAGAGGCCTTTTTTCATTCCCCAATTAGCAGTTTTCCAATTTGAGCTATCTATGGATAACTGTGTGAAAGCCGTATTACCAATTTTTCTACTCACTGCTGGCTCTATAACGTAAGGCCCAAGACCAATTGATAGCTCGGAGAGTTTTATGGAGGCTTTTTCTGTTGCAAACGTATAGTCACAAGCAGAAACTAAACCGACACCTCCACCAACAACTTTACCATGAACTCTTGCAAAAACGAATTTTGACATTTTTCTAACTTTATTTAGTAGCTCAGCAAAACCCATAAAAAAAGCTGTACCCGATTTAATATCTTTAACTGACTTAAGCTCGCTTAACGAAGCTCCGGAACAAAAGGTGCTACTCCCGCTACTCTCAATTAAAACAATATTAATATCGGGATCATTCTCAGCGCGATTTAAACAATCAATTAAACTTTTTATTATTGTAGAAGGAAGACTATTGCCTTTTGGATGAAAAAAGTGAATTTTCCCTACTTTATTTTCATTTTTGAGCGTTACAAAACCTTTCATAATACTCAAAAATAGCCAATCTATTTTATTTTGCCCAGGTATATCCAATTCAAATGGTTTTAGATATATTTTTAAGAAAATGATGATTAAATTTCACTGACTATATATTTAATGAAAAAATTAGTTTTTAAAGGGCTACTAGTTTTATGGTTTGGAACAGGATCGATTTCGGCCCAGCGGTATTTAAATTTATCGGTAGATAATGATCTTTTTTTTGGAAGGGACCGTTATTACTCAAGTGGAATTTTCGTAAATGCAGGGAAATTAAATGAAAACTCTGATATGTCAATCAAGTATGTTCATTGGACTTTAGGTCATGAGATTTACACACCCTCTTTACGCTATACAAAAGAGGTTGAATATTATGATTACCCATACGGAGGGTGGCTCTTTTTTCAAAGGGCTGAGGAAAGGCAACTTAACTCAAATAATGCCTGGCTTTGGGCGATTAAGGTTGGAATGACCGGCAAAGCCTCTCTGGCCTCTTTTATACAGAATTTATATCATGATAAAATTTTGGGGTTGCCTAATATGGCATGGGAGAAGCCAGTGCCCCAACGTTTTCATGTCAACCTGAATGGACTCTATAAAAAACGGATTAATCTTTTTCCTAAAGGGGCTATATTAACTGATTTTTTCGGTAATTTGGGAACTCAAAGAACAGCAATAGGCACAAATATTGGACTCCTATTGGGCTCTTCAAAAGTGATATCTTTTATACATAATCCACTTGAGATGCAGGAGGTTGGATTTGGAATCTACATTGGCTCTCGGCTTGAATACCGATTCCATGATTTTATGATTTCAGGGAGTTTATTTGATGACAATGCACCCTTTACCTTGGAATCCATTCCATATAAACACAATGCATTAGTAGGCCTTGCAATTTATGGCGAACAATTGCAACTTCAAATACTTTGGAATCGGATTTCTAATGACAATACCGCTCAAAAAACAAAAGCACATTATTATCTTAATATTTCTCTATCTAGATTTTTTTAGAAAAAACTCGCAACTATTAAAACTTACTCAAAATAGAAATACAACTTATATTTCATAAGGTTTTTAATATTGATTTTATTTTTGGGTATTGAAATTTATATCCTAGACACAAGTAAAAGGAACTTTCTAATATGACTATTGAGCTTTTTTGTTAGGATTTAAAATGAGAAAATTAATACCGAGTAAAAATCCATTGAAGTTATTTTTTTGAATATTATTGGTGATAGTAGATTTTTTAAAAAATCTATATTCGACGGAGAGTTGAAACTTTTTCCAAACGCTGTAATGAACTGCAAAAAGCCATCCAAACGCATTTTTAAAGATATTGTCTGGATAGAAATTACTTTTTTGTCTGAGATCGACTATTGCTGAGTTTTTTGCTTTAATAAGGTGATGATATAATAGCCCTGTTTCGAAATGCGTTCGCTTAGTTGGGAAAACTCTAATAGATAACGGAAAACTGAGGTAACTTAAATGGTCATGGGTTTTATTATCATTGAGCTTATATTGATAACTAACTGATAAAAGTTTTACTCCTGTTGAAACACCGATTGATTTTGAATATTTGTATTGTACGTTACTTCCAAAAGCATAACCAATTTTCGGGTTAGTAAAATCTCCATTGGGACCAATGTAAACTCCTTGCAGGTGAAGGTCAAAGTTCCATTTTCGATACCCTGTAATATCTGGTCCTTTTCGATATTGTAATAAAAGATTTTCATCTCCCTGAGCAAAAGTAAGATCAAAAATAAGGGAAAAGACTACAAGCCAAAGAACTGTTTTTAAATTCATATTTTAAAGGTAGGACAATAAAAAGTGAGAATTATATTCTTCTTTATTACCTGTAAATCAGTTATCACAATTCTGCTAAATTCTCTTTTGTAGCATTAATAGTATAGCTTCCGGACTTAAACTCTAAAAGAATATAATTATCTAGATTTTTTTCAAAGTTAATATTAGAATCAATTGGTAAAAATTTACCATTTTTCCATATCTCCTTATCATTTACTTCAATCTTAAAGTATTTAGATTCTTGAACAGGTACATATATTTTTGAAGAAGTATTAGAGGGAATAATAGCTTTAATCTGTATACCTATTTCCGTATTTTTTTTTCTTAGCTTTTCTATCTTCACATCTATATCTCCAGCTGAAGATGGGACAATTCCTTCGCACCATTCTAGATCATATAAGTTTGGTTTAATTCTGAATTTTTGCCAACCTGCTAAAATAGGCTCAATACCTAAAACTTTTTCTGGGAGAAGTGCTGTTGGTCCAGCACACCAAGCGTGAGATTTTGATCGCCCTAACTTTGGAATCCAATTTTCAAACCAAGCACCATTAAAATCTTTTCTGTTCATCTGCTCTCCCCAGTAATTCCTAATATAATCAAGAGCCCATTGACCCTCATTTTCCGAAAACATGGAATAAAGGAGCCAATAGGAAAAAGATTGTTCACATGATTTGCCTTGAGTTTTTATAAATTTCACTAAACTGGATTTAAAATTTTCATCTACAAGACCATATTTTAGAGCATAAACTTGAGTTTGTTGTGTAATTCTAGAACTCTCTAATCCATCTTTAAATACTTTTTCCTTATTCAGCCAAAAATATTTTTGGACAGATTTTTTTATTTTTTCAGCTTTTTCTTCCCACAATTCAGCTTGATCTAAATCACCAATTATATTTTTAGCCAGCCATGCTGCCGAATTTAATGCTCCAAAATATAGACAATTCATTGCGGTATTTTCCCCCGAAACATCCATTTTAAAAGTATCGGGATGATCTAAAACTACCCAACCAGGTACTTTTCCTAATAGATTTCTTTCACTAGATTCATAATTTTCAAAATACTTCAACAATAATTTCAAATTCGGATAAACCTGTCTTATTAAGTCATAATCTTTGTAATACGTAAAGTGTTCTTTTAGCATAAGTATCCAATCTATTTGATAATCAGGAATATAAGTAGAGGTGTTTATGCCTAAACGATAGTCGGTCGGATGCCGACCACGTATGGCACCTTCATCAGAAAATCTTTGAGAAAAAGCACCGCTTAGAATGCTATAATCGTGTAACAACTTTATGTTTGTATCAAAACTGTAAGCTGAATAACGCAGCATATACCTGCTATCTCCTCCAATATATTGTGTTTGTTCACGCCAGGGAGTGTCCATCCAGGTGTCTTGAGCGCAAATCTGCATTGACCATCTTCCAATTTCCCATATATCATTTAACCTTTCATCTGAGCATGAAAAATGGCCTCTGTTTTTAACAGGAAATGACCTAAATTTTGCAGAAATATCTTTTATTTCAATGCCTTTATCTTTCTTTACTGCTATATATCTAAAAGCTCTCCATGTAATAGGGTGCCAACTTTGAAGTCCTTTTTTAGTGAAATACGAATCAATATAATTTACATTATCTGCCATTAATGGAATGCTATCTTTTCCAAGTGTTTCCGCAGTTCCAATGTTAAGAGTTAATCCTGGCTTATTTGCGTTAGCAATAAAACGAGGGAAAGCTGTAATATCTTTATCAAAATCATAAATCTGAAAACCACCTCTACTCCATTCTCTTATAGGATTCATCAACTGGTAAAAAGTACGCTCTCTTTTTATTACTACAATTTTATTCCACGGATTTAGTGGAGGGACTCCAATTTCAGATGCACTTTCCCAATCCGAATCATTAAAATAGTTTTGCTCCCAGTTTTCAAAAGCAATTCTAGCGTCGTATCTCTCTTGTCTTCCTATTGTATGGTCAACTTGTCGATGATCTGTTATATTGTCCCAAGCTATTGCTCTAGCAACTAACCAACTATTATCACTATGTATTTTTATAATTTTTTTATTAAAGTCGATTATTTTTGCTTGAAAGAAAAACCCCCCTCTTCCATTCATTCTGTGATGTAATCCCTCTCCAGTATTGTAAACAAGAGCAGCAATAGTATTTTTACCTAATTTTAGGTAAGGAGAGATATCAATCTCTTCATAAGTTTGATATTCTGGGTCTGGATTAGTAGGAATTCGATCAATATAAACACCGTTTATATAGAGCTCTCCAAATGAAAAGGCGGAGACATAAACTTTAGCATCTTTTATTAAACTATTTAATATAAAATTTTTACGAATATGTAAATAATAATTTTTTGGATTAGGATCTCCAGAATCCCAAATCCAGTTTGCTTCTGGCTTTTGTCCATCAAAAGACTCTGATATGGGGGATATAAAACCATCCTTACTGGAAATTTTATTTTGAGAAAAACAAATTTGAAATATTGAAAAATAAAATAAAGCTGTGTAATTTATTTTCATTTTATTCAAAATGGTTTTAATAGACTTTCTGTCAAAGAGAACATAATTTTCAGATAATTTAAAAGTGTATATTTATAAGCTTTAAATAGAGTCATAATATGATAAGTAAATTACAAAAGTTATTGAAATCATTAAAATCTCTAATTGTCTAAAGTATTTTAAAATTGATATTCAATAATTTATAATAAAAAAATGGGGATGTAGCTCAGCTGGCTAGAGCACTTGACTGGCAGTCAAGAGGTCGTGGGTTCGAGTCCCATCTTCTCCAC
>ERZ802830.1970-NODE-1970-length-18932-cov-20.1966_pt1 | contig 18932 bp, 14 predicted proteins | sample MGYA00345654_ERZ802830 | MGnify/ENA primary metagenome ERZ802830 (study PRJEB30503, sample SAMEA104212375) | marine metagenome | biome: Westerlies Biome; feature: [SRF] surface water layer (ENVO:00010504) within the epipelagic zone...; material: water...
CGCCAACACACTGGTGCAAACGCCGACTGCGCCTAACCGCCTCGCAGATGAGCTGTCCATTGCTGATTACCCGGAGACCACCGCTCAGAATGTATCGGGCACGTTAATGGCAGACCGCAATGCCATCATCGATTGGTTCGGTCGCTTCTTGCCGGTGGGTTTTTACTATCGCGCCTTTTATAAGCCCTTCGGCGTGTGGCACTGGTGGGAACGGTTAATTCGTGTAGCGGCCGGGCTCGGTGTGGCGAACCTGTCATCGACGCCGCGCTACCAAGACAAGCAGTATCTGTTTTGCGATGTGGCGGTAGTCGGTGCGGGGCCTGCGGGTCTCAGCGCTGCGCTCAAGGCGGCGGAGAGCGGTGCCTCGGTCTTGCTCATCGATGAGCAGCCCGAGTTAGGCGGCTCCCTGACCTATCACCGGTTCGCCATCGACAACGCGGCGGTGCGAAGCGAGGCGGAGACGCTCATCGCCAACGTTGCCTCGCATCCCCGCATCAGAGTGCTCACTCATGCGGTCTGTAATGGCTGGTTCACCGACCATTACCTGCCCGTGATTCAGGGCGATCGCCTGTTCAAGGTGCGCGCGAAAAGTTGTGTGCTGGCAACGGGTAGCAGTGAGCAGCACGTGGTCTTTCGCAACAACGACCTGCCGGGTGTGGTGCTCTGCAGCGCGGTGGAGCGCCTGATCAATCATTACGCGGTGGCGCCGCAAGGAAAGCTGGTGGTGCTTGCCGGGAATGACCACGCATGGATGACCGCCCTTACGGCAGCGGACGCGGGCCTGTCTGTGGTGGCAGTAGTGGATCTCCGCGATGCGCCGGATGACGCAGCGCTGCTGGCTGAGGCGAATGTGCGGGGCATCACGGTCCATATGGGTGCCACGGTTTACACCGCGCGGCGTGACTCAGAGAGTCAGTCTTTGTGCAGTGTCGACATCCATCGCATCGATGCGCAGGGCGAGGTGGGTGAGTTGATCGCACAAACTGATTGCGCGGTCCTTGCCATGAGTGCGGGCTTTATGCCGGCTTATCAAATGGCGTGTCAGGCGGGGGCAAAACTCGACTACGACGACGAACGCGCGGCCTTCACGTTGAGCGGGCTTCCCGAAGGGCTCTTTTTGGCGGGTAGCGTGAACAGCATCCATTCACTTGATGCGGTATTGGCAGATGGCCGCAACGCGGCGCGGGCCGCCCTGGGCTGCATTGGTATGACTGCCGACGAGGGTGAGTCTGTTATCTGCGAAGCGCAGGTGAATCACCCCTGGCCCATCTTCCCGCATCCCAAGGGCAGGGAGTTCGTCGATTTCGACGAGGACCTGCAAATCAAAGACATCGTGAACGCGACCCGGCTGGGTTACCGCGATGTGCAGCTGGTAAAACGCTACTCGACAGTGGGTATGGGCCCCTCGCAGGGCCGACATGCTGCGCTACCCACTGCGCGCTTGGTGGCAAAGGCCACTGATCGCACAGTGAGTGAAACCGGCGTCACCACGGCGCGGCCTCCGGTCAAGCCGGAAGCGCTGGGCCACATCGCCGGGCGACGGTTCCACCCCCATCGACAGACGGCGATCGCGGACCGCCACGATGCCGCGGGCGCGCAGTGGATGCCTGCAGGGCTCTGGGGGCGACCCGCATTTTATGGTGAGCCAGATGACAAGCTGCGCTGTGTGGCTGAGGAGGTCGTGGCGGTGAGGACGGGCGTTGGCGTGATCGACGTCAGCACCCTGGGTGGTATCGAGCTCCGCGGTCCCGACGCTGCCGAGTTCATGAATCGCTTTTATACCTATGGGTTCCTGAAGCAGCCTGTGGGACGCACCCGCTATGCCGTATTGGTCAGTGAGCAAGGTGTGGTCATCGACGATGGCGTCGCCGCGCGTCTTGCAGAGGATCATTTTTACGTCACCGCGACGACCGGCGGCGTCGACCGGGTGTATCGGGAGATGCTGCGCTGGAACGCGCAGTGGCGACTTGCCGTTGATATCGCCAATGTCACGGCGGCCTTCTCGGCCATCAACATCGCAGGGCCTGATTCCCGCGCGGTGCTCGAGGCGTTGGACTGTTCGATTGATGTGAGTGCCGACGCTTTCCCTTATCTCGGTTGCAGAGAAGGCGATGTGGCTGGCGTACCCGCGCGTCTGATGCGGGTCGGGTTTGTAGGGGAGCTGGGCTACGAGCTGCACGTGCCCAGCCTTTTTGCTGCTGCGTTGTGGGACGCCGTTGTAGAGGCGGGCGCGCGATGGCACATCAAACCCTTTGGTGTCGAGGCGCAGCGCCTCCTCCGTTTAGAAAAGGGCCACATTATTGTCGGGCAGGACACGGACGGCATGACACACCCGGGTGAAGTGGGGCTGGACTGGGCGATGAATCGCACCAAGCCCGATTTTGTGGGGCGCCGCTCGGTCGATATTCTCGCGGCTTCCGCGCCCATCCGACAGTTGGTCGGGTTCTCGCTAGATCTCACAGCGCCCAAGCCATTGGAAGGGCATCTGGTGATTAAAGGCGGCGACATTGTGGGTAACGTGACGTCCTGTGAGATCTCGCCCACGCTCAATCAGATTATCGGCCTGGCCTATGTGCACCCCGATGACGCGAACCCTGGCGATCGCATTGCGATTCGTACCGAGGATGGTGTGGTCGTGCAGGCTCGTGTTGACGCGTTGCCTTTTTATGACCCCGACAACGCGAGGCAAGCGTTATGAGCCTGCGCAGTCCGCTAGAAGGCATCGTGCCGATCGACGGCCCCGCAGGGCTTCGGCTGATTGATTTATCACTAGCCTGTCGGGAGGGTGTGCGGGGTGCCGGTGCTCGTGAGTGGTTATTGAGTCAGGGGCATTCACTGCCAGATGCGCCGAATCAGATTGTTGCTGGCGGCCAGTCAGGCGCGGTGATGTCACTGAGTCATCGCGAGTTTTGGCTGTTAAAACCGGATAGCCAGGCCTCATCAGCCCGACCGGCATCTGAGGCCGTCGAGGCTGGCATATGGCCGCTGTATTGCCAGCATAGCCATGCGTGGCTGCAGTTAGCAGGCGAGGCACGGGCCGAGGTCATGGCAAAGCTCTGTGGCGTGGATCTCTCCGAGGCCGCCTTCCCGCTGGGCAGCGTCGCCCAGACGCAGGCCGCTCGGGTGTCGGTGATTATCGCCGCCCATCAGAATCACGATGGCCAACCCGTATTTTCGATTTTCGTAGACCAATCCCTCGCCCGTTACTTATGGGAAGCGATTGAAGATGCGATGGGAGAGTGGCTCGGGTAATTCTGCCGCGCTAGCCGCCGGCCGCCAGCGTCTCGATTTGTTCTAGCAGCGTCTCCGGTACTTCAACGCCCTCGGCTTCATGCTTCAGACGCTCAGCCCCGCGGCGCGCGCCGGGGATTCGCACGTCGTTACCCTCGGTGAGCGCGCTGAACATGGTCTCCATGTGAGGAACAAACCCGTCTCCAAAAAAGGCTGGATCCATTGCGATGATGGTTTGGCCGACATTAGGGGGGCCGCCTTCGGTGTTCGCGAACATCGAGGCCTCGTAGGAGCAGTTGCTGCCAGTGAGTACGCCGGCCAGCACATCCACCATTAAGCCCAGACCAAAGCCTTTGGGTCCGCCCACAGGGAGTTGCGCGCCCTTTAATCCTGCAGCGGGATCCGTGGTGGGGTTGCCATCAGGGTCGATCGCATGTCCGGGCTCAATCTCACGACCCTCTGCGGCGGCGCGCACCAGGTTCACGCGTGCGGTCGAGGCAGTGGCCATATCGATCACCAGTGGCTCATCGCCGGCGCGCGGCGCGCCCATCGCAAAGGGATTGGTGCCAAAGAAGGGTACTTTACCGCCGTGGGCGGCCACGGCTTTGGAACTGTTGGCGAATATCAGTGACACCAAACCCTCGCGTGCAAGGCGTCGCACAAACCATCCCAGCACGCCCGCTGATGAAGACTGATGAATCGACATGAGCCCAACGCCTTGAGCGCGGGCTGTCTCGATAAGCCGTTCCTCGGCGATCACATACGCGTGGTGACAAAACCCAAAATCCGCGTTGACCACGGTGGTCGACTCCGAGGTCTTTACAATTTTTGGTGCCGCGCCGGCATTGATTTTGCCGCAGCGGAGATGCTTCAGGTATAGATGTAGGTAGCCGAGCCCAACATTGCGGATGCCCTCGGCCTCTGCGTCCATGATCTCTTCGGCGACAATGGCCGCTTGTTCGTCGCTGGCACCGGCGCGCTTCAGAGCATCAAAGCAGAGGGATTCAATCTGATCGAGGGTGAGTACGGGCATGGTGGGCTCCTTGATTAAGCCCTGATTGTGTCAAAAACCCGCGGTAGCTGCAGGACGCCCTTATTTAATTAACGGCGCTATCCAAATTTCACTTATTGCACGTGGCCCAGCTGTTGGACCGCATCGTAGAGGTAACGGGTCAAAGCTTTGCGCCCTCCAATCCCCTCCAGAGATTCATAGGGCAGGGTATCCCCGATCGTGACGTCAAAGCGTGTACCAAAGCGGGCCTTGGCTTCACGAATGAGAAATGCCATGCGTAAGGATTCCGAGAGGTGGGACGCGATATGGAAAGCCCGGCTGTTCTGGCCATGAAAGAAGACCGGCACGACACTGGCACGTGCATCACTGATGAGTTTGGCGGCAAAGGTCGTCCAAGGCGCGTCGACGGCCTGTCCGGTACCGAGTTTTCCAGCGGTCGAGACAAATCCCGAGGGGAAAATCAGTACGGGGATGTCGGCTGCCATGGCTTCACGGGCGCGGCGCCCCATCGCGACATTGTTTTTTATGGCGGCCTTGCCGGGCGAGAAGTCCACTGGTAAAAAATGGGGGGCCAGATCTTTGTCCCGGCACAGAACGGCATTAATCAGGATGCGAAAGTCGCCCCTCGCCTTTGCGGCCAGGTGACAGAGGATGGTGCCGTCCATCACACCAAACGGATGGTTGGCCACCATGACCAGCGGCCCATTGTCAGGAACCTTCTCTAGCTGCGCGCGGTCATAGCGCAGATCGATTTCTGTGACCGCAATCGCGTCTTCAAAAAAATCATTTAATTCAAAGGTTTGTGACTTTAATGTATCGTAAAGTTTCTGGACCTTGCGCCGCCCAAATAGGTTTTCGATGCCTAGGATCGTCTGGCGGACAAGCCAGGGGTCGTCTGGCTGCGCATAAGTCAGGGTAGGACGCTCTTCCAGATAATGTCGAAAAAGCGGGTCATCCAGCGAGATGGTCATGGGTTATCCCCTCTGCCAGCTGTCTTAAGGGTATATGGCGAAAGTGACAGATTGATGTCAGTGGCTGTCGAATTCGTTTCGGTGAACCCTAGCCGGCAGATGCGGATAGTCTCGCATCGCTAGTGCCTCTTAAGATGGAGTGTCACGAAATTCTGCGCCGTGCAGAATTCCGGGGCGTTTCATTGCTTGAGTTGGCTGGGGGAGGGGGGCAAAAATTCGTGAATCTCCAGTTGCTATTGGTTTTTCCAAATTGGTGCTCTTTTTTCCAAAAACGCATTGATAGCCTCTCTCGCGTCAGCCGAACCTGCAACGAGTGCTTGTTGCCGGTCTTCCAGCGCCATGGCGGCATCCAGCGAGGGCGCGTCGACACTCAAGTTCAACCCATCCTTGGTTAAACGCAGCCCCATGGGTGACGTTGTCAGCATGTCCGTAATGTACTGCTCGGCCGCACTGGCGAGCTCCTGCTCGCTGACCACCTCGGAGACTAAATTGACTTTTAGTGCTCTTTCAGCGCTGATGAATTTGCCGGTCATCATCAGTTCGCTGGCAATTGACAAGCCGACGAGTCTGGGTAGTAGGTAACTGCAACCCATATCGCACGCGGTTAAACCCGCGCGTATAAAGGCGGCATTCATTTTTGCAGTTGTTGCGGCTATCCGTATGTCTGAGGCGAGCGCGAGGCTAAATCCGCCCCCGCAAGCAGCACCTTGGATCAAAGCGATGATGGGCTGCGGACAGCGACGCATAGCTCGATAGATATCAGATATGTCACGTTGCATAGCGAGCAGAGCTTGCGGAGAGGCATCATCTCCCCAACTCTCTGACTGCAGGTCCAGCCCTGCGCAAAAAGCTTTTCCTTTTGCTTGAAGCACGACAATGCGGACATCGTGTCGGCCTTTGAGAGCCTCAAACGCATCGCTCAAAGCGCGCACCAAGGGCTTATTCATTGCGTTAAGTTCGTTGGGTCGGTTGAGAGTTAACCAGAGTGTTTCGCCTTTCAGCTCTTGTAGCAGTGCGTCGGTCACGGTGTTGCTTCCATTTTTTGTGGCAAATGTTTGATTCAGAGGGAGGAGATTACAGAGAGCGTGCTATCAGTAGCCGCATGATCTCAGACGTGCCTCCGTGAATGGTGTCGATGCGCGCGTCTTTATAAAGTTGGGCAATAGGGTACTCATTCATCCAGCCATAGCCACCGAAAAACTGTACGCATCGGTTTATGCCGTCCACCTCGCGTTCAGTGATCCAGAGTTTAGCCATCGACGCGGTTGCCGCATCCAACTCACCTTTGATCAGTAATTCAGTACAGTGGTCTATGAAGGCCTTGCCAATGGTGACCTCTGTTTTAATGTCGGCCAATGAAAATGCAGTATTTTGAAAGTCGAATAATGACTGCCCAAAAGCCTGCCGTTCCTTGGTGTATTCAACGGTAAGATTGAGAGCACGCTCAAGCATGCCCAAACCCATTACGGCAATACCCAGTCGTTCTTGAGGTAACAGCTCCATCAGTTGAGCAAAACCTCTCCCCGGTACTCCTCCCAGCACATTGCTCATCGGAAGTCGGACATCCTCAAAAAAGAGCTCGGACGTGTCCTGCGCATCGCGCCCGACCTTGTCGAGATTTTTGCCCCGCGTGAACCCCGGTCGGTCGCCTTCTACCAAGAAAATCGAGATCTTATCTGGGCCGTCCTCCATTTCGGTTTTTGCACACAGCAATACCAAATCCGACATTTGGCCATTCGAGATAAATACCTTGCTGCCATTGATAATCCACCCGTCACCGTCGCGAGCCGCACGGGTACGCATGCCCTGCAGGTCGGACCCTGCGGCAGGCTCGGTCATTGCTATTGCTAAGATCGTCTCGCCCGAGACAACCTTGGGCAACCATTGGGTTTTTTGGTCTGGTGTCCCATGCTCTATCAGGTAAGGGGCTGCGATCATGTTATGCACTGGCACGCCCCAGCCCTCGAGGCCGCGCTCAGCGAAGGCTTCCATGATTGCTCGCTCGTAGCGAAAATCCATGCCCAGACCGCCATGTTCTTCCGGTACCAGAACGCCGAGCATCCCAAACTCGCCAGCAGCCAACCAGGCATCACGATCTACCTGCTTGTTTTGATTCCAGCGTTCGATGGTCTCAGGTGGCGCAGTCGTGTCCAGAAACGTAGCGAGGCTATTCTGAAAAATCGTAAGAGCTTCGTCATTTTGCGCGAGCATGGGCTATTCCATTATTTAAAGGTTTCATTCGGGTTGAGATAGGTTTGCGAACAGATCTGCCTGCAGCGCCTCAATGGACAGTTCACCCGCCAGTGCTCTCTCTATTTGAGCACTGCCGTGGTCGCTGCAACAGTAGGCGTCTATCCGAGCTTCACAGCCGCTTTGCAATATTCTCATTAGCAAGCGACGACGTCTGGTGAGCAGTTTTTGCTCTTGCAGCCCAGTTTCCTGGGCGTCCGCTAAATATGTCTCGATCCCTTGCCACAGCGCCGCGACACCGTCTTCATTGACCGCTATGGTCTCGAAAATCTGGATTGGCACTGGAGACTGCAACAGCGACAGAGAATCTTGCAGGTCGGCACGGGTCTGTTGAACACCGTCTTTGTCGGCTTTGTTAATAACGAAGACGTCGCCGGCTTCCGTAAGGCCCGCTTTGTTTGCCTGAAAGGTATCTCCCCAGCCAGGATTGAGGACCACCGCTACCACCGTCGCGAGGTCCATCACGTCCAGTTCCACCTGACCAATGCCCAATGTCTCCACCAGTATCAGTGGCCAACCACAGGCGGCAAGAACTTGAATCGCCGTTGACGCGGCTCTTGCCAGCCCGCCGCTCTCGCCTTTTGACGCCATCGAGCGGATGATTACCCGATCACCTAAACCGTGGCTCTGCATTCGGACACGATCACCGAGTAATGCACCACCTGAGAATGGCGATGAGGGGTCCACGGCCAACACCGCAGTCCTGCCAAAGGATTTGGTTGTGTGAGGTAGCAGCGCGCTGATGAGAGAAGACTTGCCCGCACCCGGCGGCCCAGTAACCCCTATCACAACCGATTCAGTCTCCGTGCTGGCTAGGCCCGCTCGGATCTCGGTTTCCGCGCTCGGGTCTCGTTCTATATGGCTAAGAAGACGGGCTAGGCTGGAGCGATCTCCGCTTAAAGCAGACGCGAGTAACGTCTGCATCGTTGCCTCGCTCATCGTTCTTACTTGATGCCGGTAAGACGCTCGGCGGCGTCCACAATATCCGTTAATTGAGACCCAGGTGGGTACACCTCTACTCCCAAGGCCTCAAGTTGTTTGGCGGCTCGGGGTGTAATCGTGCCGCCTGCAAATATCGGCAGTTCGGGGCGGGTAGACCGCACGCTCTCGATCGCTCTGATTGCCACATCAATGTGACCGCCGATGTTTAGGCCTACAAGGTCAACGTCTTCATCTACCGCCGATGTGACAATGTCATCTGTGTTGGCCATGCCAATCATGATCACCTCGAAGCCTGCATCACGAAGCGCCCTGGCGACGATAGTGGGGCCGCGCCAGTGGCCGTCGAGGCCGGTTTTGGCCATCAGTATTCGCTTTTGCACTCTAGTCTCCCCAGCGCCCAATCACGTCTGAATCGGCGTATTCCAATTCCCAAAAACTTCTCTGTATACGTTTCCGATTTCGCCCAGTGTGACTTCAGCGGACATCGCCTCCATCATCGCCGGCATGATATTTGTATCACTGCGGCAATCAGCCTCGAGCTGTTTCAGGGCTGCGGTTGCAGCCTTCTCATGACGTGTTCTGAGAACGTCTTGAAGACGCGCTGTTGCCACATCAAAGGCGTCATCGGTTCCCATAAATCCATCTACCTCGAAGGGTGACTCGTCGTCCTGGAAGCAATTCACGCCTATCACCTGTTGGTCACCGTTTTCCATGTCCATGAACTCTTGATATTGATTCTCTGCGGCGCGCGCGTGCAACCATCCTGAATCCAAAGTGGCCAGATAGCCGCCCTGGTTTTGAATTTCCTCAAAAAATTCCCAAGCCTTCTCAGCTAGTTGAGCGGTGAGTGTTTCGACATAGTACGAACCGCCCAACGGATCCGTAACGTTGGCTATCCCTGTTTCTTCTTGGAGGATCTGCTGAATCCTCACCGACATTTGATGTGCATGCTCTGAGGGAATTGACAGAGCTTCGTCGTAACCCGATACGCCGAGTGACTGCACTCCGCCAAAAACCGCTCCAAGGGCCATCAAGGTGCCTCTGACAATATTGTTCAGCGGCTGTTGGTAGGTCATTTTTGATCCCGCGGTAACGCAGTGGATTCGCAGATTGGCCACTTTAGGGTCGCTTATGCCGTAGCGCTTTCGTAGGAGGTCAGCCCACATCAGTCTGGCTGCCCTCATTTTGCAGGCCTCCTCGATAAATTCGATCGATGCTCTGAAGCTCACGCCACCGCAGGCCTTGGCGGCTTTGGTCAGATCAACGCTGCCCCTCCTTTTGATTTCATCGAGATATTCAACGGCATTGGCGAATAGTACGCCCAACTCTTGATCTGGACTGAGACCAGTGTCGGCCGCGTTATAGCCGGCTATTGAGACTGGTACCCAGTAAGGCAAGTGGTGATCACAGAATTCGATGATATCGGCATTGAATCGGAGGCCCGGCAGAGTCGGGATCTGCTCCTTGGTCACACATCCCAAGTACGTCAGATTGAAGTCGCTCTGACCCGTGCCGGGTAATTTTGCAAGGTCAAATCCTCGCTGCTTGGCAACGGTCCAGTAGGCGGCGAGGGCGAAGGGCGCGTGTTGAACAACGGCCCCCCCCGCGTGGCCGAAGCTGCTGTCCACAGGCAAGCCGTCCATACAGATGGCCGTATCGCGAACACTTTGCATGACGGCCCCGGTTAACCCAACATCTTCGCGCCGAGCCACAACTTCTGGATGGTCGACGTTGTAGCAGTGATCGGCGGTGTTGCGGTCATGCTCCATGATGAATCCCGTCTCGCCATTTTTCAGCAGAAACTTAATGCGCTCATTCTCGTCCTCGGGTTTTCCGAAGCCACTGAGTTGAAAGATTCTCCAGGGTTTACTGCGATATCCGGATGGGTGAAAGCCACGATGGTAGGGTGCCTCGCCAGGGGCTGCCGCGGCTCGATCCCTGTGTTCATCAGGGATGTCATCACCGGTATAAAATGATTTGAGCTCTATTCCCGAGCGAGAGAAGACCGCCTTGTCGGTGGATTTTTTTTGCATCTGACTGCCACTTTATTTATCGGTTTTTGGCCCTAACGCGCGAGAAGCATACCCCATTTTACTTATCAGTATCACATTGATACTCTCCAGTCATAACTACAACAAAGAGGTCGTCGATGTTTTCTGCTAACAGCGCCACGCTGGGTTTAACAGCGACAGAACGAGTGCATATTGGCCGCAGAGCAGCCGAGGCTCTGGCAGAGGAAGTGCAGACGCTGGGTGCACAGCGCGTTTTTTTACTGGTTAGCACGACCCTTAGAAATACCACCAGAGAAATCAGTGATATCGAAGCGGCTTTGGGCGATTCCGTAGCTTGTGTTTTCGATGGTATCAAGGCCCATGGGCCCAGATCAGATGTTCTTGCTGCGCTGGAGGCAGCCCGCGCTGTTGATACTGACCTCATTATTACCGTGGGCGGTGGTTCGGTCACCGACGCAGGCAAAGTTATTGCTCTGGGGTTAAAACACGGCTTTGAGAAGCATGAGGATTTCGAGGGGTTCTATGTTTATGTCGACGAAGCTGGTGAAACGGTAGTTCCGCAATTTGACGCGCCAGAAGTACGAGTCATTTGTTGTCCAACGACTTTGTCGGGTGGTGAATTCAACACCATGGGTGGGGTGACGGATGACAAAGAGAATAAAAAGCAGGGCTATACGCACAGGATGATGGCGCCGATCGCGATCGTTCTTGACCCTGCTCTCACAATACATACGCCCGAGTGGCTGTGGTTCTCAACCGGCGTCAGAGCACTAGATCACGCCCTTGAGGCACTGGGCTCCACACACTCAAACCATTTTTGTGATGGGATCGCAGGAAGTGCGCTCCGATTGTTGGGTAGTGCACTGCCGCAGGTAAAAGCCGATGGCGCGGATCTCGATGCACGTCTGCGATGTCAGGTAGGTGCTTGGCAATCTATGATTCCAGTCATCGGTGGCGTGCCTATGGGCGCGAGTCATGCTATCGGGCACGTGCTGGGCGGCACGGCTGATGTGCCTCACGGTTATTGCTCTTGCGTGATGGCCCCCTCGGTGCTCGCCTTTAATCAATCAGTCAACGGTGAAAAGCAGAAGCAAATCAGTGCCTGTCTGGGCCAGCCGGGCCGCGCTGCAAGCGAGATTGTTGATGAATTCATTACGGGCCTGGGAATGCCGCGAAGCCTGACCGCTGTGGGCATCACTGAAGATCAATTGGATCTGATCGCTGAGTACACCATGCTGGATTTTTGGTCTCGCACAAATCCCAGAGAGATAAGTGGGCCCGATGATGTGCGCGGTATTCTAGAGATGGCGCTTTGACGCATGATGAGCGCGACCCTCCAGCCTGACCTTGATCTGAAAGACGAGGTGTCGGACTTCAAGAAGAAAAGAATTCGTGAAGAGGCCTGCAACCTTTTCTGCGAGTTGGGTTACGAAGGCACGACGCTCGACGCCGTAGCGAAACGTCTCAAGGTAACCAAGCCGTTTTTGTACAAGCACTATGACAATAAGGGAGAGTTACTCTTCGATATTTGTCGGACCGGTATCGCGTTATCTCTTGATGCGGTGAATGCTGCGTGCTCCCACCCGCGATCCTCTACTGAGAGATTGCAATGCCTCGCGGAATCGGTGCTGGAGGTCATTTTCGAGTATCAAAAATTTATCGTGGTTTATACGAGAGAGGAAAAAAACCTGCGGCCCGAGGAGGCGAGAGAAATCAGAGAGCAGCGGAAGCTGTTCGATCATCAGTTGGCTGAATTGCTTCGCGAAGGCGACCAAGCGGGCGAGTTTCAGGTCTCTGACCCTCTCTTAACCGCCAACACCATTGGCGGAGTAGTCACCTGGGTTGCGCTCTGGTATTTGCCGGATGGCAAACGATCGAAGCTGGAAATACTGACTCATGTATTGGAGATGATCTTCACGATTGTTGCCTCAAAAAAGGCGCTCCGGCCATTAGGTGATTCAGCGGGCCAACTTGGAAATGTCCCGTCCATAAGATCCATTAGCCCCGGGGGAGGCAAGCCCGATGAGTGTTGAGCAAGCTGTGACAGCAGATCCCAGAGTGCTGCCAAGAGAACGTTGTGTTACCCGCTATTTACTGGATGATCTTGCAAAGACGCAGCCAGAAAAAGAATTTGCCGTATTCGAGGACGGAGAGGTCTGGTCTTACGAGGGAGTTAGGGAGAAAGTCAGGGCCTTAGCCGCGGGCTTCGCCGCGCATGGCGTCAAGCAGGGTGAACATGTTGCCGTATGGATGTTTGATTGCAAGGAAGCCATCCTGACTTTCTTTGCCATCAATTATCTGGGTGCTGTATTCGTTCCCCTCAATACCGCCTATAAGGGGCAGGTGCTCAGTCATGTATTAGACGTTTCAGACGCGACCGTGATGGTTGCTCATGGTCAATTACTGGAACGGCTCGATTCAATAGAAACAGCGCAGATTGCCAAAGTCATTCATCTCGGCGATAGCACCGCTGAAACTGATTATGAGTTTGTAGACTTCTCAGCCGTCGTCAGCGACGAGTCAGAGCCCCCTGATTTACTCAAGCCCATTGAGCCCTGGGATACGCAGTCGATCATCTTTACGTCCGGGACAACGGGGCCGTCCAAGGGTGTACTGTCGTCTTACCTCCACATCTTTACTAACGCCGGCCCGGAAACTTGGCATTTCGTGACTGGCGAAGATCGTTTCCTCATCAACATGCCGATCTTCCATATAGGTGGCATGGGTGTGATCTTTGTCATGCTATGCCGAGGTGGGTCGATCGCTGTGATGGACGGCTTCGACACCGAAAAGTTTTGGCCTTTTGTCAGAGAGAGCCGCACCAGTGCCTTTTTCTTGCTCGGAGTGATGACCACGTTTTTGTTGAAACAGGAACCCTCCCAGCGTGACAAGGACCATAGTGTCCGGCTGGCATTCATGGTGCCGTTAACTGAGACCTGCACCGAGTTTTATGAGCGGTTTGGGATTGACGTCTACACAATTTTTAATATGACCGAAATTTCATCGCCCATTGTCTCCGAACCCAATCCGACCAAGCGCGGTACCTGCGGTAAGAAAAGGGATGGTGTGGACGTCAGGCTCGTTGATGAAAATGATTGCGAGGTAGCGCTTGGGGAGATCGGTGAAATGATTGTCAGAACCGATCGACCGTGGGGTATGAATAGCGGTTACTACAAAAATCCGGTTGCTACCGCAGAGGCGTGGCGCAACGGGTGGTTTCACACCGGAGATTGCTTTCGGCAGGACGAAGAGGGCTACTTTTACTTCGTTGACCGAATGAAAGATGCAATGCGTCGTCGCGGAGAGAACATTTCATCTTTTGAGGTGGAGGCTGAGGTCGTTGCCTACCCCGATGTCCGGGAAGCAGCCGCCTACGCTGTACCGAGCGACCTAGGTGAAGATGATGTAATGATTTCTGTCGCTCCAGTAGCGGGCAAAGATATTGACCATACGAGCCTCATGAATTTTTTGGGTGACAGAATGCCCTATTTCATGGTGCCGAGGTACATCAGAGTTCTTGATGAATTGCCTAAAACGCCGTCATCCAAGGTCATGAAGCACGTCCTGAGATCTGAGGGTGTCACACCGGACACTTGGGATCGTGAACAGCACAACATCAGTTTTAAAAGAGAGAAAAAAGTTAGTTAGCTATTCGAAAACTATCTAATCGATGTGAAAGGGGAGTGACCATGAGAAAGAAAAATCATGCGCAGATGCTGGGTTTAGGGGTGATGTTTTTAACCGGTTCTGTGAGTGTTCTTGCGCAGGACAATGCTTTAGAGGAAGTGGTGGTGACCGCCACCAAGCGTTCTGTTGCGCTCCAAGACCTCGCGGGGTCTGCTAACGTTTTGGGCGCCGATAAGTTAGGTCCCGGTGGTATTCAGGAAGTGCGTGACATGCAGGTTGATATTCCGAACCTGTCTCTGGGCGATCAATTTGGTTTCGCTCGTGTCTTCATGCGTGGCATCGGTATGACCAGTATCGACATTGGCGGCGAGGGTGCGGTGGCATTCCTTCAGGACGGCGCGATTGTTCCTCGCCCAGCAGCTCAGTTAATGGGTATGTTTGATCTGGATCAGGTCGAGGTGCTGCGAGGTCCGCAAGGGACCCTTTACGGTCGCGGTGCCACAGCGGGCGCAATTAATATGGTGACGGCCAAGCCTGGCAAAGAGCTTGGCGGATACTTGAGTGTGACGGCGGGTAACTACAGCCTTGCACAGTTCAAGGGAGCCATAGATGTGCCGATGGGTGATGCGTTGTCGATGCGATTGGCGGGCAGCCTTGACAGCAGAGACGGCTACGGCAATAACATTTTCACCGGGTCAGACATCAACGATCGGGATGCCAGTGCCTACCGCGCAACGTTCGTCTATGACGCTGGTGGGCCCCTAACGGCCACCCTCTCTGCTCAATACTATGAGGAAGACGACAATAACTATGCCTTCAGCTATTTCGGCCAGTCCGAGGGTTCGAGCATACCTGTACCCTTTGGCGTGCCCATTCTCGGCGGCAATACCGTAGGTATGGTGGGAGGTGGATTTTATGACATCAACTCCGACCAGGAGCCTATTAACGATCGCGATGGGCAATTGATCAACCTGACTATTGATTATGCTTTCAACGACCGCGTGAGTCTGAAATCCATTACCTCTTCTCAGAGTATGGATCGGTTCCTGAGAGACGATCTTGACTCAACGGATGCCAACCTATTTGGTCAAAATAACTACACCGAAGAAAGCGATTCGTTTGGTCAGGAGCTGATCGTTAACTACTCGTCAAACCGCCTCGATGTGCTGAGCGGGGTGATGTATTTTGAAGAGGAGCTGTATGGCGAAGTCAGGGTTCCCCTGACTAATTTGTGTTTCTTGCTGGCCCCTGAAGCTTGCGGGACCCCGGTTGGCGATTTCCTCAATGGAGGAAATTATCTGCAAGATGGCGATGTAGATATCGAAGCCTGGGGAGCGTATGTAGAGGCGAATTACAGTATCTCTGACAAATGGTCATTGATTGCAGGTCTGCGCTACAACTACGAGGAGCGAGACGGGACTGGCTCTTTCATTTTTGATGCCATCTCTCTCAATGTCCCGACTAATCAGCGAGAGAGCTGGAATGATCTAACCCCGAGAATTACGCTGCAATACTCTCCAAACGAAAGCATGCTTCTCTATGCGACTTACACAGAGGCGTTTAAGTCGGGCGTGATTAATACGGGCAGCACCAGCCCACCGCTCGATCCGGAGACGGTCGATGCGTTTGAGGTTGGACTGAAAGGGCAAAACGCGAGCGGGACGTTACGTTACTCCGTTGCAGCATTTTTCTATGACTATCAGGACATGCAAATTTCCTTTGTGGATGAGACCAGCACCGTCTCGACAGTCAATGCGGCAGAAGCAGAAAATTCAGGGATTGAATTAGAAGTCGATGGTAGCCTCGGGAACGGTTTCGCGTTTGATTTTTATCTCACATACCTTAACGCTGAGTATCAGGAGTTTTTCAATGGTGATTATGCCAATGGCTTTGCGATCACTGACCTCAGTGGCAATACACTACCTAACGCACCCGAGAGCACAGCAAAGCTAGGGCTAACGTGGGAGGGCGCTGTTGGTGGCGGTACGTTGACTGTTCGGGGCGAGGCTTACTACCAGGATGATGTGTATTTTACGGAGTGGAACCGAGAGGATGCCTACCAAAAATCCTACGAGCAAATTAACGCATCGATAGATTATTCATGGACTGACCAGTGGTTGCTTAGCTTGTGGGGTCGTAATTTAAGTGATGAAGAAGTGATGTCTAACAACATCATCACTGCGCCACTTTATGATTCGCTTCGGGTGGGCGCAGTGCTTCCACCTCGCACCTACGGAGCGACCGTTACCTATCAGTTCTAACGCTGAACCTGCGGCGCGGAGCTCGACCAGTGACTCGTTTTAATTTTAACCCTATGGATCCCGATATACTTCGGGATCCATACCCCATATTCCGAGAAATGCGTGAAACAGACCCCATTCACCGGTCTGAACTCGGCTTCTGGGTTGCTACTCGTTACGATGACTGTCGCTCGATCCTCATCGATAAGTCTTTTGGGCAGGGCGATTTCGTCAAAAATATTCAGCTTTTCTACGACGACTCATTCGATGTCTTAGCGCAGCCTGCCTACGCTTGGCTCTCTCGGGTTTTCGTAATGCAGGATCCGCCACAACACACCAGAGTAAGAGACCTCGTAGCGAGCGCACTGTCGCTCAAGCGGATTACGGAAATGGCGCCACGGATAAGGCGCCTCGCACAGCAACAGTTACAGAAGTTTGCTGAGCGCGAGGATGCGAACTTCATCACCGACTTCGCATACTTGTTTCCTACGCTAGTGATGTGCGACATGCTGGGAATGGAGGAAGGGGAGTTTTCTTGGGAGCTTCTGGCCGAGCTCAATCAGGCAGTGGCAGATACTTTCCCCGTTTTTGAAACGCGGGCGCTTGAGCCCGCTGAATTAGCCCTGGCTAATCGGCAAATGGAGTTCTTGACCGAATTTTTCGACGAGCTCTTTCAAAGGAGAAAGAAGCATCCCCGAGACGATCTCACTACCGCAATGGTCAGCGCTGGCGACGGCGAGGATGCTCTAACACAAGAAGAGCTGAGTACCTCTGTTATTGGTCTATTTGGCGCTGGGTTTGAAACTACAGCCCACATGATCGGAAACGGACTATTTTGTCTTGCCGACAACCCAGAGCAGCGACTTAAGTTGCAGCACAATATGACTATGGTGGATGCAGCGGTCGAAGAGATTCTCAGATTTGAGTCATCTTTGCAGGCGACGTATCGCACTGCCCTTGAACCGAGAGAGGTCGCCGGACAGAAGATTGAAGTTGGAGAGCGTGTTTTAACCATTGTTGCAGCTGCTAATCGAGACGAACGTCACTTCGACAATCCAGAATCCTTTGATATCAGCCCTAGGTCACAAAAGCCGCTTACATTCGGGGGCGGCATCCACTACTGCGTTGGTGCGGCTCTCGCTCGTTTGGAGGGCAAAATATTCCTAGAGGAGTTGTTCTCACGTTACCCCAACTTCTCTGTAGATATCGAGTCAGCGCGACTCAGAGGTGCCTTCTTGTTTCGCGGTTACGAGAACCTGCGGGTCACCCTGCGGGCATGAATGATGCCGACTGAACAACGCCAGAAGCTAGCTTTGGGTTTATTCATGCCCAATTGTTCTAACATGCCTTCGATCTCGACCCATCGGGTCGTCCAAGATCAATGGACATACGAGCATAACGAGTCTCTTGCGCTAGCCGCAGAACGTTATGGCTTTGAATATTTGTTCCCAGTGTCGCGTTGGCGAGGTTTTGGTGGAGAGACCAATTTTCTGGGTACATCGCTCGAGACGACGACCTGGGCAGCGGCTCTATTGCGAGCAACCAGTTCCATTAATGTGTTCTCAACTGTTCATATCCCTCTTTTTCACCCCTTCGTCGTTGCCAAGATGGGGGCCACCCTCTCACACATGAGCGGTAACAGATGGGGCCTGAATGTCGTGAGCGGTTGGAGCGAGAGAGAGTTTGGCATGATGGGTATCTCTCTCGCAGAGCACGCTCGTCGATACGAGCGGACCAGCTGTTTCGTCGAAATTCTCAAAAAACTGTGGTCTGCGGAAGATCAGCCATTTGACTACGAATGCGACTGGTACTCAGTCAATGGAGGAGAGTCCTCTCCTATACCCGATGTGCCACCTATGATTGCCAATGCAGGCGTATCGGAGGACGCAAAAAATATGACGGCGCGGTTGTGCGATTGGGCCTTTATCTCTACTCCTTCAATCGACGCGGTGGGCTCAATCATTGAAGACATCGCTCTAAAGGCCGAGGGTTTTGGGCGTTCAGTCAAAACTGCGATCTTCCCGTTCCTGATCTGGGGAGAATCCCGAGCTGAAGCCGAGGACCGGCTTGCGTCGATTATCTCTGAGAAGGATGAGGTCGCCACAGCAAACTGGCTTCATGACCTAACCGCTGGTAGCGGTTCTTTTGATGCCTTCACCAGTGATATGTTGGCGGCTTCTGGTGGTGGTGTGCATATGGTCGGCAGTGCTGCCGATGTTGCAGAGCAGCTCATCGAAGCACACCGGGCCGGCGTCAGCGCGGTGATGCTGACGTTTCCTGAATACTTGGACGATTTGCATCGATTCGCGAAAGAAATACAACCAGCGCTTGTCAAAGCGGATTGTATTGCCGGAAATTAGATATCTATCCGTTGTGTCAAACTGTCACCACCCTGACATCGTGGTTAGAAGAGCGATCCGTGCCTTTCCGCAGCAGTTACGAAACTGATTAATACCCCCACTAAGTAGTCAGGGTGATACCGCCATCCCGCCCCGCTCTGAAATCCGAGTCGTCTTCTGAGTCAGGGCAAGCCCAGCCAATTCGGCATCTAGCCCGAGCGGTGTCTCTCTGGATTAAATCGCCGTCCAGCCACCGTCTACCGAAAACAGCATGCCGGTCACAAAGCTCGACGCATCACTCGCCAGCC
>ERZ802830.1971-NODE-1971-length-18915-cov-11.4265_pt1 | contig 18915 bp, 13 predicted proteins | sample MGYA00345654_ERZ802830 | MGnify/ENA primary metagenome ERZ802830 (study PRJEB30503, sample SAMEA104212375) | marine metagenome | biome: Westerlies Biome; feature: [SRF] surface water layer (ENVO:00010504) within the epipelagic zone...; material: water...
ATTCGAAGCAAAGCACACAAGGTGACTGCATAGCCCCGCGTGGAGCATCACTGATCTATCGTCGGTTCATTCTTTCGTGCGGGTGACCCATGTTTTCCACCAGAAACCGATGGCAAGTCAGACGACGTATTCAATGCCCGTATCCGCCCTGAGATACGAATGATATTCGTCAAATAATTTTTCATTCTAAACCAGCGCAATCGGCGCTGTTGCTTCCACAGATTCTCTTATGCGATGCAAAAACGCGAACAAACCGCACCATATCGGTGCGAAATTTCGCCTCCCCACGAAAGACGCAACAATTTGATACACAAATCTATTTTTATGACAATTCTGTGATAGATTGCGCCACGCGCGTCAGCCATCGGTTGAATGCGGAATAAAAAATCGGAAATAGGAGAGGATGTGAGAGGATTTTTATCACTCAAAAAAATCGTTAGCGTCGGTGTCATTGCATCGGTTTCGCTGCCGTTTTCTGCTCTGGCTGAAGAAGATGCAGAAATAGAAGAAGTTGTGGTAACCGGATCGTTCATCAAAGGAGCTCCGATTGATTCGGAATCTCCGGTAACGGTTCTGGATCGCGAGCAACTCACCAGACAGGGCTCGCCAAGCATTGTAGAGATTGTTCGGCGCCTGAGCTCGAGCTCTGGTGTAGATGGTGAATCCAACCAATTCCAGTCTAACGCATCAGAAGGCGTGGCAAACGTTAACATCCGAGGGCTGGGTCCCCAGCGCACACTTGTCCTTCTGAACGGCCGGCGTCAAGTACCCGTGCCTCAGCGACTGCCGGGGGGCCGATTCGTTGATGTGAACTCATTCCCGCGCATGGCAATCGAAACTGTTGAAGTTTTGAAAGAGGGCGCGGCAGCAACATACGGTTCTGACGCAATTGCCGGTGTTGTGAACTTCAAGACCCGCGACAGTTTCCAAGGACTGCAAGTAAGCGTAGCTCAGCAGAACATCCAAGACAGCGATGGTAACCAAGAGTTTGGGGCAATTTTCGGCACTCAACTCGGTGAGTTCGATTGGGTAACATCGGTTGGCTACGAAACACGCTCAGAGCTCAGCATGCGTGATCGCGACTTCAACCAAGTTCCTTATGCAACTAACCCGCAGGGCGGGTTCTCAAGCATTGGTAATCCGGGCGTATTCTTCATGCCCTCCGAAGCAGGCAGTACCTTCGGTGCATTGCCAGGCTTGTCAGCCAACGGTACCAAAGACCCAAACTGCGAAGCCCTGGGCGGTGTAGACAACAGCTTGTTCTGTCGGTTTCGCTACACAGACTTTGACAACCTCATAGAGGAAGAAGAACGCACGCAGGTGTTCTCAGAGCTTAATGGCGAACTCGCTAACGGCGTCGGTGTCCACATCGAAGCGATGTATGCTCGGGTCAACGTGCCTGTCTGGAAGACGTCTCCTTCATATCCACCGCAGGCATTGTTTGGTGACATTCAGTATGTACCTGCGGATCATCCCGGTTTAGTGGCTATGGCTGCTAAATACCCAGCTTTCGAAAAGTACGCAACGGTACAAACTGATGCCGACGGCAATGCTGTAGAGGGCACCGGGGAAGGTACAATTTTCTACGGACGGATTGCTGGCGTGGCTGGTTTCGACGGTTCTAGCGGCAAGGGCCGCCAAGCAAAGCGTGAATACGACACCTATCGTTTCGCTTTGGCGCTCGATGGTGACTTTGACAATGGCATCGGCTGGGACCTTGGTGTTACCTACTCTCAATCGGAGAGCGAGCTTGAGGGAGTGGACGCCCAAATCGGCCGCACTAAGCTTGCGTTTAGCGGATACGGTGGAGCCAGTTGCGCTGCCTCGCTTGATACGTCGGGCGAATTCGTTTTGAACGGCGCTGTTGCGGGACAAGGCGGATGTCTTTACTACAACCCGTTTTCAAACGCGATCCAAACATCATATGCACAAGCCACTTATGGCTATTCAAATCCCGACTACGATGCGAGTGTCGCGAACAGCTCGGAAGTCTTGCAGTACTTAGATAACAAATCCACAACCGCCTCAAAGTCTAGCCTCCTAGTATTGGACGCTGTGTTCCAAGGCGATATGTTCGACGGCGCTGCAGCCTGGGCTGGGGGATACCAATATCGACAGATTAATCTTGAATCAAATCTAGATGATCTGATCAATGTCGAATTGAATCCTTGCAAATTCGCCGGTCAGACAGATTGTGCTGCGCAGACCGGCCGTCGAAGCTTCTTGGCAGCGGGTCGTGAAATCGATGCAGACCAAGATATTCACGCTTTGTTCTTTGAAACAGCCATGGATGTGAATGATGATCTAGATCTTCAGCTTGCTGTTCGTTATGAGGATTATGGTAGCGCCACAACTTTCGACCCTAAATTGGCTGCTCGTTATAGCATCAACGACATGTTCACGTTTCGCGGTTCAGTCCAAACCACTTTCCGAGGTCCGGACCTTGATGCAACTAACGAAAGTCGGGTGACTGCGTTGTCGTACGTTGGACCAACTGCAGCCTTTAAAGCCATCGACTACATCGGCAATGCTGACGTCGAACCTGAGAGCGCGTTCACCTACAACATGGGCTTGATCATCAATCCGTTGGAAGACTTGACCATTACCCTGGACTATTGGAACTACGACTTCGACAACCCGATCATTTCTGAGTCATTTAACGACTTGGTCAATGCATATGCCGCCGGCGGCGAAGCCAAAGCTGCGGTCCAAGGCCAAATCTTTTGTACAGGTAGTGGCAACGATGGAAGCTGTGCAGCATCGGGTATAGAGCGAATCGAGTCGATGACGATTAATGGGCCATCTGTCCAAACCTCTGGCGTCGACCTTTTCGTCGACTATCAGTTTGAGTTAGGTGCAGGTATCGCAAATCTTGGAACCGACATCAGTCACACCATGGAGTATGCCCAAGATGCTTACCACAAAGGTGGTGTGATGGTTGCGGCGTCTTATGATGCGGCAGGCTTTCTGAATGGCGGGCGCGGTGCGCGACCATTACCAGATCTGAAGGGCCGAGTTTTTGGCGAGTACAATCTTGGAAGTCATAACTTCTTGTTGTATGTAAACCACATCACGTCCTACGATGATGATCGCTATGCGGGTGTGCAAGTGGACGCTCAGACCACTTACGACTTCCACTATCAGCTGTCTTTCATGGGCGAAGCCGCTCGTCTGACGCTGTCGGCGATCAATCTGTCTGATGAGCAGCCGCCTATGGCGCGTTTGGACCTAGGTTACGACGGCTACACGCATAATGCGTTTGGTCGTATGTTGAAGCTTGGGTTTGAATACACCTTGGATGGTAGTCTCTAGCGCCCTCGAGAGACGAAATAAGCGCCGCTCTGCGGCGCTTTTTTTTGCCTGCAGTTATTGGCTAGTTATGCGCTGAGGCGGAGTTTGCGCGAAAAACTCAAAAGACTCACGGACGGCCTCCGTGGTGACGTTAATGCGATTTTGTTGAGCCGAGTTAAGCACCATTAAGAGTGATGTTTGCAGATGTGTAATGGGCAGCGACGCCTCCGCAGATTCCAGATAAATGAATACATAGTTGTCCTCGGATTCAGCACCAATGACCCGCACAGGCACAGGCCTCTCGTCTTGTTGCCAGAGCCGGGTGTTGTCAGCCGCGTACAGTGAGATCAGTGCGCGTTGCTGTAGATCATCTAGGTTCGGTTGAAGCTCTCCCTGATGGCGAAGCCAGGCTATGGCATCGTGATAATGCAGGCGGTGGGTGATTTGTGCTTTGTGTTGATCGGAACTTAGCTCCACATCGCCCCAACTAATGGGTTGACGATGAGAATACGCACAGGGTAACGCGCTAAGGCAGAGCAGTGCGATGATGCCCGAACGAATGTGAGTTAACCCAAGCACGTGATTAATTTGATATTGCTTCTTGCGCCGTGAGAGGCAGTTCTGGGCCACTCTCAGCATCGTTGTCCTTGGCAGTTTTTAATTCCACCAACATATCAGCCATTAGATTGCGCTCTTTGCGCTTTCGCTTATACAGCTCGAGCCGCGATGGGCGGATTTGCGGTGGAAACATATTATTTGCGAAGTTGGCATCGGCGGTCTGGTGATGTTCGTCGAGAGCCACTCGCTCGATCGCGGCGGATTCAATCAACAGATAAGTGACGATATTAGCATCGCGCCGCCAGAGTTCTGCTGGCAGCATAAGTTCGCGGCTGTTGCCATCTTTGTAGTAGATCTTTAATGGCAGCGGTGACACCACGCCGCCAATATTTTCAAAATCCAAGAAATATAGATACGGATCGTCTGCAAGTGCGCGATCTAGAACCTGACGCTGCCAGTCTTCCAGTCCCTTTAGTTCCTGTTGGTAGTCGTTGCGATCTTTGTTCGACACGGTGAACTGGTCATTCTCGTTATATAAATCATTGAGTTCGGGGAAGCGTTCGAGCCGGGTCACTAGGCCGGCTTCAGCATTACGTTGCTGCATAATCGGCGCCGGCTCCAAGCGTGCGTTTTCTTCGCGGTCGAGTGGGAAATCAATTTCTGGATCTAAGCTTTTAATGCGGTACTCGCGAACATCGGTAATGGCGATGTCCACGTGGTCTGTCGAATAAAACCAAGCACGCCAAAACCAATCTAGATCCACTCCTGATGCATCTTCCATGGTTCGGAAGAAATCGGCGGGTGTAGGACGCTTAAATTTCCAGCGTTGTGCATAGGTACGAAAGGCGAAGTCAAACGCTTCCCGGCCCATTACGGTTTCTCGCAGCACCGTGAGCGCCGCTGCCGGTTTAGAGTAGGCATTCGGCCCGAATTGCAAGATCGAGTCGGACTGAGTCATGATTGGGACCTGGTTGGTCGAGGTCATATAGTCGGGGATATAGTCGAGGATATTAGGCTTGCCACCAAACGCAGGATACTGCTCTTCCCATTCCAGTTCAGCGACATACTCTAAAAAGGTATTGATGCCTTCATCCATCCAAGTCCACTGGCGTTCATCCGAGTTGACGATCATCGGGAAATAAATATGGCCAATTTCATGGATGATGACGCCGATTAGGCCATATTTGATCCGGCGCGAATAAGTAGGCGTTGCGGGCGTCCCAGAGTCACTTGCGTCAGCTGTTGTCGCACCGTCGTTATCGTCCCTGTTCTTCTCGGGTTGGGTAGGCCGATACCCGTTGAATGTAATCATTGGGTATTCCATGCCGCCGCGTTCCCAAGTGTTAACCGACTGTGCTGTTGGGTAGGGGTAATCGAAGGAGAATCGGGAGTACACCTCCATAGTGTGGATTACCGCTTGAGTAGAGTAATGCGACCAAATGGGCTCCGCCTCGTTGGGATAGAATGACATTGCAAGCACTTGGTCATATTCGGCGCCGGGCTGCTCGTGCAGCATTGCATCCCAAATAAACTTCTTGGAAGAGGCCCAAGCAAAATCCCTCACATTTTTCGCACTAAATCGCCAAGTGCGTTGTCCTTCTTGCTGTTTGGTCTCATTAGCCAGCGCCTCCTCAGGTGTGACGATAAAGGTCGGCGTAACGTTGTTTGCCTGGGCCAAACGCTGCCGCTGCTCGGCGGTCAATACCTGTTTTGCGTTGGTTAATTCGCCGGTCGCTGAAACAATATGGCCCTTGGGTACAGTGATGGCTACGTCATAGTCGCCAAATTCTAAGGTGAACTCGCCGCGCCCTAAAAACGCCTTATGCTGCCAGCCCGCATAATCTGTATAGGCCACCATGCGAGGGAACCACTGGGCGAGAAAAAAGATGTTGGTGTCGTTGTCTTGGAAGTGCTCGTAGCCGCCACGGCCCCCAATAGCTACTTCTTCGATGATGTTGAAGCGCCAAGTTACGTTGAAGGTTACAGATTTTCCTGCTTCAAGAGGCTTTGGTAGATCGATCCGCATGGTTGTGTCGATGACGGTAAACGGCAGCGGTTCGCCCGCGGCACTGGTGACTTGAAGATCGGTGTAGCCATGCTGGTTGTCGTCAAAAGACTGGGCTGCTCGCATGCGATCGAAGCTGACCCGGTCTGTAGTGGAGGAGACGGCTCGCGAGCGTCGGTCTAGAGAGTTTTCAGCGAAACGGTTTTGGTCGAGCTGCAACCATAGATAATCCAATCGATCTGGTGAATTGTTGGAATAACGAATAGTTTGCCGAGCCTGAATCGCGCGCTCTTCGGCATCGAGCGTTACGTCGATCTTATAATTTGCCTGCTGCTGCCAATAGCGGTTGCCCGGCGCGCCCGACGCGGTGCGGTATACGTTCGCGGTAGGAAGAGCTTGCTCCAACTGGGCAAACGCCCGCGCGCCACTCCCGGGTTCGTTCGCTGCGACGTTGTTGCACAAAAAACTAAAAATAAGGCAAAAAAAGGTACCGAAAGAGGCAGAGCGAGCAATATGTCTTGGCATGGTTATTCCGATAAAAATAATAAGCGCTTAGTGGAATCTCAATGCAACAAGAAAACTTTACGTTCTGCAAGCGACTGTGGCTTTAGCAGTGTAGATTAAAAGCTAGAGGTTTGACCTTGGATAGCATTTAAGGGAATTTTTAATGCAAGACTACGATTACATTGTAATAGGCGCCGGTAGTGCTGGCTGCGTTTTGGCGAATCGTTTATCAGCCGATCGCGAACAAAGCGTGATGCTCCTAGAGGCAGGTGGACGAGATAAGAACCTATTTATTCACATGCCAGCGGGATATGCCCAACTGGTGCCGAGCGCTAACGCGCAGAATTATGGGTTTACTACCGAGGCGGATGAACGTCTTGGCGGACGTTCGTTTTACTGGCCTCGGGGGCGCGGCTGGGGTGGATCGTCGTCAATAAACGCAATGGTATACATCCGTGGCAATGCTGCCGATTACGATCAGTGGAGCCAAGCAGGCAATCAGGGTTGGTCTTATGATGAGGTACTGCCGTATTTTAAGCGCGCCGAGAACTTTAATGGTGATGGCGATTCAGAATACCACGGCACTGGTGGCCCGTTGTCGGTAACAAAATCGAACCGAACGGACGATCAATTGTTGGACGTTTTTGTAAAAGCGGGGCAGCAAGCGGGGTTCCCACTTACTGATGATTTTAACGGGCGGCAGCAAGAAGGCTTTTCCCGTTACGAGCATACTTTAAAGGGCACGCGCCGCTGCAGCGCAGCACAGGCGTATCTGCATCCAGTACTCGAACGTCCGAATTTATCAACGCTGACGGATGTCATCGTCGACCGAGTTGTTTTTGATGGACGTCGAGCCATCGCTGTAGATTTATTAATTAAGGGACAACGTCAGACGCTTAAGGCGAATAAAGAAATTATTCTGAGCGCGGGTGCGTTGAATTCGCCGCAGATACTGCTGCGTAGCGGGGTAGGCCCCGGCTCTGAATTGCACCAGCATGGCATTAAAGTAGTTCACGAATTGGCAGGTGTAGGTGAGAATCTTCAAGATCACATCGGGGTCGTTAGCCAGTTTGCTTGTACGCAGCCGATCACTTTGCACCGTTCTTCTGGTTTTATTCGCACGATGCTGGCGGGCGCTCAATATCTTCTTCAAGGCCGCGGTGACGCTTCCTATCCGCCGACCGCCGGGGGAGCGTTCATACGGTCGCATCCGGACAAATCTTTGCCAGACATCCAAATTCACTACGCCTCGGCCGCTGTCAAAGATGTTCATGGTCGTTCAGGTGTTCCAACTGAGCATGGCTTTTCTAGTGTCGTTTACGCTTGTCGTCCGCAGAGCCGTGGACGCATTGGTTTGCGCACAGCGGATGTCAAAGACGCCCCTGCGATTTTCCCAAATTACTTCTCGGTCGAACAAGACCTCATCGACACACGGAACGGCTTCAGAGAAACCCGGCGGGTTTTTTTACAAGAGGCCTTTGACGAGTATCGAGGCATCCAACTAAAACCGAGTCCGGAGATTAACGTCGACGATGATGCCGAACTAGATCAGTGGATTAAGGCAACCGGCGAAACGCTCTATCATCCTGTCGGTACCTGCAAAATGGGCAGTGATCCGCAGGCGGTAACGAACGAACAGGGTCAGGTGCATGGCGTGCAGGGATTGCGCGTTGTCGATGCCTCATTGATGCCCACGCTGATTGCGGGCAATACCAATGCCCCGACGATCATGATGGCGGAAAAAATTTCAGATCACATTTTAGGGAAGGCGCCATTGCCGCCCTTGTCGGTTATGGCGGGATCTGAAGCGTGACAAAGCGCAACTCTAAACTCGTCTACTCCACGGAACTTGGACGCATTAAACCCCCCGCTGAGGAGATCAAAGAAACGTCGCGCAATGATGGCGTGGTAAGGATTCAGCGCGAAACTAAGGGGCGGGGCGGTAAAGCAGTTTGCGTTGTTAGCGGCATAGCATCGCACGAGCTCAAACCAATCTGTAAATTGCTTAAAGCACGTTGTGGTAGCGGCGGCGCGGTCAAAGATCAACACATAGAAATACAAGGCGACCACCGCGACCTTATAACGACAATGCTAGAGGCCCGGGGGCTAACCGTGAAGCGTGCTGGCGGTTAGCCCTGGCCGCCCTTTAGATGGCTACCACAGGTCGTATTTCTGCAGCTCTGCGCGCCCAACCACCATGTGATGAACCTCATCGGGTCCATCAGCGAAGCGCAGATGTCTTAGGTCGGTATACATGGAAGCCAGCGGTGTCCACTGGGAGATACCGGTTGCGCCGTGAATTTGGATAGCTTGATCGATAATCTGGCAGACTTTTTCCGGCACCATAGCCTTAACCGCGCTGACGTAGACTCGGGCTTCTTTGTTGCCAAGCACATCCATGGCCTTCGCGGCTTGGAGCACGGCGAGGCGCATCGCATTTATTTCAATGCGTGCACGTGAGATCACCTCTACGTTCTTCCCTAGTTTCGCGATAGGTTTGCCAAATGCGACTCTAGTCCCCGCCCGTTTAACCATTAGCTCTAGAGCTTTTTCTGCTTTGCCAATAGAACGCATGCAGTGATGGATGCGTCCCGGCCCCAAGCGTACTTGGGATATCTCAAAGCCCCGTCCTTCGCCGAGCAGTATGTTTTCTTTAGGAACTCTCACATCCTTGAAGCGTATGTGCATGTGGCCGCGGGGCGCGTGGTCCTGCCCGAAGACCTGCATACCTTCAAGAATCTCGACCCCGGGTGTGTCCTTGGGAACCAATATCTGGGATTGTTGTTTGTTGGGGGCCGCATTAGGACTGGTTTTAACCATGGTGATCATGATCTTACAGCGCGGGTCGCCAGCGCCGGAGATATAATACTTTTCTCCGTTTATCACCCACTCGTCACCATCGAGTACCGCCTCGGTGCTGATATTTTTTGCGTCTGACGAAGGCAAAGCAGGTTCTGTCATTGCATAGGCCGAGCGGATTTCGCCATTTAAGAGAGGTTCGAGCCATTGCTTTTTCTGCTCTGGCGTACCGACTCGCTCGAGGACTTCCATATTGCCGGTATCGGGTGCGCTACAGTTGAGTGATTCGGAAGCTAGAGGGGATTTGCCCAACTCAGTAGCGATATAGGCGTAATCAAGATTGGAAAGGCCCTCGCCGGTATCTGCGTCCGGGAGAAAGAAGTTCCATAAGCCGGCAGTTTTAGCCGCAGATTTGGCGCCTTCCAACAAGTCCAGCTGTCGCGGATGCCATGACCAGCGATCGGTTTTCTCTGATTCTAAAGCGAAGAATTCTTCGGTGATGGGTTCCACATTTGTGGTGATATGGTTTTGCACTGCAGCCATCAAAGGTTGTGCCTCATTCGACATGGCTAATTCGAAAAGATCGCTTTCAGTTGAAGACATGATTTCCCCTCATTATTGTTGAGCCGTTGATTTAAAGCTGCCAAAGTTTGTAACAAGGACGCCGAACTGGGGCAACTCTAATTTTAGTGTCAACGTAGGTAGTTTGGGTTGTCTAAGCGCGAATGAGATGATTTGGCGAATCGTTAAAGTCATCCTGGAGAGGATATGAATAGATTAGAAGGAAGAGTGGCTATCGTAAGCGGAGGTGCTTCGGGGCTTGGTAGAGCGAGCGCAATACGCATGGCCGAAGAGGGCGCGCGAGTGGTGGTTGCGGACATCGACAGTGAATTGGGGCTCCAGACATGCAGTGACATAGGGGCCGGCGGCGGTATGGCCATTTTTCAGGCGCTTGACGTTACCGATGAGGAGCAGTGGCGGTCGTGTGTAGATTGTGCGGTCAGTACTTATGGTGGCCTGAACATCTTGGTTAACAATGCTGGAATCGCCGTGGGCGGCAGTATACTGACAATGAGCTTGGAAGATTGGCAGCGCCAGCAGGCAATTAATCTGGATGGAGTTTTTTTAGGGATTAAGCACGGCATTCCGGCGATGATCGACAGTGGCTCTGGCTCGGTAATTAACATTTCCTCCGTCGCCGGTATAAAGGGGGCCGCCAGTCTCGCGGCATACAACGCTACCAAAGGCGGCGTGCGGCTGCTGACCAAAGGCGTCGCTAAAGAGTGTGCCGCAAACCGTTGGCCGGTGCGCGTCAACTCGGTACACCCGGGGATTATTGAAACGCCGATTTGGGATAAAATGAATCCAGAACTCCTCGAATCGGGGATGAATACGATGGACTTAGAAACCATGGCTGGGCAAGCGGTGCCCACGGGTCAGTTGGGCAAGCCCTTGGACATTGCCAATGGTGTGGTGTTTCTTGCCAGCGATGAATCCAGTTATATGACTGGAACCGAACTCATTATTGACGGGGGTTTATGTGCATAGGCGAATTCTCGCTTGCGTCGCCGTGTTTGCAACGGTGCTGCCGTTGCATGCCCAAGAAACGCTGGAAGATCTGCAAGGTATTGTGCGTGGGGCCTTTGCAAATGTTGAATCAGACGTTCAACAGCATTGGCGTTTTGCCGAGGTCTCGAATGATGGGGAGGTAGAGCGTGTTGCTAACTTCGACCCAAGGCGGCCTCAAGCCGAGCACTGGGAACTGCTTACGACCAATGGCGAGTCGCCAAGTCCAGAGCAACAAAGCAAGTTTCGCAAACAAAAGCAGGAACAACGTGAGCGGGAAGCCAAGCGCAATGGTACCGAGGAAGCCGATCCCCTAGATTCTATTGACATGACTTCTCTGCAATTGGTGACAGACGACCCCACGGGTTGGGACATCAGTTTCCAGCCATTAGGTACCGGTGAGAGTAAGAAAATGATGTCGAAAATGCGCGGTTCGCTGCGCATCAGTAAACCTGAGTTGTGTCTTGAGTTGTTCGAGTTCGCCAGTCCTGGTCCGGTCAAGCTGCAAATTGGCGTTAAGGTAGAGCATTTTCTAAGCCGTTTTGAATTTGCCCCCGTAGCTCGCGATACCGAAGACTCTGAGCGCTGCGGGCGCTTGCTCCCAACACTCATGCAATTTGAAATGACGATGCGAGCCTTCGGCGTAACGGCCGTTGATCAAGCAATGCGCGCTAGCTATAGCGACTACCAGAGGGTTTCGACCACAACTCACTAAGGGTTAGCGCCCAGGGACTTACGCCGCAGTCGTCGCATCCCCACGAGCCATCGGTCAACGTCGTCGCCTTTGCGCCTTACGTATTCCTCTACTTCTGGGTGCGGGAGTACATAAAAACGTTCTTCTCGCATGCTTTCTACTACAACGTCTGCCAACTGTTCAGCTTCGATAATGCCGTCTGTCATACCGTCGCCAAGGTTTTTGGGTCCCATCGCGGTATTAACGCCCTGAGGACATAAAACGGAAACCTTTATGCCGTCGTCTGCGTGCGTAATTGCAAGGAACTCCGCCAATTTTACCGCAGCGGCTTTAGTGACCGTGTAGGGGCCGGAATTAAGGGCTGCCAGCAAACCCGCAGCTGATGCAGTGTTTAACAAATAACCAGAACCGCGCTCGAGCATGCCGGGTAGTACCGCTCGGGCTGCGTACATGTGGGACATGACGTGCAACTCCCACTGTTTTTGCCATACATCATTGGTGGCGTCGGTGAGTACACCTGAGCCCCCAGCGCCGGCGTTAGAACAAAAGACGTCAACCTGGCCGAATTTAGCGATGGTGCTCTCGGTCAGTGCGCTGATCGCCGCTTCGCTGGTCACATCGCAGGCTTGTCCCGAGCAACGCTGGCCAGTTGGGTCGATGCCTAAGGCTGCATCCTTGACCGCCAGTTCATCGAGATCGGCCAGTACAACGGCTTTAGCACCTTCGCGCAAAAAGGCCGTGGCCATTGCCTTACCTATGCCGCCGCTGCCCCCAGTAATGATCGCAACTTTGTCTATGAGTTCCACGTTTCCCCCTGTCGTCGTGTTAAAAGGCGTTGTCTTCTAGTGTACAAAACAAATAGCGTAAGAATAATCAGGTTGATCCAGCCCACAATCATTGCGAAGGCGAAAGACCATTCGTAGTTGCCGCGCAGGTCGAATAGCAGGCCCCCAAGATAGCCGCCAAGTCCCATGCCGAGCCAGCCAAAAAAAGCAGTAATACTCATGGCTCGAGCCGCAAAGCCTGCCGATACCATGGTTCTTGCACAGACCAAGATGGCCGACATTACGCCTGAGTAGGTAAAGCCGAAAAAGACCGCCAATGCATACAGCCATGGACCCTGAGTTAGGTACGGGAACCAAACGACGGAAATCGTTTGTCCAAGCGACATCAACATATAGGCGGGCAGGGCACCGATGGCGTCGCCGAGCTTTCCTCCGAGGATCCGCCCGAATGCACCACTGAACATAAGCAGCATTAATACCTGCGTTGCAGAATTGACGGGCATGCCGCTGTCGGTCAACAAAGGCACCAAGTGAACGATGGGTACGGACATACAGATACAACAAAATATGATCGCGGCGCTGATCCATGCCACCGCTATTTTTTCATCGACTACAAAGGTTTGCTGCGCTTCCAGCGCGTTCGCCGGGTTTTGTCGGGTCGGTGACTCGCGAATTAAAAATGCGATAGGAAAGGCGAGGCAAAAATAGCTTGCTGCAATGATCAAATAAGCCGTTTGCCAACCGTAGGCGCCGATAGCGAGGCCCGCGCATAAAGGCATAACCCCCTGGCCGACCGCGCCGCCTGCTGCGGTAATCCCGAGGGCTAATCCGGGTTGTTGGCGAAACCAGAATCCTACGTTGGCGTAGAGAGGCGAAGTTAGAATGGAATTTCCGAATGCGCCAAACAAAAAATACAGGCCATAGAATTGGTAAATGTTTTGATTCTTGCTGAGCAGAAAAAGACTCAACGTCATTGCGATTGCACCGATAAAACCGAAGTAGCGGCTGCCGTAACGATCGGCAATGTAGCCCCACAGCATGCCAAACAGGGCTGAAGAAAAAGAGATTACGGTATAGCCGAAGGCGGTCTCGCCACGGCTCCAGCCGAACTCGGCAGACAGTGGTTTTAGAAATACCGATATAGAACCCAGAGCTCCAAAGGATAGGGCGCTCAATATAAAAACAGCAAACACCATAACCCATCCGTAGATAGGGTCGCGATCAGGAGTTGTGGTCGGGTTGTTTATCATTTGTGCGCGATTATTGATCTCGCACGTAGCGAATTTCGCCGCCAACAAAAGTGTAGTCCACTTGGATATTGGCGAGATCGGCATCACGAGCCGTCAGTAAATTGTCTGTAAGCACAACCAGATCAGCAAGCTTGCCTATCTCTAACGAGCCTTTTATGTTCTCCTCAAAGGCTGAATAGGCGTTATCCAGCGTGTAGCTCCGGAGAGCCTCCATTCTTGTCATTGCTTGCTCCGGAAAAAATGCCTTGCCGTTATTCATCATGCGCGTCACGGACGCGGCATACGATGCAAAAGGATCTATGTCCTCTACGGGCGCATCAGTGCCGTTGTTGACTCTTACGCCCGCGTCCAACAGGTCGCGCCATCGATAACTGGTCCTGGCAGTACGACTTGGTCCCAAGCGAGTACTAATCCAGGGGCCGTCAGAGGTGCAATGCACCCCCTGAATGGCTGCAATCACACCGAGGTTTGCGAATCGTTGAATGTCGTCGGGGTGAATGTGTTGTGCGTGTTCGATACGCCATCGAAGGTTAGGGCCATCTGTGTTGGTTTTTTGCCAGACGCGCTCGTATAAATCTAAAACCTCCCGATTCGCTCGGGTACCAATGGCGTGGGTATTTACCTGAAAACCGCTCTCAATGGCGATGGCTGCAGTGGTTTCAATATCTTCAACGGTTTCTAAAACAAGGCCACGACTTTTTGGTAAATCGTTGTAAGGTTCGAGTAACCAAGCGCCGTGCGCACCCAGCGCACCGTCGATTTGTCGCTTGATGGATCGTACAGTGAGGAAGTCGTTATGCTCTGATGGCATGTAATAGTCCTTTAGGCGTCCGGCAAGTGATTCGTTACTTTCGCCACGGACCATTACGTAGAGCCGCACAGGCAGTTGGTCGTTGTCCTCTAAACTGCGGAAGAAATCGATTTCTTCGAAACTTGCACCAGCGTCATGAAAAGAGGTGATGCCATGAGCCAACGCAAGCTCCCCGGCAAGCTGAACTTGCTGCACTAAATTCTGGCGAGATTCTTCAGGGGTCTGTAGCGCCATATAGTCAGCAATACTGAGCTCAACGAGATCTTGGGCGTTTTCCCGCAATAGACCGGTGGCCCGACCGTCCGCGGATCGCACAATGGTGCCGCCTTCGGGATCCGGCGTGCTGTCGATAATCTGCGCGGCCGTTAACGCTGCGTCATTAGCAAAAGCCGCATGGCCGCTGGCATGTCCCAAGTACACCGGATTATCTGGGGCCACGGCGTTGAGTGGGGAATTTATCGGCACCCCGTCTACAGATGGAAGGTCCTCGGGCAGCCACTTATCTTGATGCCAGCCGCGCCCAAAAATCCACGCGCCCGGTTCAGCGCCGTCGGCCGCTGCGGCCACCTGACTCACGATCTCGCTGAATGACGCTGCTTGGGTCAGGTCAAGAATCTGCTGAGCACGGCCGAGGCTAAGAAAATGGCCGTGTCCTTCTATGAGGCCAGGAATAACAGTACGGCCCTTTAAATCGATTATTTGAGTGTTCGGTCCGACGCGGCTTTGCATAGCCGCATTGCTGCCGAGTGCCTGAATTAACCCCTGGTCAACAGCGATGGCTTGGTGCTGACTGTTATCAGCATCGACAGTGAGCACAATGCCGTTTTGTAGAATCAACTCGGCTGGCTTAGTCGCTCGGGAGTCTCCCTCCTCTGCGGGTTGCGCGCATCCAAGCAATGTAAGCCACGCTAACAACAACGCTGTGCGCCGGCCTCGCCTGCCTGCCTTATTTTCCTGACCCGCTTCTGTATGCAAAATCTTTAGCTCCTCAGCAATGACCTAAACAACTAGAGACTACGATATTGGGCGCGTCGAGATAAGTCGGCAGAGCGGTTTAACCGTGAATTTCTATTTAACCGTAGAAAAGATTTTGCAAACGAAACCAAATGAAACGAGTGGAGAGGGCGTCCGTATTTGTATGTTCGCTTAGTGCAAGAGGAGCTTGTCAGGTCGAGGCCAGCAGATTTCGGCTGACCGCGTTTGCTTCAGTCGAAGGGGAAACGCGCAAAGCCAGAATCTTGCAGCCTATTGTTGACAATGCTGCTGAATGCGGAGCCAAACGTATATTCCAAACTTAGACCGATTTTTGTTTTCGAGTCTGTATCTAGGGCCGACGAACCCAAAAGAATGTCAGATGTTGAGGCGCTGATATTTGCCAGATAGATTTGATCCTTAACCAGTGCGCTTTCGCCCCACAACCGGACAGACAGTCCTCTGGCGAGTCGATAGCGCACATAGCCGTCCAGAGTGACTCGATAGAGTGAAGGGTCATCCAACATCATTGCGCTGTATAGGCCAATGGAAAGATTGCCCCAAGGCTGGTCGAAATCAAAGTCGGCGAATGCACCATGATTGGCTTTGGTTTCTTCCTTGAGACCAAAAATTGTCAGCTCGTCGTATTTAAACTGGTTAACGCCCAAGTAATACCCGAATGTGAGTGCTTTTTCCGCAGATAAAGAATAAGGGAATAGGTTGTATTCGGTAGCGATGGCTAGGCGATTGCCACGATCGATATTGTTAAAGCTTGACTGGCCACTGGAAATGGCAGCGCCAATACTCCAAGTGGGGCTTAGTGATTTGATGATTTGTGAACTGAGGTATTGGTTTAATGTTTCATCAATAAGGGTGGATCCGTCGTCGAGTAAGAAGGTTCGGGTCTTTTTACGATGACCCATTCCGAAGCCTAGTCGCCAGTCATCGGTTATACGGCTTCCGGAAAAGTCACCCCAATGTTCCTCCTCCTCTCGACTATCCTCTTCTTCCATTTTAGCGCCGACTTCACTTCTAAAAACCCAACCATTCCAAGGGTCCCTCTCGATGCGTGCCTCGGCGGGGTTTTGCCGATCGATTTGCTCAAACGACACCGAAAGTGAGTCAGCCAAATCTGTTTGCAGTAAGTAGGGTGTAAGTCCGAGTTGTAATTTCGCAAGCACGCCTCTACGGATCTGATCTTTAGTGTCAGTCTTCAGCGAAGCGGACCGTAATTGATAAGCACTATTCTGAAAATCTTCAGAGTCGTAAAAAATAAGCTCGTGCTGCCGGCCGCCCGCAGTGCGTTGCCGCGTAACGATGACATGAACTTGGCTATCTTTGCGGTCCCGCACGAAGTCGATGAAGGGCAGCTCTCTCTTAATAAAGTCGCGGTCGCAACTGCCTTTTTTACAATCCAAGAATACCGCTAGGTTAGCGTGCGCCATGGACGGCGGGGAGAGCGTGAAAAATAGCAAAAAGAAGGAAGTCAGACGCCACAGCAGGCAACGCAGCGAGGATAAGACGTCTACGAAAAAGACCTGCAATTTAGTGTTCTCCCCAAAAAGGTGCAGGAGAATATCAGGGTTGGATGGCGATCAAAAGGCTGCAAGGGGGGATTGTAGAAAAACATTTAAGATCGCAAACCTTTGGTTAACACATATCTTTAACTTTCGGTTTAAACCCAAGGTTGTTTTAGACGCGAGGATGGTGATTCCCAGGGCGTTTGCAGCAACGCACACTCGAGAAGAATTCTTTGCCTCTCGGCGCGTTAACGCTAATGTGTGAATTTTGCGTTTCTGCGTCGGCATTGCCTACCCTGAGAACACGTCCATAGAGTTCGCCAATGCAATCGGCCTGAAGCGGGCTACACATCTTGATGGCAAGCGCCGAATTACAGCCTGATCTGCCTGCCGTCACATCATTTAAATAAACGGCGTATACATTTTTGTGACATCAGCCTATATTATTCGTCGACATCGTTTCAGATCCTTGGCGAAGGAGGAGCAATCAGTGAAATTAAAATTACTTTTTGGTGCGTTTATCGCGACAGTACTTACAGCCTGCGGCGGAGGCGGTGGTGGCGGCAGTTCAAGTAGCTCTGACTCTGGTTCCGGCGGAGGTGGAGGCGGCAGCGATACCACAAGTTCTGCGCCAACATTTTCGACTGGAACAACCGCGAGCGTTCTTGAAGGTACGCGCACTGTTCTGACCGTCGAAGCGTCTGCGGGCATCGATTTTAACACTGAAGAAGGAAGTGGGCCGGACAATTCAAAGTTCACGCTCTCGTCTGATAACGAACTAATTTTCAACACTACCACTGGGTTCGACTTTGAAGCTCCGATTGACAGTGATACCAACAATGTTTATCAGGTATCGTTTGTTGCGACCGAAGGGTCAGAGTCTACGACCCTCGACTTGGCCATCACGGTAACAGACGCGTTTGAGGGGCGAGTAATCGACGGCCCAGTGTCTGGTGCGACAGTCTTCATCGATGTGGATGGAGACTATACGCAGGACGCGGACGAACTGAGCGGAACCACTGACATAAACGGCCTATTTTTCGTAGAGAAGGGTGACGTGACGATCAGTGCTTCCTCCAAGTTAATTTCAGTCGGCGGTACGGACACCACAACTAATAAAGCTCTGCCTGATTTGGCGTTAGTGTCAGATGTTCCGACAGCGGCTTCGGCATCAGCCTATATCACACCGATTTCGACGATTATTGCCGCAGCAGATACCCCCGCAGCGAAGTTGGAAGTGTTGACGTCGCTGGGTATTTCGGCAGCTGACCTCGGTGCAGATGCCAGTGACGCCGCGGCGGTCATTGAGGCCTTTATTGCCAAAGACGTATGGGCAGAGTCCGTCGCTGGTGACGCGGTTGCGCAAGCAATCCAAACCAAGAACGTGCAAATGACCGAGGTGCTGATTTCGGCGGTAAATGTTGCCGACACATCAGATGCCGCAACAGCGGTAAGTCGGGCTGTGGCCATGACTAAGTCGTTTGCAGATGGTTTGGTCACTCAAGCCGCTGTGGGACAGCAAATAATCAGCACCGAAACCGCCGCAGATGGCACCGTTAGTTTCAAGCTTGTTGAGGACGCCATTTCGTCTGCGTTAGTTGTTGCGGTGCAAACGTATACGGCGCTGGCAACGATTACTGACACCAGCCTTGATGAATTGGTTGCAACCGCCACCGCGTTGGAAGCGTTGGCAGTTTTCGCAGCTGACCTTGCCGAGGTGATCACCAGCGTTACTGACCAGCTCAACTTTGCAGACATAACGGATGTGAGTGCGGTATCCGTCATAACTGCAGCGAAAGACAGTGCCGAAACGGCGGTTACGGGAATCGCAACAGCGGTGGTTGCCGCGGACGCTACAGAACTGGCCGCCTATGCTTCGGGGTCTTTGTCATCGACAATCGCAGCCACAGTAACCTCTGCAGAGGAGAATGTTGTTGCAGCAGTAGCCGCCGCAGTAGTGGAGTCTGCCACTGCTTCAGCTCAGGCAGCGGCTGATTTGACTAATACAGGCTACTCATTGCCTGAAGTCATCAGCGTATTGGAAACAGTGGAGTAAAGAGATGTTTAAATTTAAAAATCTGATTGCGCTTGGCGGTTTGTTGTTGAGCGGGGCTGCCCACTCGGGTACCCAATTCGAAGATGACCCGCAAAACTTTTATA
>ERZ802830.1977-NODE-1977-length-18859-cov-10.9191_pt1 | contig 18859 bp, 20 predicted proteins | sample MGYA00345654_ERZ802830 | MGnify/ENA primary metagenome ERZ802830 (study PRJEB30503, sample SAMEA104212375) | marine metagenome | biome: Westerlies Biome; feature: [SRF] surface water layer (ENVO:00010504) within the epipelagic zone...; material: water...
GCAGACTCAATAATGTTAAGTGCGAGGCGATCTTTTACCGAGCCAGCAGGATTGAAGGACTCAGGTTTGACATAAATCGTCTTGCCTTTGGGCCCGAGATTATTTATCCGCACGGCGGGAGTATTTCCTACAGTTTCTAAAATGCTGTCAAATAAGCGCCCTTGGCCAGTAGTTGCGCGAATTTTTTGGTCCATTGTAATCTCCTGTCTGATGAATGAAGGAAATGCATTTATCCAGTTTGATGTCGCTCATACCTAGCACAGCAGCATCTTTTATAACTCTTATTAAATTCATTTTAGTGCCTACTAAGAAGACAACATTAGATACCCAAAATTACACTTCTTGTTATGCGCAGCTAATATCGTTGCTTTACCCGCACCACTCTCAAGCATCTGACGAGTTTGGTAAACTACTCCAGTCAAAAGTTCGATAACCTCTTGAGACAGTGACTTTTGCTATGTAATTATCGTCAAATTCAAACCACTTATTCCAATAGTCTTGGCATTTTTCACGAGACTCTTTGTCCTTGTATTCCCATACAATGATTGCTTTAGCAGAGTCAGCATCTTCAACCTCAATGATGCTGTAATTTACTTGGCCATTTTCTTTTAAGAATTTGACCGCCTTATTGTTATTAAACGTCGCCGCTTTATCTTTGAAATTTCTCAAGTCACCACTTGAGATGAAAGTAACGTTCACAACTGTGAAATAGGAGTTTTCTGACATCCGCCACCTCTGATTTAGACCTAAGTAAATCCTATGATTACCCTAACATATATCCATTAAAGCCACAGAACTGCGAATATTTAGCGGCCCACAATTAAATCTTGCCTAGACATCGGGAACGCATCCTGAAGATACTGCCTCCGCAAGCAGACATTGGGTGCCTTTAGGGCGTCTTAATGGGGGATCGGAATAAGCCCAAAGTTTCCTCAACATCAGACAGCTTGAGCCATTTTTGATATGCGGATTGATCCCCGTTAGGTTAGCCGAGACACATAATGTATCAATTTAGAAAGTTTCGACCCAAGGGCGTAATTCAATTTCCCATGCCCATGCAGATCGGTGTTGTTTGAAAAAGTCGAGGTATGTTTGGGCTATTGCATCAGGGTCAAGAGTTCGATCCACTGACTTGTTCGCACTTGAATTACTCGTTATTCCCCCATCAATGACAAAATGCCCAATATGAATGTTTTGAGGATGCAACTCCCGAGCCAATGATTGAGCAAGTGCTCTAAGTCCAAATTTTCCCATCGCAAAAACTGATGAATTTGGAAATGCCTTCACACCTGCAGATGCGCCTGTAAAGAAAATGCTACCACTACCACGTTTTTGCATCCTGCTGGCTGCTTGTTGGGCAATCAAAAATGCTCCAAAGCACGTTACCTTCAACGACTCTAAAGTGGCATGAGGGTCCAAGTCAGCTATACCACCTGGCAGCCGTGAGGATGGATTGTAAATCACGAGGTCTGGAGTTCCAATATTACTGTCTAGATCAGAAAACAAATTCGCCACATCATCAATTTTAGAGGCGTCGCACTGATAAAGCCCTGCATTTACCTCACCTGCGACAGCCTCCAATTTTTCAATATTCCGTGCTGCTAGATGAATTGACATGCCTTGATCATAAAATTTTCTTCCTAACGAAGCGCTAAGACCCTTGCCAGCCCCAACAATTAATACCGTTTCACTCATTTTTATTCCCGTAATTGCTTTGGTTGAACGTAGCCGATGAGGTTTCACACCTCAGTGAAACTTGGAAAAGGTGAGCCCTAGATGGGGCATTCTGAAAATCGGTTACCGACTGATGCTTTCACCAATTCCATATCACCAACGGAGGCCGCAATTTTTGCGGTTATTGGAAAATCAGCAAATGGACTTTCACCAACGACAGCCCTCAGCATTCCAAAGCCTTGAGTGTTTTCCACTGTACGCACGCAAGTGAACAGAAAAATATCAGCATAAGAGCAGTCCTCGCCCATTAGGAACGGCCCAGCATTCTGCGACTCAAGATGCTTTTCTAAAAAGCCTAGGCGGGCATTGTGAAGTTTTGCGAGATTAGCGATTGCGGTTTCTTTTCCACCTTCTGCTAGCGTATCGGTCAGACGAAGGTTCCGCCAGAATACCTCGTTATGACCAGTGATTATGTCGTGCATGGGTGACAAAACAAAAGAATAGTAATCCTGAACCCAGCCCCAATACATGGCCGTTTTTGCTGCCCCTTCAGGCGAATTTGGTGTTAGAGGACCGTCATATTTAGAAACGAGATACTGGACGATGGCCAGCGAGTCATTGAGTTCTAGCCCGTTGGAGTGATCCTTCATCCATGGCACAGTACCGAACGGTGCTTCCTTGTCCTTATCAAAATCTTCACCCAGTGGGGTCGAAGCGAGTTCAGTTACTGAAACGCCATGCAGAGCGCATATAAGCCTGACCTGCTCGCCACGGCCGATGACTGGAAAATACGCAATCGTTACATCACTCATAATTCTTCTCCTGTTGATTTTTTACTCTGAACCTTAGACGCAGGCGCCAACCAATTCTAAACTAATCTTTTTAGAAACGTCCGATATAAATCAATGCCAGACATTCATTAGCTTGCATCTGGTTGCGCGCAACCAGCGAGGTTGCACCCACCATTGCAACCTGAAAAGCACGTCTAAATAGCGCCTTCGCAAGCATATATTTAGGGTCTTGAGGGGTCATTATGAGGGGACGAGATCACTGCGTAGTTGTGTCCATTATTAATGGTGCCGAAGCGCTGATTTCTTGACCAATAGAATAGCTCTGTACCCTCAACAGTCCGCCAAATCTCTGTTAACGAAACGGACAAACTTTGTTCGGCAGCAATTGAGTGCTGGTAGCCGAAATCAACCACTTCTTTTATAAACTCATTGCTTTTTTGTTTGCATTCTTGATGCTTATAATTGCATCAATTTCATAATTAAATTCCCATTTAGGTAGAGCAGGCTCTTATGTCAGATATAGACTCTAATCGGAAGATTGCAGTGATACTGGTTGCTGACGTAGTTGGTTATAGCAAACATATGGAGCATGATGAAAACTCCACCCTTCAGGCCTATTCCGAATGCGAAAAAATACTTAAACAATTTTTGAGCAAAAGAAACGGGTCAATTTTTAACACTGCAGGGGACTCGGTACTCATAGAATTTACTAGTGCAGTTAACGCCGTTGGGTTTGCGGTAGATTTTCAAACAAAGATGATAGAGCGTAACAAGTCGGGCAATGTCCCCACTATGTTGGAATTTCGGATCGGCATAAATATAGGTGATGTCGTTTCCAGAGAGGGCAACCTGCTGGGTGATGGGGTGAATATTGCCGCCCGCCTTGAGGCCTTGGCGCAGCCAAATGGTGTTTGTATTTCAAAAAGTGTTTATGACTTCGTAGTTCCAAAAACAAAACTCAAGTTTAATGATCTTGGCGTTCAAAAGGTCAAACAGAACTCGTTCCATGCATATGATGTTTTGCTCGATGAGTCTCAGAGGCGTAAGATCAAGTCTGAAAAAAGCTGGGTCTCGAGAAAATCTTTATCAGCGTGCATATCGGCTTTGGTTATACTCATCGGAGTTGGAATTTATTCGGCTGGCATTCTGGATACAAAAATTGAGCCCTCTCTTAATCAAAAAGATTCCACACAATCCGACATATTAAAGGTTTTGGTGAGACCAACCAGCTACCTATCCAGTAATGAAAATCTGAGCTATTTAGCGCCAGGTTTCACAACTCATCTTGGAGCAGCGCTTGCTCAACACCCCGGTCTCAATGTGTCTCCTGATACAACAGCCAAGCATATCCAAACAATGAATCTGACTGATGAACAAATTAGAGCAGAATACGAAACTGATTATATCGTCGATACAACCATACAAGTTTCTGGCGAAAAAATAAGATTGTCCGTAAAAATTTTAGACCTAAGCACCGAACAAACCGTTGCGTCAGAAGCATACGAATTTTTGGAAGCAGACGTTTTTGAACATCAAGATAAAATTGCCGAGTTAGCACTACAAAAAATGAGCATGATGGATCATTCCTCTAGTTCCAACCGTCGAATATCAAATGACCCCATAATCTATAAGAAGCACATACTAGCTCAAGCAAATATGTTGTCTTGGACTCCAGAAGGTCACCACAAGGCGATGGGATTGATAGAGGAGATACTGGAGGTGGAGCCTAAAAATATGGGCATCAAGCAGATGCTCGCATGGCTACTCCAACAAAAAGTTTATTTGGGCATGTCTGAGGACCCAAATAAGGACTTATCCAAAAGCTTGGAGATTGCTGAGGTTAACTTGAAGCAACGTGACACTGGGATTATTGATGCGATTGCTTTGGCCTCAAGCAATGAGGCTCTCCTTGGTTTGTTTGAACAGTCATGTGCAAGGGTTCCTTTGATGAATCAGCTTCTAAATGAAAAACAATCAAAAGCTGCACCTCATGATTATGCGATGACTGCTTGGATCAATCAAAATTGTGAAAATTTTGAAGTGGCTCTGCTGGCCTACAAAAATCTTTTCAAATTGTCACCGCATTACCCCGCGTGGGTTAGGTATTATTACGCTTATGCTTTGTTGGCACTTGATAATCTTGAGGAAGCAGAGCGCTACATTCAAGAAAATAAAGATTTGGATTATTCTTACTATGGCACGAATGAAATCTTCAAACTCTGCTTGGTATACATTGCCCACAAACAAGAAAATTTTGAATTAGCAGCGCAGTATTTCACTGAGTTCGAGGCGATGCCAAACTCACTGAATCTAGGCTATCTAGAAGGTGACTTTGCTGCCGCGCGTTCTAGGGTTTTCTTCACTAATTTTAGTAACATTTTGAGAAAATATGGAATGTCGTGATCCAAGCTTCCATCCTTTGGTCAAAAAGACACTGAGGTTTCCCATGGTGCGCCGCCCCCCATCATGATCCCCTGAAGACACCCGAACGCAATTCTAGAAGTATAACGTTTGTGGATGCGCTGAGGCGTGCAACCTGGCGGAGGCAAAATGTCTGTTGAGAAGAAAATTGAATTTGGTGGGGCAAAGAGTTTAGATTTGATGAGTCAATAACCCCATCCTTTTAACATGAAAAATTGGAGCTATCGATGGAAACTACTGTAATTACCTTTGATATCACATCTTCATTTGAAGATTGGGCTAATGCCTATGATAAGAGCCTGCCCGCGCAAAAAGAGTTCGGACTTGAATCGTTATACCGAGGTCACGAAAAAGATAATCCAACCAAATGTGTTGTGATTGTTTCAGCTAGTGAGGGTGCTTTAGATAAATTCATGGAGGCAAATGCTGAAATGGTTGCAGCTTCAGGTCATGTTATGGAGAGCACGGTTTTAACCACTTACATGAGCTAAGAAGCAACTCTAAATTGCGCCTTCGCAAGCTTATATCTTAGACCCTGAGGGGAGCATTATGAGGGGTCGAAATCGCTGCATAGTGGTATCTATATGGTATCTATTTTCTAGCTACCGCGTCACTAATTTGGCTAAGTGATTGAAAAAATGGTGCCCAGGGGCGGATTCGAACCACCGACACGCGGATTTTCAGTCCGCTGCTCTACCAACTGAGCTACCTGGGCGTGCTGGCGACGTTCCTGAATGGAAATGGAAAGCTCAGAACGAGAAGGGGTATAGCCTTTTCACCCTGCGCTGTCCAGACGTTAAACGCCCTGCCCGCCAGCAAAAAAGCAAGATTTGGACAGTGGCAAATTTACTCCTCGCGCCGGCCTTGTGCGGCCTCGGTCTCGGCAATCATGGCATCAACAATAGTATCATCAGCAGCATCGACCGCCGGGATGGCATATTGCCCCCGAAACCATCTGCCTAAATCCACTTCGGCGCAACGCGCTGAACAAAAGGGCCGAGGGCTTTTGCCGCCAGCCACGGCTGGTGGGGCCGCTGCCTCATCGCAAGTGGGGCATTTGAGCCCTTCTGCCTCAGGCGTCGGCTTTGTCTTTTTGATCGGTGGTGTCATTGGTCCTGTCTCCGGCACCCGTCTCTATCCAGACGCACGGTCGGCAAAATATCTCTGGCTGTCAAGCGATGGGCGGCTGTGGGCAATCCGGCACTCCAACACGCCGCCACGCGTGCGCCCAAGAATTTCCGGTTGGCGCGGATCTGTTGTAAGGGCAGTCGCCAACGCAGCGGTGAAGGTTTTCGCTGCACCCTGGGACAGGCGTGGTACATCAATCGCGATTAGTCCAGAGAGCGCCCGCAAGCGCAATTGATAGGCGATCATCGACGGTGCCTCACGCACGAGAGCCTCAAGCCCGCCAGCACCACTGTCAAGATCAATGGCTACAAGGGCCTGTGTCGGCTCAAACCAAACTCTACCACCTGATGCAAGATTGACGCTGGCACCCGTTGCTGCATCAAGGGCCGAGGCATAGGCGGTCTCGAATTTTTCTGTCGGCAGCGCATCGCCCTCAATGCACATATTAGCTCCCGTGGCATGCAGCGCCGCCTTTTGGGCCAGGGTGCCGCCATCATGAAGGCGGCTGTTTGCCTGCATCCGGTCATGCCAGAGTTGAACAAGCATCATCAATTCATCCGCCACCACAAATGCGTCTTGTCCCACCACCCCCCGGCGCAAAATTGCCCCAAATCCCGACGGTAATTTTTCGGCAAGACTGGCGCTAAGCGGTTCAAATGAAGCATCGGGCAATGCGCGTGAGGCGTAAAGGCCCTGATCCCCCGGCAGCAAAACCACATGGGCGCCAACAAGCCGCGCACCAACGACCCCCTGCCATGGTTTGTCCTGACGCGGTGCCCCGATAATTGTCGCGGTTATGCGTTGGCCAGGCTGCGGCCGATCGCGAGGCGTCAATCGCAGTGAGACAGTTGTGCCATCTTCGAGACGGGCTGTCGCGCGGTTCTGACCGGCAAAAACCTGATCTATTTTCAGTTGATGCACCTCGCCAATACGGCTCGGCGCTGCGGCAAAGTCATGCCAGATCTCAACCACCACGTCACCCGACAGAAACATCACGCGCGTCATCTCAGGCCCAGGGGCAATCCAGATCTCATCAACAGAGCCAGCACTCATGACGCTACTCGGAGGCCGCCAGCAACGCTGACACATCATAGAGACTGAAGCCCACAATGTTGGAATAGGAACCCTCAATGTGTCGGATATGGGCGGCGGCTGGTCCTTGAATAGCATAGCCACCAGCCTTTCCCTGCCAATCACCAGTCGCAATGTAGGCGTCAATTTCATCACGGTGCAGCCGCTTGAAAATTACACTGCTGGTCACCAGTCTCGAGCGCAAAGTGCCATCAGTCAGCCTCAAGGCGATGCCGCCATAGACCCGGTGACGACGACCCGACAGCAGCGCCAGACAGGAGCGTGCCTGATCCTCAGTTTCCGCCTTGGGCAGAATTCGTCTGCCAACAGCAACAACCGTATCACCAGCAAGCACCACAGCACCATCGTCGATGCCATCCGGCAGCACAATGGCACGCGCCTTTTCGTCAGCCATACGCAAAGCGTAGCGTGGTGGCAGCTCGCGCTGGTTGGGCGTCTCATTAATATCCGTTGGGATGATCGCCATTGGCTCGATGCCAATCTGGCAAAGCAGATCACGGCGGCGAGGCGAAGCAGAGGCAAGAATGATGGGCGGGATGGTCATTGGTAAAAGTCCCCAAGTGGCCCTGCCAGTTGTCCGACGAAACCAGAACAGGGTTCAATTTAGGGCTGGCCTCTATTTGAAGCGGAATGTGATCCGTCCCTTGCTGAGGTCATAGGGTGTCATCTCCACATTCACCCTGTCCCCTGCCAGAACACGAATACGGTTTTTGCGCATTTTGCCACTGGTGTGGGCCAGCACCTCGTGATCATTATCGAGCTTCACCCGAAACATCGCGTTTGGCAACAGTTCAGCAACCGTGCCAGAAAATTCGATTACGCCTTCCTTGGCCATGTGACCCTTTCCAATAGCTTGCAGCGGAAAAACAGCCATACAGATGGCCAATATCCACCAAAAGGTCAAGCCTTTACTGCAATTTCCGTTTCCAGATAGACGCCAAGCTTGGCAGCAATGTCATCCCGCACAGCGCGATAGGCGCGAAGACGCTCCTCGCGTGAACCCCGGAGATCGGCCAGATTGTCCACCGGCCAGTAAAGCGTCTGGCTGTCGATATTTCGGGTCAGTTCAAGAGCACGCGCATGCGCCTCCGGTGAGAATGAGATGATCACATCATAAAATTCGCAATCTAAATCAGCAAATGATTTGGGCTGGTGGTTGCCGATGTCATAACCGGCTTCCTCCATCACGGCGATGGCAAAACCATCGGCTTGACCGGGTACAACCCCACAGGAGTCAGTAAAAATCTTGCCTGGAAAAGCTATCTTGACCATGGCTTCGGCCATAGCCGAACGGACAGCATTGACGTTGCAGGCAAACAGGATGGAGCTGATGTCACCGGCTGGGTCAATTTTAATGGTTCTAGCCATGAAGCCTCACTTTTCCTTTACCGACAGGGTCATTTCGACTGCAACACGCAAATCAGCGTGAACAGACGGCGTGCCGTATCAAAATCCGTTTCCACCTTGCCATTGAGGCGCGCCTGCAGCAGCTCAGAGCCCTCATTGTGCAGAGCGCGGCGGCCCATATCAATCGCCTGAATCTGCGAAGGCGATTTGGTTCGAATGGCATCAAAATAGGTATCGCAAACCTGAAAGTAATCGCGCATCACTCGGCGTAATGGCCCCATCGCCATGAAAAACTGGCCGAGGCTCACGTCACTCTCGTTACAGACGTCGAATCGGATATGTCGCCCTTCCGCCCGCAAGTAAAGATGGAACGGCCCCGTCTGGCCAACAAGATCAAACTGATTACCCTCCAGAAGATCATAAATGGCGATGGCGCGCTCATGCTCAGCCTCAGCAGAGCGCCGCGGTGTCACGGCCTCATCAAGCTCGATCTTGACAAGACGGTTATGCCGGGCGGCTGTCTCATCAGCCTTGCCTGTCTGCTCCTCGGCCATCCATGCCTCACCGATTTGTCCTTATGCTCATCGACAGCGCATGCGCACCAAGCCCCTCGCTATTCGCAAGCTCAATGCCAGCAGGCGCAATCCGCCCAAAACTGTCTGCATCACATTCAACGGTAGTTGTACGCTTCATAAAGTCAACAACACCAAGGCCAGACGAGAATTTCGCCGTTCGCGCAGTCGGCAGAACATGGTTTGGGCCCGCTATGTAGTCCCCGATCGCCTCGGGTGTATAGCGGCCAAGGAAGATGGCACCGGCATGCCGTATCTTGGCCGCCCAAACCCGTGGATTTGCGACAGCAAGCTCAAGATGCTCAGCCGCAATCTGGTCTGCCAGTGCTGGCATCACATCAAGCGATGGCACCGTAATGATGGCACCATTGTCCCGCCATGACGCACCGGCAACATCACTTCGCGCCAGCTGCGGCAGTGCGGTATCAACCGCTGCCGCCACCGTGTCGGCAAAATCCCTGTCATCGGTAATCAAAATTGATTGCGCCGCCTCATCATGCTCAGCCTGCGAAAGCAGGTCAGCGGCAATCCATGTCGGATCATTGGCGTTATCGGCGATTACCAGAATTTCTGAGGGACCAGCAATTGAGTCGATGCCAACAGCACCGAAAACCTGTCTCTTCGCCGCCGCCACATAGGCATTACCCGGGCCAACGATCTTGTCCACAGCGCCAATTGTCTGGGTACCATAGGCCAGCGCCGCCACCGCCTGTGCACCGCCAATCCGCCACATTTCAGTGACTCCGCCAAGCGCCGCCGCCGCAAGTACCATCGGGCTGACAAAGCCATCAGGAGCTGGCACCACCACCACACGACGGGCAACACCGGCAACGGTGGCCGGAATGGCATTCATTAAAACTGATGAGGGGTAAACGGCTTTGCCACCGGGGACATAAAGCCCCGCAGCATCAACGGGCGTATAGCGCATGCCAAGGACGACGCCATCCTCATCACTGTAGGTAAAGCCTTCGGGCATTTGTTTCTCATGAAACGCCCTGATCCGCGTCGCAGCCACCTGCAAGGCGTCACGCAGGGCCGGATCCAGATTGGCGAGGGCCGCATTCATCTCGTCTTGCCCGATGGCCAGATCGACAACCCTCTCACACTGCAAACGGTCAAATTTTGCTGTCAGCTGCAACAACGCCTCATCACCATGCTGGCGGACATCGGCCAGAATATCGGCGACTGCTGCGGACACATCCAGATCGGACTCGCGCTTGCTTGCCAAAAGATCGGCAAACCGATCGGCAAAATCGGCCTGTGCATAATCTAATCTTCGGGCCATCACGCCTGTCCTTGTTCGTTAATAGGCATTGGTTTGGCTGGTGTGTTATCAGGAAACTCAGGCATTTTCCAGTGCAATGCCAGTCTGCCATCCGCGCAACCGGGTGCAGAAAAGACAAATTGTTTCACTCACCATCATGTTTTGGTTGATGTGTTGTTGGCCGGGTTGCCTCAACATCTTCGGCGGCGACTTCGATGGTTTCCACAATAAGCCGCAGAGTCGCACCGGCCGAAAACACCAAATCGATATGAGTGCCCTGGCCAGTCCCTGCACCACAGGTCACGGCCAGCAGATTGAAAAACGCTTTATCCCGCTTGGCTGGCATGTTGGTATGTAATACCCGTTGCACCCCCTCAACCCGGACCGCACATAGGCTACGCTCATGCACGGGCTGACCCATCTCGCCGGTCACATCGGCAAGGGTCGGTCGCTCCCAACAGAACCGGTTGGCAATGAAAATGAAGCATTTACCATCACGGTCAAACAGCATATCTGCACCCGGAATAATCGCATCCTGCAATAGCGTTGACAGCACCTCGATATCGGCGCTGTCGCGTGCCAACAAACGCAAGGGGGCATCATCATTGCCTGTGTCAGCTGACGTCATCATCTTCCTTGCCATCATTGATCCGTTCGAGGCGTGCACCGCACTGGCCCAGTTTCTCCTCCAGCTTGCTATAGCCCCGATCAAGGTGGTAAATGCGGCTGACTTCACTTTGGCCCTCAGTGGCCAGCGCCGCCAGAACCAACGAAACCGAAGCGCGCAGGTCGGTTGCCATCACCGGTGCCGACGTTAGCTGGCGTCGGCCCCTGACAAGCGCAACACCCCCGTCAACGCTGATATCGGCACCCATACGTACCAATTCAGGCACATGCATGAAACGGTTTTCAAAAATGGTTTCCGAAATGCGGGACGACCCATCCGCGACACACATCATCGCCATGAACTGCGCCTGCAAATCGGTGGGAAATCCGGGAAAAGGATTCGTGCTGATATCGGTTGCCAATACCCGATCAGTGGCGGTGACGATTAAATCGTCATCTACCTCACGGACGTCTATGCCAGTCAGCCTCAGAACTTCAATCAAGGCATCCAGATGCCGAGGCCGTGCCTGTTTCAGTGTCAGACTACCACCAGTAATACCGGCGGCAATGGCAAAGGTACCTGCCTCAATACGATCGGCAACAACCCTGTGAGTAGCACCGCCAAGGCTGTTAACTCCCTCGATCATGATGGTATCGGTGCCATGACCGCTGATCTGTGCTCCCATTGCATTCAGGCAATCAGCCAGATCAGAAATTTCCGGTTCACGCGCCGCATTGACCAATTCGGAACTACCCTTGGCAAGAACTGCCGCCATGATGGCATTTTCGGTCGCGCCAACTGACACCATCGGAAACACAATACGTCCGCCGGTCAGGCCCTGCGGCGCTCGCGCCTGTATGTATCCATCAGCAAGCTCGACAATTGCGCCGAGTGCCTGCATCGCGCGGATATGCAGATCGACTGGCCGGGTGCCGATGGCACAGCCACCTGGCAGAGAGACACGCGCTTCACCATAGCGGGCCAGCAACGGTCCCAGAACAAGGATGGAGGCCCGCATTTTGCGCACCAGATCGTAAGGCGCATCAAAAGATGATGCTGCACCAGACAACGTGACCGTCTCATCTCTGCGGCTGACCGCAACACCATGGTGGCGGATCAACCCCTCCATCGATTTGGTATCTGCAAGGTGAGGAACATTCTCCAGCACCAGTGTATCATCCGACATCAGCCCGACTGCAAGGAGCGGCAAGGCGGCATTCTTCGCGCCGCTTATGGTAATCTTGCCCCGCAATGGGGCGCCACCATTGATCCTGAGCCTATCCATTGCTGCTGTCACCTGCCACCTTGTTCAGTGCGTCTGTTTGCGGGCTCCCCGCCAAATCATCTGCGCCGACCTCAGCAACCCCTGCAGCACGCGAGCGCGCCTGCGCCTTGCGGCGATGCAGATTTTCCCGCAGCGCCGCGGCCAATCGATCCTCATTCTTCTTTGGTGAGGTAGGCTTTTTTTGCGGTGACGGCCGCGCCTTGGTCATTGTTTTCCCCCGATGCGATACCATCGCCCTATCCTTTTGCACAATCTGTTAGTCCCCAAGATAGCTAGCAACGTAATATGGACATATTGTGGCTGTTTATTGGTCCATGTAACATGCGTCAATCCAGCGCTTCGGTAAAGACCAGATCGGCTGCTCGCTGGGACTGATTGGCAAATTTGGTTGCCGGGAAAATGGGCAATCCTCCAGATAGATTGCCCAGATGATTTCGAAATGGTGAGCGCCTTCAGATGAGCACAGACTTAAATCCAGCCAGCCAACCAAGAAAACTGAGCAGATTCATTCTGCCAGCACTTTTGGTCCTTGGCCTTGGAATCTTCTTTCTGAGCGGTGCGTATGAGATGATGTCATGGCAATCCGTTAGCGCTCATTACGCCATTCTCAATGGTTTTGTGGAAACACATCTCTGGCTGAGCTATCTGATTTTCATGCTGGGTTATGCCGTGGTTGTCGCATTTTCCTTGCCGATCGCGCTACCGCTGACACTGACCGGTGGCGCATTGCTCGGTTGGCCTGCGGTTATTTTGGTAATCTGCGGGGCCACAGCGGGCGCAGGTGTTGTTTTCATCGCCGCCAGGTCAATTTTTGCCGATCTGTTGCGCGCCCGTGCCGGGCCATTCATCACCAAGCTGGAGGCTGGGTTCAGTCAAAATTCCTTTTCCTACCTGCTGGCGTTGCGGTTGATCCCGGCGGCACCCTTTTGGGTGGTCAATATCGTGCCTGCACTGACCCGCATGCAGCTTGGCCCGTTTCTGCTTGCCACATTTATTGGAATAACTCCGGGGACAGCCATATTCATTTCTGTCGGCCGCGGCTTTGACCATATACTGGCGGCAGGCCAGACGCCCGAACTTGCCGTTCTGACTTCCGCACCAATCATCATACCGCTTGTAGGCCTTGGGGCTCTTGCCCTCTTGCCAATTATTGTTCGCAGCGTGACCAAGGATGGGAAAGGCCTTAGCCAATGAAGGCAATCAAGACAGATATTATCGTCATTGGCGGTGGCTCGGGCGGGTTGAGCGTTGCCGCGGGTGCCGCGCAGATGGGGGCGAATGTCGTGCTGTTTGAGGATGGGGAGATGGGTGGTGATTGCCTGAACACAGGCTGCGTTCCCTCAAAGGCCCTGCTTGCTGCCGGCAAGGCCGCGCATCACACTTCTGGCAACGCTGAAATGGGAATAACGGGCATCACCGCGATTGTGGATTTTGCCACGACCAAAGCGCATGTTGCCGATGTCATTGCCACAATTGCCCCGCATGATTCCATTGACCGTTTTGAAGGGCTTGGCGTTACCGTCATTCGTGAACGCGCCTGCTTTGCCGGGCGCAGCAAGGTCCAATCCGCAACGCATACGGTAACCGCCCGTTACATTGTCATTGCCACCGGCTCAAGGCCATTGGTACCGCCAATAGCGGGACTGGACAGAACGCCGTTCCACACCAACGAAACGATTTTCGCCGACCCGGAAAAGCCGGACCATCTGCTGATAATTGGCGGGGGGCCCATCGGCATCGAGATGGCGCAGGCACATGTCCGCCTTGGCTGCCGCGTAACCGTGGTTGAAGCTGCCACCATTATGGGCCGCGATGACACCGAACTTGTAAAAATCCTGAAGTCACACCTGACCGACGAGGGAATCACATTTATTGAAGGAGTTGCTGTCACAAAGGTTGCTGGCGACAAAGGTGAGATTATGGCCACCCTTGGCGATGGACAGATGCTTACGGCCAGCCACCTGCTCGTTGCGGTGGGCCGCCGGCCTTCAACAGACGGGCTTGACCTCGCGGCGGCCGGCATCTCTGCGACCCCTGCCGGCATCACCACCGACAAAAGATTGCGCACCAGTACCAGAAACATCTTTGCCATCGGTGATGTCACCGGGCGTGCGCAATTCACCCATATGGCCGGGTATCATGCCGGCATAGTTATCCGCAACATGCTGTTCAAACTGCCTGCCAGATTGAATGACAGCATCATTCCCTGGGTAACCTATAGTGACCCGGAACTCGCACAGGTCGGACTAACTGAGGCCGCCGCTGCCGATATGTGGGGGGGCAGCAACATTCAGGTCATGCGGGTGCCACTGGCCAACATCGATCGTGCCATTGCCGAACGGCGGCGTGAAGGCATGGTGAAAATCGTCACCCATAAGAATGGACGCATTCTGGGTGCCAGTATTCTGGCCCCAAATGCGGGTGAAATGATCCTTGCCTGGGTTCTGGCGATCAGCAGCGAACAGAAAATCGGTAAAATGGCATCACTTATTGCGCCCTATCCCACCTTTGGCGATGCCAGTAAGCAGGCCGCCGGCCACTTTTTCACAGACAAGCTGTTTAGCCAACGCACACGCCGTATTGTGAAATTTCTCCTCCGCTGGTAGCGCTGATTCGTGTGGATAGTTCACGCTGCCCTAAAACATATTGGCACCAATCAGGCCAATATTTGATCCAAAAAACTTCCAGACAATCAAACATCCTCAAAGAATGTCATGCAAATGTCACAGTGGTTAAACATCTCTGTCAAAAAGCTGGGGTACCGAAGTAAGTCCTGAGTTTTGCGGAGCTGTCTTTTGCTTGACGATAATGACAATGTTCTAAAATTCCGCACAATCTGGATTTCTGATATGCATCTGGGCACGCCGGGATCCCGTGCATCAGACCTTCTCCATTTTCTAAAATACACCCGAAGCGAAACCCTTTATCTGGTTGGTGATGTTATTGATGGCTGGCAGTTGAAAAAGCGCTTCTACTGGCCACAAGAACATAATGACGTCATTCAGAAATTGCTGCGAAAAGCGCGTCACGGCACCCGCGTGATCTATATCCCAGGCAATCATGATGAAGCTGCCCGCCATTATCTTGGCTATAATTTGGGTGAAGTCGCGATCAGGGAGGACGATATCCATGAAACGGTTGATGGCAAACGCCTGTGGGTTGTGCATGGCGATTTGTTCGACAATGTGATTCAGCATGCCCGTTGGCTGGCCTATCTTGGCGATCATGCATACGCAGCTTTGCTGAGACTGAATCGCGTTGTTAATTTTGTTCGCAGCATGTTCAACATGCCTTATTGGTCACTTTCACAATTCCTGAAGCATCGCGTCAAATCAGCGGTTTCATTCATCTCAGCCTTTGAGACGGCGATGCTGACCGAAACCCGCAGACGCCGATGCGACGGCGTTGTTTGCGGCCATATCCACAAACCGGAGATGCGCGAGGTCAACGGGCTGTTGTACCTGAATGACGGTGACTGGGTAGAATCTCTTTCCGCACTTGTCGAACATCATGATGGCCGACTTGAATTGCTGGACTGGCAAAATGCGAGAAGCACGATCAAAAGAAAGGCACCCGATTCCATGCCGGAACATGCACCGGCAATTCCGGGCGTAGGTATGTAAATTTGAAAATCGCAATCGTTACCGACGCGTGGTACCCGCAAATCAACGGTGTCGTGCGCACGCTGACCAAAACCGTCGAGGGATTGAGAGCGTGTGGCCATGACGTAATCATGATTACGCCAGAAACATTTCGCACGGTCCCTTGTCCAACCTATCCTGAGATCAGGCTTTCAATCTTCCCGAGTAAGCGCGTGTCGGCGCAGTTGCGCGCCTTTGGCCCGGATTGTATTCACATTTCCACCGAGGGGCCACTTGGATTGGCCGCGCGCGCCTTTGCCAAACGCAACCAGCTGGCCTTCACCACAGCCTATCACACGCGATTTCCTGAATATGTGCGCTCGCGTATCCGTATCCCGCTTAGTTGGACCTATGCGTTTCTGCGCTGGTTCCACGGCTCCGGTAATGTGGTTATGGCCCCAACAAACGCGGTTTTGAGCGATCTTGAGAAGTGGCGTATTGGCAATCCGGTTATCTGGCCGCGCGGTGTCGATCTTGACATATTCAAACCGGCAACAAGTGCAAAGAGAACCGTAAACAAGAAAAATCCGATCTTCATCAATGTTGGACGAGTGGCGGTAGAAAAGAATATCGAGGCTTTCCTTGATCTGGACCTTCCCGGCGAAAAATGGGTTGTTGGCGGCGGACCTGCCCTAGAGCGCATGAAAGCTCACTATCCGGGCGCACGGTTTTTCGGGCCAAAAGAGATGGAAGAGCTTCCCGAAATATATAATCAGGCCGATGTGTTCGTCTTTCCCAGTCGCACGGATACTTTCGGTCTGGTCCTGCTTGAGGCAATGGCCTGCGGACTGCCTGTTGCAGCCTTTCCCGTCACCGGTCCAATCGATGTAATCGGCGAATCGGGCGCCGGCGTTCTTGACGAGGATCTAGGCAGTGCTGCCATCAACGCGATGAAAATCAAACGGTCCACGGCGCGGGCTCATGCCAAGACTTTTTCATGGGACAGCGCGACAGATATTTTTGCCAGCCATCTTGTCAAGGCCCGCGGATCAACGGACGGCTATCACATCGCGGATAATCCACACAAGGACAATCACGGTATCACCCGCGCCATTGCAGCTGCACGCAACAGTTGGGCGGGGCTCATGTTTGCCTTCCACGAAGAAAGTGCCTTTCGTCAGGAATTACTCTTAGCCGCGATACTTGTGCCATTGGCTCTCTGGATGCCAGCAACGCCGACCGAGACCGGGCTAATGCTGGCCAGCGTGCTGCTTGTATTGATTGTCGAACTGCTGAATTCAAGCGTCGAAGCCGCAGTCGACCGGATCAGTTACAAAAACCATGGCCTGTCAAAACGGGCAAAGGATTACGGCAGTGCGGCGGTGATGCTCGCCCTTCTCTTATGCGGCATCACCTACATCTCGATAGGCGCAAAATATTACACTCAGTAACCTCAAATTTCTTAAATCAAAGATGTCTATCCACTTTTCAAAACGAGGCAGATCTGATTTTTAAACCTTTAACGCCCAAATGTTGGTGGGGGGGCCCCAGAGCGTGCTGACACACACGTGACTCACGGCGTTTCTGAGGCCAAAATCAGCTTTGGGGCATGTTTCAAACTTTCTTGCAAAGAGTTGCACCCTATTGTAAACCACGGGTCAGTGCTGCCATAGCTCCAGCGGTAGAGCGCACCCTTGGTAAGGGTGAGGTCGCGTGTTCGAATCACGCTGGCAGCACCATTCCCTAAACCATCTTTGATTTAACCAATTGAAATGCTTCACTTCATGTGTCTGCATGACGATTGGTGTGCAACAAAATGAGAAACAAATGTGAAGCAAATCACGTGCTTTATCGTGATGGTGTTTACTATTATGTGAGGCGTGTGCCCTATGACTTAACTTCCCACTATAATGTTAAAAGGCTGTGTTTCAGCCTAAAGACGAAGTCAGCCTCTGCCGCTGTTCGTGCCAGCAAATCAATAAATCAACGCCTTGAGGATTACTGGCTTGGTTTGCGACTGCAGAATATGGACATACCAGCTATTCAAGTGGTCAAATCAAGTCATTCTGTGGCAGATGATACTTTACTCATGTCAGAAGCCTGTGCGTTATACCTTCGGCTCAAAGGCGTGGGTAAAGATAAGGTGTTCATAAGAACAGCCAATCGCAACACTGGATATGTAACCAAGCTGCTTGGTGACAGGCCGATAGGCTCATACTCATCTAATGAAGCTGCTCAGTTCCGTGATTGGTGCATTGAGCAAGGCATGGGTATTAAGACAGTAAAGCGTGTCTTTGCCTCTGTCAGAGCCATTATAAATCTAGCTATCTCAGAAGAAGGATTTGATTGTTCTAATGCCTTTGCAAAGACCTATTTTCCTGATGATGACAGGTCTGACTCAAGACAACCTATCTCAATTGAAGACATAAAGAAGGTTCAATCTCTGTGCAGAGATAATGACGATGAAATAAGATGGCTCATTGCTCTTATCAGTGACACTGGTATGAGATTGGGTGAAGCTGCAGGTCTATTAAAGGAGGACATCAAACTAGATGAACCTATTCCTCATATAGACCTCAAACCTCATCCATGGAGGACTCTAAAGACTAAAGGTAGTCAAAGACTCGTGCCCCTAACCAAAGAGGCTTTGTGGGCTTGTAAGCGTCTTCTAGAGACTGATAATGATAGTATCTTCGCCTTTCCACGTTACTGCAGTGAAACAGGCTGCAAAGCTAACTCTGCCAGTGGCGGTTTGAATAAATGGTTGCATCAGTATGTCCCAGAGAACTGCGTCATTCATAGCTTCAGGCATAGCCTTCGTGACAGATTAAGGGCAGTAGAATGTCCTAGTGACATTGTGGATGCCATAGGTGGCTGGAAGACGTCTGGTATTGGTCAAGGATATGGAAACGGGTATCCATTGGATGTGCTTCTTAAGTGGATAGAGAAGATTTGATGTGTTTTTGTTGCACACCAATCGTCATGCAGACACATGAAGTGAAGCATTTCAATTGGTTAAATCAAAGATGGTTTAGGGAATGGTGCTGCCAGCGAGTAGGTCTGCGCTACTTTGAGGCACCATTACCAATGGAAATGC
>ERZ802830.1980-NODE-1980-length-18852-cov-12.1136_pt1 | contig 18852 bp, 10 predicted proteins | sample MGYA00345654_ERZ802830 | MGnify/ENA primary metagenome ERZ802830 (study PRJEB30503, sample SAMEA104212375) | marine metagenome | biome: Westerlies Biome; feature: [SRF] surface water layer (ENVO:00010504) within the epipelagic zone...; material: water...
CTTCTGGATCTCATGAATGCAGTCGAGCACGACCATGCCGGGTTGAACTTCGACGCTGTAGTCGACGAACTCTCCACCATCTTCTTGATTGCCGCGCCAAACGCGGAATGTTCTCTCAGACACGGTTGCCCTCCAGTTCTTCCAGAGTCGAGTGGGCGATCTTTTGCAGATCTTCCGGAGCATCTTTGCGCATCTCTTTGCGCACTTTGAGTTCTCCAGATTCGGTGAGGTGGACCACGCCGTTGTAAGTCAGTCCTTCTTCACGTTCTCCTTCAAAGTCGAGGCGAGTGTGCGCTCCACGGCTTTCCTCACGCTGTAAGGCGCAGAGGGCGGTGGCTTCCGCAGAAGTGATCATGTTGCGCAGGTCGATGCAGGTGTTCCAACCCGGGTTGTATTGGCTGGTGGGGTGCGCTTTGACCTTGGCGACGCGATCCTTGAGCTTGTGAAGCTCTTCGATGCCTTTTTCCAGTTCTTCGCCTTCGCGGACGATACCGACATTGAGTTCCATGATCTTCTGGAGGTCGTCGACAACCACGTAGGGGTTTTCACCATCTTCACGGTTGAGGAAGTCGGTGACTCCGCGCATGTGTTGGTGCACCTGTTCTTGCTGAACCGTGGGCGATCCAGAAAGGTTGTCGAGGTATTCCTTGGCTCCGATACCGGCGCGGGCTCCGAAGACGATCAGGTCAGAGAGACTGTTGCCGCCGAGTCGGTTAGCCCCGTGGAGTCCTGCGGAACATTCACCTGCGGCGAAGAGTCCAGGGACGTTGGTCATTTGACTGTGGGCGTTGACGCGAATACCACCCATGTAGTAGTGGAGGGTGGGTCCCACTTCCATCGGCTGGGCTGTGATGTCGACCTCTGCCAGTTCTTTGAACTGATGGTACATCGAAGGCAGCTTGCGCTTCACGAAGTCGGAATCGCGGTGACTGATGTCGAGGTAGGCCCCGCCATGCTCAGAGCCGCGGCCCGACTTGACCTCACGCATGATGGCGCGGGCGACGACGTCACGGGTCAGCAGTTCTGGTGGTCGGCGTGCCTCGCGATCTCCGTCGAGCCAACGTTGACCTTCTTCTTTGGTATCAGCAGTCTCTGGAGCGAAACGCTCCGGGATATTGTCAAACATAAAGCGGACACCATCGGAGTTGGTGAGAATTCCGCCCTCTCCCCGAACACCTTCGGTGACGAGGATCCCGCGTACGGACGGGGGCCAGACCATGCCGGTGGGGTGGAACTGAGTGAACTCCATGTCCATCAGTTCGGCACCGGCCCGTGTGGCCATGCCGTATCCATCGCCGGTGTATTCCCAAGAGTTGGAGGTCACACGCCACGCCTTGCCGGCACCGCCCGTCGCGAAGATCACCACCGGAGCGCGGAAGACGACGAAGCGTCCTGTGTCTCGCCAGTATGCGAGCATGCCGCTGATTTTGCCGCCGTCCTTGAGCAGATCGACTCCGATGCATTCCGAGTGAACATCCATGCCTTGATGGATGCCGTGGTCTTGCAGGGTGCGGATCAACTCGAGACCTGTGCGGTCTCCGACGTGAGCCAGACGGGGGTAACGGTGGCCCCCGAAGTTGCGTTGGTTGATGAGGCCTGTACGGGTGCGATCAAAAACGGCACCCCAGTCTTCCAATTCACGGACTCGACCGGGCGCGTCTTGGGCGTGTACCGCAGCCATTTCCCAAACGTTGAGGAACTTGCCTCCGCGCATGGTGTCCCGGAAGTGAACCTTCCAGTTGTCACGGCTGTCGACATTGCCCATAGCAGCGGCCATGCCGCCTTCTGCCATCACGGTGTGTGCTTTGCCGAGGAGGCTCTTGGTGATGACACCTGTATTGAGACCTAAGTTAGACGTTTCGATGGCCGCGCGCAGTCCTGCGCCTCCGGCACCCACGACCAGTACGTCGTGTTCGATCGTCTGGATCTCGTTGAGATCAATCATATTGCCTCCTTCTTATTGACCACTCGTGGCGATGGACCACGTGTTGTAGTCAGTGATCCAGCCGTTACAGACGGACCAGACATAGAGATCAGTAAACATCACCCAGAACAGGCTGATCCATGCCAGGGGCATGTGCCGCTCATTGAGCCAGGTGCTTGCTTTCCATATCGCGTAGGTAATTCCGGTACTGCTCTCGTCGCCATTGGCAAAACGATTGAGGCGGCCTCCCACCATGTGACGCCAAGAGTGGCAGCCAAAGGTGTATCCCCCTAGGAAGAGCACATTGAGGCCCATGATGATGGACCCGACACCGATGCCGAATTGATAGGAAGTCGGATCGCCGCTCCCCGCACTCCAAGGCACTCCGGCTTCAGTCATCGGCATAAATAATGCGAGCCAGAAGTCGTAGGTCAGAATGAAGATGAAGGCGACCGCTCCGTACATGGCGTAACGGTGCAGATTCTGAATCAGCAAAAGTTTGGTTTCGCCTTGGTAAGTACCCTGAGCGATAGGACAAACAGTGCAGCCTGCAGGTGAACCGACAAGACTCCGGTAGTAAGCCTTACGGTAGTAGTAGCAGGTTCCGCGGAATGAAGCCGGGAAGATCAGAATGAAAAATGCCGGAGACAACGGCAATGCTAGGGGCATCCACGCGACCATCTGTTCCCAGAAGCTGAGAGCTCCTGCAGGAAGATTTCCAAGAAGGGCGTGGAAGGTGGGCGATCCCGCGTAGTACTCCGGGTTGGCATAGACCAATGGGGAGTAAAAAGGCGAGAGATACGGGGCGGCGTAGTAATCCATCCCCATGAAAGCTCGAAGGTGAACGTAGACGACAAAGGCGCCAAAGCCGAGCAGAGTCAGCATCGGTCCCTTTTGCCAAAAGTCATTACGTTGGGTCTTCAATACCTGGGTGACGTGGCCGCCCGCAGGTTTTTGACCCTGACGAGGTCCAAACTTCTTTTGTTCGCTAGTTGTGGTGCTCATGCTGAGCCATTCCTCTCCTCGATCGGAAACTCCAAATGGTCGGGAAGCCGTTTTGAGCCCCGAACTGGATTCATACAGAGGATAACTGGAGTGGGCTCAGAGATCACCCGATACGGGAAGGTGGATAGGGGTTTCCTGATCGGCTCAAAGCGGTCAGACTCGGTGCCGAGAAGTCCCGGATAGTGAAACATGGAAGAAGGCTGCATTGATCGACGAGGCTCCAGATTCTGAATCTGATGCCGTTTTACCACAGAAGGGCGAAAACGGCGCTTCTGATCGGGAGAGATTGGTCTCCTGTGCGGTAGCCTCTCTGGATCGAGCCCTCTGGAATTCCCGCAGTATCTTGAAGGCGATCGGTAATGTTCATAGAGATCGTCTTTTCGATGCGCTCAAAAAAGTGGCTGATCCGGATGCCGCTCTCGGGTGTCTCGAGAGAACTCTGACAGGTACATATGGTTTTCCCGAAGAACTTTTGGAGGAGGGTCGGCTTGAAAGGCTGACTTTTATCTTCGGAGCGGGCGATCCGATGGCCGATCTCGCAGAGGGTCATCTGGTCGAAATGACGCGCCCTGAATTTGCAATGGCACGAGATCCCATTGTTGAGCCGCCTCGCATCGGCGGTGCGGATGAAACTGCGCGCTTACGTTCGCTTTCTCGTTGGCATCGCAGAGAGTTGCTGCGCATCGTTTGCTGCGAGTTGGATGGCAGTATCGACGTCGAGCAAACCGGTGATGCTCTCAGTGAGTTGGCAGATCACACCGTGCGTGCTGCTTTCGAAGTGGTCGGGGCGGAAGATCTTCCTATGGGTGTTGTCGCCCTCGGAAAATGGGGCGGACGTGAGCTCAACTTTTCCAGTGATATCGACCTCTATTTTCTCAGAGATGATGATTCAGATCCTGGGCCTTGCGAGATGGCTGCTCGTGGGATTCTTCGAGTGCTCTCCGGGCATGGAGGAACATTCCCCATTTATCGTACCGACTTGCGTTTGCGTCCTGGTGGAGTGACAGGTCCTTTGGTACCGACTATCGGACAGGCTCGTGCCGAGTTCAAAGCGGTGGCCGGAACCTGGGAACGTATCGTGCACATTCGCAGCAGGTCTGTTCATGACGGAACTCAAGGGATGAAGCGACTTCTCAATGAAGTGGCTCATTTCGTCTTTCAGAGACCTTTTGACCTTGAAGAGATTCAAAAACTTCAGGGTTGGAAAGAGGTTTTGGAGAGCAGTCCTGCCGGTAGGGATGATTCCGAATTGAAAGTGGGCTGGGGCGGTATTCGAGATGTGGAATACCTCGTCCAGTTCCTGCAGCTCTTGCATGGACAAGTGCACCGATCGATTCGTGGGGGCAACATTTATCACTCGATTCGACGGTTGGGTGCTATCGGAGCATTGACCCCTTCCGAGTCGGCTCGAGTGCTCGATGGTTATCGCTTTCTTCGTAGGGTTGAGCATCACTGTATGCTTCAGCATCGTCGGCAGTCATTCCAAATCCCTGAAGATCCGGCTTTGCAAAAAGCACTCGCCAGATCATTGGGGCATGGCTCTGAAGATGAACTCTTCACTGCATTAGATCTGCGACGTGATCGTATTCGTGGAATATTGGAATCGCTCTTTCATACTTTGTTCAGAGATTACGGAGATGAAAGCTCAGGGGAAGTACATATTGTTCTGGCCTTTGAGCCTGAACCGGAAGTGATCGATCGGGTCTTCGGTCGGTATTCATTCCGGGATCCTCGTAAGGCGTATCAGTTACTTCGGAGACTCGCATTCCCTCGTCAAACAGGATTGAGATCTCCCCGAGCACGACATTACCTCGCTGCGTTATTCCCAGTACTTCTTGACGCCATACGGTCGACACCTGATCCGGATCAAGCAGCGTTGATGTTTGTTCAATGTGTCGAAACTTTGGGTGCACCGGCGGTGTTTTATCAGCAGCTGACGGAGCGACCAGAGACGTGTCGAATTTTTGTCGATCTGTTTGGCCGCAGTCGCTACTTGTCAGAATTGTTGTTGAACCATCCTGGAGTTCTTGACGATGTGGTCGACAGAGTTCGGACTTTGCGTCGGGCGACGGAAGAAAGTTTGATCGAAGAACTTCGATCGGTATTGATGGGCGTCAGTGATTCGCAAGAGTTTTCTCGCCGACTGCAGGAGTTTAGAGCACTCCATTTCATCCATATTGGAATTCTCGATTTGAGTGGTCGGTTGCCGCTTGACCGGGTCTTGACCTCTTTATCTGCGGTGGCCAGAGCCATTCTGAAAGTGATCGATGAGTACGCACTAGAGAGTACCCGTTCACGTTTGGGCGACTTGATTGTCCATGATGGAAAGTCACCCCGACACGCCATCCTGGCTTTGGGAAGGCTCGGCGGGAATGAGATGGGGTACGCCAGTGATCTCGATTTGGTTCTTGTTCATGATGGCTATGGCACTACAGCAGAAGGACATGCAGAGCGGATTTTCTGGACGGAGCATCTCAAGCATGTCACAGAGCTGCTCGGAAAACCGGGAACTGGGGGACCGCTTTACGAGGTCGATTTAAGGTTACGCCCGGATGGCGCTGGCGGTGCTCTGGTGACACGATTCGACGAGTTTAAGAAGTATTTTCTGGGAGAGCGGTCGCAACTCTGGGAGCATCAAGCGTTGGTTCGAAGCAGTTTTGCCTGCGGAGATTCCGATTTGGGCGAAGAGGTTCAAGTATGGATCCAGGGCAATCTGGGTCGCAACGTGGAAAAGGAATTGATCGCCGAAGAGTTGGGCCAGATGCACAAACGTAGGCGACAAGCCGGCAGCCAGAAAGGTATCAACTTCCGTACGGGCCCGGGAGGATTGATCGATATCGAGTTTCTGGTTCAGAGTATGATTTTGCGGCATAGGAAAGAACATCCCGGTATCCGGGTGCCTTCCACTGCGATGGCGATAGCGGCATTACACGAATCTCATTTATTGGACGAAGAAGAGTTTTTGACACTTCGGACGGCATATCATTTTTTACGCCTTGTCGAAAATCGACTCTCTATGATGCATAGGGCGAGTATTAAAGTGGTGTCGGAAGAAGATGCCAGCCTTCGCGAATTGGCGATCCGGATCGGCTTTGCGGGAACACTTGCGGGTACTCCGGAAGAACGTCTTCGTGTCGAAATGATGGTGCAAACCGAAAGAGTACAAGAGATCTTCCAGCGTATTCAGGGAGACTCTTTTCGTAGATAGCCGTTGTGTCTAGATCGGCTCTGCACCTAAGAGCCAGCCGCCGGCACGTTCCATAGCCTCTTTAGAAATCGAACTTCGGGGAACATCGTGCACACAGAGATCCTCATATTTTTGCAAGCGGTGTGGACGGTTCTTATCGAAGGAAGATTTCAAGCGTGTGGACCATTTCAACAAGCCGTGTGTATCGACGATGGGATCAAATCCCGGAACGATTGAAAATGTAGGGGTTCGTAGATTTTTAGCCTGGGAATGGGCACGCGACATCGCCGGTAAGAGGCGGGCAACAAAACAAAGAGGCAGAAAAAGGTGCTGTAAGGGGTCTTCTTGGTGAATGATTTTTTCATCTTCGAGATCGCTGACATGATCGGAAGCCCAGCGACTATCTGATTTCAGATCCAAGGCTCTCATGGCACCACGCTGAAGCATCGCGAAGGGTTTAAGGGGGAGGAATCCCGAAATGAATTGAGCTTTTGCAGTAAGGATACGGGTCAAGAGGTCGTCTTTAAAAGGAGGAGGTGCGAGTGCTGGAGAAGTCAGCACCGCGCCGTTGGGCGCACTGGAAAGATCTCGATCGATGTTTCCGAGAGCGAGGATGGCGGCGAGTCCACCCATGCTGTGGGCCCAGACAAAGTGAGGGCGACGAGATTCATTTCCATCGGCGGCACTCCACAGCATGCAACGCTCGACAGTTTCGACGCAGGATTGAAAGCAGGTGCTGTTGAGCTGTAGATTTTTCTCATCTCTGACGTGATGTAAATGCTGTTGATCTGCAGCGCTGAGATTCCGAATCGCATGAAGTACTTCTGCCGGACCTCCCTCTGTGAGGTAAGCACGCATCAGTCGATGATGAGATTCACTGCCATCACCTCCATGCCCTGGAAGGTCGAGTATCCTGACCGCGAACCCCTGATTTGCGAGAAAAGATGCCACCGAGAGCATGCGGCCTGCATGTTCTCCCAATCCGTGAACAAGGAGAATTTCCGAGTGAATAGCAGAGTTTCCCGGAGTTAATCTCCAGTGAGGTTCTGGAAAGACTCTGTATTCGAGGTGGTTTTGTTTCTTGTTGTTTGCAGTGTTACTAGACACGTAATTTTCTCCATAGTTTCAAACCGGAAAGAAATTGCTGCTGGAAGATCAGATCTGCCTTGATGAACTGACTTCAGGAACTGATCACGAAGATCTTACACTAGAATATCGCGGACAAGATTTCCGTGGACATCTGTCAGGCGGAAATCACGTCCCTGATAAGGGAATACAAGACGCTCGTGGTCGATACCCAAGAGATGCAAAATTGTGGCATTCAGGTCATGCACATGTACTGGGTCACGGGTGATGTTGTACGAGAAGTCGTCTGTTTCCCCGTGGACGTAACCCCCTTTGATGCCTCCTCCTGCAAGCCACATACTAAAACATCGTGGGTGATGATCGCGACCGTAGTTTTCTCGGGTCAATTGGCCCTGGCAGTAGATGGTTCTTCCAAACTCTCCACCCCAGATCACCAGCGTGTCATCCAGTAATCCTCGTTGTTCCAAGTCTTTGACGAGGGCTGCACTGGGTTGGTCCACATCTGAACATTGTCTCTTGATCGTTTCTGGAAGTAGTTCGTGTTGATCCCAGCCGCGATGATAGATCTGTATGAAGCGAACATCCCTCTCCACCATTCTTCTGGCCAAGAGGCAGCATGAAGCGAAGGTGCCGGGCTTGTCGACGTCGGGACCGTATAGATCCTTCACGTGTTGAGGCTCTTTGCTGGTATCGACCAATTCAGGAACCGACGTTTGCATTCGGTAAGCCATCTCGTACTGGGCAATGCGGGCAACAGTTTCAGGATCACCAATAGAGCTGACCAATTTGCCATTCAGGCGGGCGAGGTGGTCGAGCATTTGTCTTCGAGTGGTCCGTTCAACACCTGGAGGATCGGAAAGATAGAGCACAGGATCTCCGATGGATCGTAACGAGACGCCTTGATATTCAGAGGGCAACATCCCCGATCCCCAGAGACGTTCAAAGAGCGCTTGGGCAGATCGTCGCCCGGTCCATGTGGCTTGCATCACCATGAAAGCGGGCAAGCTGGAGTTGAGAGACCCTAGCCCATAGTTGAGCCATGATCCGAGGCTCGGTCTTCCGGGCTGTTGACTTCCTGTCTGCATGAATGTCATCGCAGGGTCATGATTGATCGCTTCAGTAAACATCGATTTGATGATGCAGATGCGATCAGCGATGGAGGCGGTGTGGGGAAGAAGTTCGCTGATCTCTGCACCGGCGGGGCCGTGTCGATCAAACTCAAATCGACTAGGGGCCACCGGGAATCGAGCTTGCCCACTGGTCATCGTAGTGAGACGTTGTCCGTTGATGATCGACTCGGGAAGATCTTTGTCGAATAGGTCATTCATCTTTGGCTTATGATCGAAGAGATCGATCTGTGAGGGTGCACCAGACATAAACAATGAGATGACACGTTTGATTTTGGGTTTGCGATGCGGTGCGGTCAGGCTTCCTGCAGTGCCAAGAGTGTGAAGGGGATCAGCACTCGCTCCTGCCGAAGCGAGCAAGGGAGAACCCTGCAACTGTGACAGAGCGGCCATCCCTAAAGTAGATCCCACTGTGGCGAGGGATTTGCCAAAGAACTGGCGACGTGTCTCCTGGATGTTCATTTCTAGTTCAGGATCCATGTTTCAACCCTTCATCACAACTTCGTCGAGGTTCATGACCAAACTGCATACGAGCATCCATGCAGCATGTTCTGTTTCGTTGAGGTTCATATCTCTCGGCATTTCGCCTGTAGAGAGTAACTCTTTTGCGGCAGTCGGATCTGACAAAAATCTGTCACGCATGGAGTTCAAAAATATAGCGAGTTCGTCGAGTTCATCATCTGCGGGCGTTCTGCTGGTAGCGATCCTCCACAGTCGTTGCAGTTTGTCTCGGTCGGAAAGTTCGGAGACATCGGTCAAAAGATTTTCTGCAAGGACGCGTGCGCACTCTAAATATTGCACATCATTCATTAAGAGGAGCGCTTGCATGGGGGTGTTGGTGCGTTCCCGTTTGACGACACACGTTTCTCTGTTGGGAGCATTAAAGATGGCAAGGTAAGGAGGAGGGCTGGTACGTTTCCAAAAGGTGTAAACACTTCTCCTGTAAAGGCTTTCTCCTTTGTCCTGGACGAATTTGACGGTGTTACTGTCGACGTATCCGACCGCCTTCCACAGCCCATCTGGTTGATAGGGTTTGACTCCCGGGCCGCCCATTTTTTCAACGAGTAATCCTGATAAAAATAGAGCCTGATCGCGAATCATTTCAGCGTCGAGACGGAATCTGGGCCCGCGTGCGAGGTAACGATTTCGAGGATCCTTGTCGAGGCTTTCGGGAGTGATGACGGTTTCCATACAGTAGGTGTCGGTCAGCATCAGTGAGCGAATGAATTGTTTTAAGTTCCAGTCCCGGTCGATGAAATCAGTCGCTAGGAAATCGAGCAGTTCTGGATGGCTAGGCCATTCACCTTGCGCTCCAAAATCTTCCGAAGTGGAAACGAGTCCAGTTCCAAAGAGTTGTTGCCAAATACGATTGACGGTAACGCGCGAGAAGAGTGGGTGATCAGAACTGGTCAGCCATTGGGCGAGTCCGAGCCTGTTGGCGGGGGCTCCTTCTGGCAATGGTGGCAGAAAAGAAGGCACCTTGGGAGGAATCGGCTCTCCTAGAGGTTGGTCGTACTGTCCTCTCGCAAGTAATCTTGCCGGACGCATGTCCATCCGCTCTGAGGCGACGAGGGTCGTGGGAATCTTTCCGTTCAGTTGTTCCAGAGCTTTCTGTTGCTCTGCTATTTCCTGAAGCATGACTTTGTATTCAGGGCTGTGTCGAGCGCGATAGAGATCTCGCAAAAGAGAAGAGGTTCGTTCGTCTTGGAGTGTCGTGGGTCCTGTGAGTAGGGTTTCCAACTCGAGCGTCTGGCCATAACCGCTGATGCCATAATCATCCCAATAGCAGTGTCCGCCAAATTGGGTGAATGCATAACCATCGATGACGTTACCGGGAGTGAATCCGATCTGATCTGCGGAAACTTGAAGGCGAACCCATTCCCCCGTTTTGGGAAGATCACCCATCGGGCGGTGACCCGGAGTATCGACTCCAAGAGTGCCAAAATTGATCAGGTCTTCACCCCAATACGCTCTGTGCTCCCAAGACCCTGCAGAGTGCACTTGCAGCATGACGGTCTTTGGAGGGTTTTCCGGATCGAGCCAAGCCCAGACATAGAATTGATCGTCCTTGTTCACGGTGATGGGGTCGTGCGCCTCATTGAAATAGTGCTGAACGATGCGGTCGGTGGTGCTTTTCTGGAGACGACTGCGTTTCCCAGAGTGAATCGGGTGATCATCTCCGCTGACCCAGTTCCAGTCTTTATCACTCCCATTGTTGACGAGCTTTTTTGCCGGATGGGATGCGTCGTCACCCCATACCGTATCGAAATGTGGAGGCATGAAATCATGAGCAAGGCTGAGGCGAACACGCCCTAGGCCGTGTTCGATGTAGCGGCTGGCGAAGTGAAGATTCAGGGTGAGTTTCACCTGGCCCGTTGTTCCGAAAGGAGTGTCACTGGCGAATATCGCGACGCGTCGTTCTTTGCGTTGGATTCCTTCGACCGCCCAGCCGTCGTCGAGGGTGATGTTGCCGTCGATAGCCGCCGTCACCGGCCAGTTCGGTTGTTGATGATCTGCGTAGGCGTGTTTCCAGTCAACTGCAACAGCTTCACCCTGAGCGAGTCCTTCTGCATCGAGAGACTCTACCGTCCCTTCGATTTCAGTCAGGACGATATTGGAATTGCCGGCACGACCAGGGCCTCCTCCGGGAAGGCTCTCATGAAGCAAGCCTTCGATGCGAAGAGCCTTATAGACTCCCGCGTCGATCACGGTGCTGAAAGTATAGATGTCTTGGGCAGGGTTTTCGCCGGCTGCTAAGTAGGAGCCATCCCCTAGAGGCTCCAGTGTGGAGGCGCTGGATGTTTCAAAGGTATCTACTTCAAAGTCATGCCAACGATTTTCTTCAGCGAGCCACTTTGTTTCAAACTTCTTTTGGGCAGCGTCTAATTCTTGCTGAGGTGCACTCTGTTGTTTTTTCATTTCTTCGACTTGTTGAGTCAAAGCTGTTTGTCGCAGTTTTTGTTCTTCTGTTGGAACCTTGACCACCGGTGGATGGGCTTTGGCGTTTCCGTCCATTTCGGCTTCGGCTGTATTATTGAAGAAACTATAGAGACCGAAATAATCTTCTTGAGTCACAGGATCAAACTTGTGGTCATGACACTGGGCGCAACCCACTGTCAGCCCTAAGAAAACGGTTCCAAATGTATTGGTGCGATCGACCGAATAGATCATTCGGTACTCTTCGTTGATGGCCCCACCTTCACTCGTAGTCGGATGCGCTCGAACAAATCCGCTCGCGATCTGGTCTTCCAAAGATGCTTCGGGAAGAAGATCTCCCGCCAACTGTCCTTTGACAAATTCGTCGTAGGGGATGTTCTCGTTGAAGAGTTCTATCACCTTGTCTCTGTAGGGCCACATCTCCCTGTAGTTATCGAGATGTAAGCCATGAGTATCTGCATAACGGGCGGCGTCGAGCCAGATACGCCCCCAGTGTTCGCCGAATCTGGATGACTCCAGAAGTCGGTCGAGAACTTTATTCCAAGCATCGGCTTCAGTGTCGGAAAGGAAGTCATCGATTTCTTTAAGGGTGGGTGGAAGCCCCGTCAAATCAAAGGTCGCTCTTCTGATGAGTGCTTCTTTGGAAGCGCGTTCTCGCCAAGAAAGAGGCCATGACTGAAGTTCACTGCGGATCAAGGCATCGATAGGAGTGCTCGCCACTTGAGGAGCGATGTCGGGAACGCGAGGTTGCTGTGGAGTCTGAAAAGACCAGTGGGCTTCATATTGTGCGCCTTCTTCGATCCACCGGCGAATCACTGCAATCTGATCCTGAGTCATCTCTTTATGGATTTCGGGAGGCGGCATCCGCTCTTGTTCATCGGAACTGGTGATGCGTTGGAAGAGGAGACTGAGTTCGGCATCTCCAGGTGTGATGGCCGCCCCTGCAGTTCGTTTTCGTGTGGAGTCTTCGAAACTGTCTAGGCGTAGCTCTGCCTTACGGGCGGCAGAGTCGGGACCATGACAAGGGAAGCAATGGTTGGAAAGGATGGGGCGAACTTGTTGATTGTAGGACAGCGGAGTTTCTTCGCGGGCAGATTTTTCTGCAAAGCTTGCTGTGTAAGCAGCTTGGACTCCGGAAGCCAATATGAGCAACAACAGAAGTGGAAGGGTGATGTGATAACCGAGAAGGGAGTTCTGATTTTCTGAGAAGTGATTTCGTTCCATGCGATCCTCTCCAATGGGTCTGGATTGTCGCATGAGTGCCGGTGAGGTCCAAGTGCGACCCGGCGAGTAAGATCCTCTCCCCATTCTTTCCGGCTGGTTTCAGAGAAGGAAACCACGAGATATCATTCTTCCCGTATTGCAGAAGATTTGAACGGTCAAATCTCCACGTATTGCAGAAGAATCGAACAGTAGGAGCAACATTGATATTCATAAGAATCATGGTGCTGATAGGAACCGTATTACTTCTATTGAACGTTCCTTTGGGAATGTTGAACGCTGCCGATGACAAGCCGGGGTATACCGATACTCCAGTGATTCCTGGCCAGAAATGGAAGGTTCATGATGCAGAGAGGCCTCGCCCCAAGGTGGTGGCCCCCAATGCGGTCCACCTGACTTCTCGGTCAAAAGACGCAAAGGTGCTTCTTGAAACAGAGAAAGATCTCGCAAACTGGAGAAACGGTTCAGCAGATGCAAAGTGGAAGTTTGTCGACGATGCCATGCAGGTGAGTCCTGGTACCGGCGATATTTTTTCTAGAGATGAATTTGGTGATATGCATCTGCATTTGGAGTTTCAAACTCCTTCTGTTGTGATCGGTGTTTCCCAGGGTAGAGGGAACTCAGGTGTGTTTCTCATGGGTGTCTATGAAGTTCAAATATTAGATTCCTTTGAAAATCCTAGTTATGCCGACGGCCAATGTGGGTCGATTTACGGACAGTGGCCACCGCTGGTCAATGCTTCGAGACCTCCGGGGGATTGGCAAAGTTACGACATCATTTTTTATCGACCTCGTTGGAATTCAAAGGGTTTGGTTTCTCCTGCGAGAGTGACGGTGATACACAATGGTATCGTCATTCATAATAACAGGGAGATCATGGGCCCGACTCGTCATCGAACGACCACTTCGTATAAGAATCATGGGGGCATGGATTTTATCAAAGGCCCAATTAAACTTCAGGATCATGGGAACCCGTTAAGATTCAGAAACATTTGGGTTCGGGATCTTGAAAACGGAAATGACATGGGAAGCTAGGTTCAGTTGTCCGGAGATATCAATCTCGACCAATGGTGGAGAATCGTTGAGGAATCGGTCATCAGGGGTGAGTTGCAGCCCGTCGGATTTGAAGACTCGGTTCCCGAAGAGTTGGTGAACCTGGCTCGCGCAGCGGTCTGCGAGGTTCGTATGGACCTCGAGCCCGTGGAGAAGTATTTGGAGAAATCGGAGTCATTGAAATCGCCATGGGATGCGGTTCATTCACTCATTCAACTTCGAACCCGCTTGCGACTGGCTCGTGGAGATCAAAAAGTGCTCAGTGATCTGCGGGAGTCTGCGGAAGCATTAATTCAAAATCATCCGGAACTCTCGACGCGTGCTCGGCTCCATCATTTCCTAGGTATTATCGACTTACAGGTCAACAAGCCCGGAGTGGCCCTTGGGCAATTGACCCAAGCGCTCGAGTGTGTCGGCTCAGCGGCCTGTCGCCCGTGGATTATGGATGGGATCAGTCAGTCTTATCTCTACTTGGGAGCGAGGACAGAAGGTCGAAGATCACTCCGTAGATCGATCGTCGACAAGAATTTGGTAGACGACCATCTGGGTATCGCCATCTCTTCGGGATCTTTGGCTTTGGCAGAACTGCAATCGGGAGAGCCGGAAGCGGCACTCTCTGTCCTCGATGAGACTTTGAATCGTCGAGGAGAACACCTCGAGACTCTTTCGAAACTGCGTCTCCATACGTTTTGTTTGCAAGCGGCTCTCGAATTGGGAGATGAAGAACAGCTTCAGAAGAGTCATGAGGAACTGGATCAATGTCTTGCAGAGTGTGGCGAAGTAGAAGTCCCTCCCATCGGCTTTGCGTGCATTGCTAGGGCGAGAGTCTTTTCGCATGAAGGAAATCACGATGCCGCAATGGCAGAGTTGGATCATGCTGCACGGTTATTGCAGCATCCAGAATTGCTAATGCTGATCGATTACTGGCGTGTGCAATTAACGGGCAAAGAAAAACGCACTGAACTTCAGTTGAAAAATCTTGAAGAGCGCATCGATAGTCTCGACAAAGTGATGGAGGGAGAAATCCTCTCTCGTTTGCTCTTGGCGGATATCGCTATGGAAAAAGGGTGCAAAGAAGAGGCGATCGATCGTCTTGAGGTCGCCTATTCAAGAGTGGTTCAGACCAATCAGCCTCATTGGTTAGAGTTGGTCGATGGCGCTTTCCGAAAGATTGATCCGGCAAGACAGGCGGCGAGAAGTATTGAACGATTCAGTGGGCGCCCTGCAGAGCAGATGGCTCTGACCACCACAGAAGATGCGACCATTATCTTCGCTGACTTGGCCGGGTTTACCCAGAGGTCGACCGAGTTGTCTGCGGAAGAGGTGATGGAGACGGTGAGAAGTGTCTTTGAACTCGCAGTGCCTTTGTTGGCGCAACACCAAGTTCGGCCGCTGCAACACCTAGGAGACGGATTGTTGGCCGCATGCCAAGGCGATGACCACGAAAAACGGGGCTTGGATTTCGCACTCGATTTTGTGGAAAGAACATCGCTCGCTTCCCGAATCCGCCGAGAAATGGGTGAGTCGTGGGGGTTGGATTTACGCGCTGGAGTGAATTCCGGCCCGGTGGTCTTTGGAATGTTGGGATCGAGTTATAAACAGGAATGGTTGGCGATCGGCAAGACCACGAACTTGGCGGCTCGATTGCAATCGAAGGGCGAAATTGGGGAAGTCGTCACGCTGCCAGAATTGGCGAAAAAGGTCGGCTACGAGAATCCAGAGGCGATCATCAAGCCTTATGATATGAAAGGCTTCGACGCCCCAGTCTCTGTCATGAAGATACCTATTCACGTGATAGAAGAATAATTTCAATCCGTCGGTGTCCGATTCGATTCCGGAGTGGATTACAGTTCGAAGTCTTCTTCTCGGAAACTCACTTCGCTGATTTCTTCTTTGTCATCTCTGGCGAGCACGAGGATGGCACCGTGAGGAACGATGAGATAACTCTCTCCTGCAAACTGTATTTCGATGGCTGCTTTACGTAAGAACAGCACCTGATCTCCCACTTTCGCTTCGAGCGGAAGGTAAATAGGAGAGGGCGGTTCTGTGATCTTCCAGGGCTCCTCGCCCACTTCGGTGGGAGGGGTCATCGGAGTTCCGGGGCCCACTTCTACGACTTTTCCGCTTTGGACCTCGTTTTTCTCGACGGCACTGGCAGGGAGAATCAACCCCTCACGAGTGCGCTCTTCGCCCTGAGAGGGAGAGACGAGGACTCGATCCCCGACAACGATCAGCTTGCTACCATCTCCGAACATGGGACCTCCTGGGAACTTTCATCTTTCTTGAGTTTGGATCTCCGATCTTGTGGGTCAAGAGGATATCATGTGGTTTCAGTTGAGAGCCTTCGAGCCGCCATACAGATGGGAAAGCTTCGGAGCCACTTAGACCTACTCCACTGGAGGATTCGGTGTCAGAAACGTCCGCCAATGTTTCCGAAAACCATCTCCCTCAACCTCTCGCACGGATATTGCCGGTGCTGGAGGCTGCGAGGGGCGATGCCCGTTCATTGCACGCAGCGGCTTTCGCAAGTCTTGAGGCTGTGGTGCGCTGGCAGGGTTTGTTGCTGCTGACCGCAAGGTCTCGCCTCTCGTTGCCCGTGGACCGCGAAAAGCGAGTGCAGAATTTCCTCAAGCGTCCTTCCTTCGGATCATGGGTTGAGGTGCTTCTCAGGCACGGTGCCCGCGAGCAAGACTCGGATCCAACGCAGGGTGCCATCGGCGTATTAGAAGATTTGCGCCAGGTATTAGAGACGCCCCGCGAAGAGTACACGGCGATGGTCAAGGCGATCACCGGCCGTGGTGGCAACAAGCCACAGCGTTGGGTAGACGCCCTTGAACACTTGCCCCCGTATCGAAACGATTTCATCGGTCACGCCGGTTTTCTGACAGACGAACACTATGAGAATAAATCGCCGCTCTTTGATGGCGTCGTCAAGGCGGTCATCGAGTCGATGAGCCAGCTTGACCAACATCTCAAGGTGCATGCTCTTGAAAATGCAGGGACGAGTCTCGATCTTCAAGGCAGTGCTGCGATCTCCAGTGAACAGGAAGTACCTGAAGGTATTCAACCGGGAGAATGTTTTCTGACGCGCAGCAGCGGCGAACTTCTCGTGGGGATGGGAGAGTTGACCCATTTCGATAATGGAGCAGTCTATCTCTTCGACCGTACTCCCCGGGAACGTCGTACCGAATTCATCGATTTTGCTTCTGGCGAGAGAAGTCGCCGAGATGGCATTGCTCTGCTCGAATCCAAATTCACTGAAAACCTATCGATCGATAAGGTGGAAGGCGGCAAAGGCAAAGAGGTGGTCACCGGACGCCTCTCGCTCACAACCCATGCCTTGCGTCATACGATGACCACTCAGGATCGGATATGGGTGCGTGTGGTGTTGGAGAATCAGTCACCGATTCCAGCCACGTTCAGTCTTCAAGGAGAAGAATCCAAGGGTTGGAACTGGTGCGAAGAGACCTTTGTTGCTGATCAAGAAGTCGGGGCCAACGAGAGTTTGGCCTGCCTGATCGCGGCTGTCCCTGATCATGCGGGAACGGTGTCTCCTCCGGGAGTCAGTGTCTCTTCTAGCTTTGATCCCAAGCCACAGAAGTTGGAGCCGGAAGGTCCTATTCGTGTGACCGATCCCGACCCCCTCTCTTTGGTGGGGCGCGCCGATCAGGTTCAGGAGATTTTGAATCGTCTGGCTCAAGAAGACAGCCCCATCGCGGCAACTCTGATCGGTGGCGCAATGGGGCAAAGAACCGGTGCATTGATCAGTGAAGTCGCGCGCAAAGTTCGAGAAGAAGGCCAGCGAGATTTGCAGGGCACCTTTCGGGGTGCAGCGGGACAACCTCTCAAAGGGTTTCAGGATTTGTTGAGGGATCTGGTTTCGATGCAGGCCTCCGATGAGGATCCTGAACAGATGCGCGAAACGGCCGCTGTTCTTTTGGAACAGTGGCTAGGAGCCGATGCCGCCGCGATCTCTTATTTTCTCGACGAACTGACAGGGGAAGGATCACTCGATAAAAGCGCGGAACAGATGCGTTCATTCTGGTGGTTCAAACTCTTTTCGGCAGTGTCTCGGGAAGCGCCCCTCCTTCTCGTGCTCGATGACTTGGAAGCTGCCGATCCCGACTCTCTGGGGCTGCTCAAGGGATTGTTAGAACGATTCTCTCAGGAAGAGATCCCCGTGAAGGCCATCGCTGCGATCGAGCGAGATGAAAATATAAAAACTCAGCCACCCGAAGGGTGGGGTGATGGCATCTCCATCCAGTTGGTCGAAGTGGAACGCATCGATCTCAAAGCGATGGAAGAGATGCTTTCTCTCGCTTATGTGGGGGCTCCATTTCTAGATGATCTTCCCTGGTTGGCAAAAGAGTTAGATGAACGTTCTGCCGGCAACATTGGATTCGCCATCGATCTGGTTCGTTCCTTAGGTCCAACGGGGCAAACCGTCTTTGAGCCGTCCAGCGAGAAAAAATGGGGGCTAAAAACACCCCTCCCCGAGAGAGAAGCCTTTGTCGAAAACTTGCCGGCTCGACGTGGCGATCTTTACAGTGGTTTATTGGAAAAGATGCCCCCTGAGCAGGTAGAGATTTTTGAATCGGCAGCCTTGATCGAAGGCGAGATTCCGGTCGAGATTCTGGAGAGACTGCATGAAGATGCGGACGCTCTCGATGATGCGCTCGATCGTTTTGAAACGGATGGATTCGGTGAAGCGGTCGATACCGACCTGACCATCTATCGCTTTAAGACGGAGACATCGCGCGATGCTGTATTAGAGCACTTTGGCAAAAGTGGTCGCCGTGCCGCGATGCGTCGCCGCAGAAAACTCGCCTCCGCACTAGTGGATATTTACGGTGCCGAAGGAGAGCAATCGAGGGCGATCGGAAAGTTGTATCTGGATGCGGGGCAGCCCCAGGAAGCGATCCCCTGTTTGTTGACGGCGATGCAGCGCAGGAAAAATCAGGGACGCAATGTCGAAGCGCTTGAGATTCATCAGATGATTCAACAGGCCGTGGAGGCGGACGGAGAAATTCCAAAAGAAGCCGTTGCTGCCTATCGTCTCAATCTTGCGAATGTTCAGCTGGATCTTGGCGATCGGGATGAGGCTAAGAAAACCCTTGAAGAGAGTCGTTTCGAGAAGGGTTCACTTGAATACGTGCAGTCAGGAATTATTCACACCAATATTCATTTTAGATCGGGAGAACTGAAGGAGTGCCAAGATTGGTTGGACACTATTCGCGAGAGCATGGAGGCGTTGGGAGATGCCAAGATGGAGCAAAGTTTTCGAACGGTCCGATATGCTCTTCACATCCAGTT
>ERZ802830.1983-NODE-1983-length-18813-cov-6.63946_pt1 | contig 18813 bp, 18 predicted proteins | sample MGYA00345654_ERZ802830 | MGnify/ENA primary metagenome ERZ802830 (study PRJEB30503, sample SAMEA104212375) | marine metagenome | biome: Westerlies Biome; feature: [SRF] surface water layer (ENVO:00010504) within the epipelagic zone...; material: water...
AGCAGAAATATAATTTATATAAATAAAAGAAAAACCAAGAGCTACTCGATAGTTAAAAACAAATTTGCCAGACCTCAACTTTATTTAGAAATTTCTGGGACCAACGAAAATGAGATTATAGAGCAAGTTATGCTTTCAAAAAGAGATGGAATAAAAGCTTTTACAAATGGCGAAATAATTGAAAATAAGCGGCGCATTTTGCAATCACCACTTATGAAAACAGAACTACAAAACAAATATAATATAGACCTAACAATGTCCTCAGCCTATAAGCTATTTAAGAACGAAAACAATGTAATGTGGTTTCAAAAGCCAACAAAGTACGGTACATCTAATGTTGTTGTTTTTGAAAAAAACTATAAAGAAGACATATATTTAAACGATGCATTACAAATTAGAGATTCACTATCAAAGGCTTTTATTCCAGGAAGATTGGAAAACAGCTATATGATCACAGAGCAAGCATATTTACCAGTTTTTAGTAAGACAAAAATTGGAAAATTTGATGCTTATGAAACAAGAGGAACATGGGAGGTTAAGGGTGATTATATGGGAGGACCATTTTTAAACTATATAGTTAAAGACACCTTAAATAATAGAATGATATTTTTAGATGGATTTGTTTTTTCTCCTTCACAGAGAAAAAGAGATAATATTATAGAACTTCAATCGATTATTAGTTCTTTAAAAATATACAATAAGGAGTGAGGTTATTTTGAACTAGAATCTTCTTTCTTCTCATCATCTTCCTTCAACTCTTTTTTAAACTCTTTAATTCCTTTTCCAAAACCACCCATAAACTCTGAAATTCTTTTTCCTCCAAAAAGAAAAAGTATTACAACAACAATTATTATTATTTGCCAAGGGCCAATTGCTACAAGACTAGTTAGAGACATAACATTATTAGTTTAAACAAATGTAAAAAAATTAAACTAGTTATATAAAATTTAAAAACAATAAAATATTGGTATTGTTATCTTTGTTTTTAGATGAGTAAAGAAAATAAAATTAAAAAACTTAAAAAATCACAAAATAACAGCTACAGATTAGCTGTAATGAAAGAGGACTCTTATCAGGAAAAGTTTGCATTAAGCCTGTCAAAACGTAATATTTTTTTAATTACATTTTCCATAACCTTTTTTATAATTTTAATTACATCATTAATTATCTTTTATACCCCAATTAGAGAATATATCCCTGGTTATGATACTAGTAAAATAAGATCTCAAGCAATAAACAACTTAGAAAAAATCGATTCATTAATGATCTCTTTGCAAAAAAATGAACAATTTATGGAGTCTTTTTCAAATACTCTACAAGGGAAAAGGTTTGATAATAAATATGAAAACAACTCTTTAAATAAAGAAATAGACTTGAGTGAACTTGAAATAAACATTAGGATTGAAGATTCAATACTTAGAAGTATTGTAGAGTCAGAAGATAAGTTTAATGTAATTGAAAACGAAAACAACCAAATATCTATGGACCTAATTGCTCCAGCAAATGGATTCATTTCAGAAGGATTTAATTTAGCCAACAAACATTATGGAGTAGATATTGTTTTAAAACAAAGATCTTCGGTAAAAGCTATTTCAGAAGGGATTGTTTTGTTTTCGGATTGGACATTAAGTGCTGGTTATAATGTGGTTATTTATCATAAAAACAAATTACTAAGTATATATAAACATAATGAATCTGTCAAAGTTGAGAAAGGAGATTTCGTGCAATCAGGGCAGATTATCGCTTTATCAGGAAATACAGGTGAGTTAACTACAGGACCACATCTTCATCTAGAAATTTGGGATTCACAAGGGCCTTTGAACCCTGAGAACCTAATTAAATTTTAAAATGACAATAATCAAAAGATTTTTTGCAAAAATATTTGCTTTTTTAGTGGTAAAAAAAATTGAAGGTTCTTATTCAAATTCAGTAAGTATTCAGCTTAAAATTTTTAATCAATTAATTAGAAAGGCCTCAAAAACAAAATTTGGTTTAGATCATAATTTCGATTCAATTAAAAGTGTTCAAGATTATATTCAGACTGTTCCTGTTAGAGATTATGAGGGCATTAAAAAATATATTGAGGATATAAAATTAGGGCAAAAAGATGTTTTATGGCCTGGAAGACCAAAGTACCTAGCTAAAACATCTGGCACAACAAGTGGCGTAAAGCATATACCAATAACAAAAGAATCTATGCCAAATCATATTATTTCGTCTAGGAATGCCCTTCTGTTTTATATAAACAAGACAGGTAAAACAGACTTTCTTAATGGAAAAACAATTTTTTTGCAAGGATCTCCTAAGCTTGAAAAAATAAAAGGAATTTTTAACGGAAGGCTTTCAGGAATTGTTGCTCATCATATTCCGAGTTATTTAAGTAAAAATAATTTACCGTCCTATAAAACAAACTCTATTGATAATTGGGAGGAAAAAGTAGAAGCTATTTGTGAAGAAACTATTAATGAAAATATGACAGTAATTGGAGGAATACCATCATGGGTTCAAATGTATTTTGAAAAAATTATAAAAAAATCAACCAAAAAAAATATCTCAGAAGTTTTTAAAAACTTTAAACTATATATATACGGAGGTGTGAACTTCTCACCTTATGAAAGAATTTTTAGAAAACTTATTGGAAAAAAAATTGACTCCATTGAATATTACCCTGCATCAGAGGGTTTTTTTGCATATCAAAATAGTCAGGCAGACAAATCATTGTTGCTAGAATTTAATGGTGGGATTTTTTATGAATTTATAAAGGTTGATGAATTTGAATCTTCAAATTATGAAAGATACACGCTTGGTAACGTTGAGCTGGACGTTAATTATATTTTAGTTATATCATCAAACGCTGGATTATGGGCTTATAACACTGGAGATACAGTCAAGTTCACATCTTTAAACCCTCCTAAAATTTTAGTCACAGGAAGATATAAACATTTTATCTCTGCATTTGGCGAGCACGTAATCGTAAATGAGGTAGAGCAATCTATTGCAGAGGTCTGTAAAAAACAAAAGATCAATATTTTAGAATTTACAGTAGCACCTATGATAAACCCTAAACATGGACTGCCTTATCATGAGTGGTGGATAGAGTTTGAAGAAAGAAATGTTGAACTGAATGTTTTCTCTGAGGAAGTAGATAAAAAGTTACAAGAAAAGAATATTTATTATAAAGACCTTATTAAAGGAAAAGTTTTAAAAAGTTTAGAAATAAGAGAAGTTAAAAGAGGAGGGTTTAATAGACACATGAAATCTGCTGGAAAGCTGGGAGGGCAAAACAAGGTCCCTAAACTTTCTAATAACAGAGATTTTATTAAAGGTTTAGAAAAGTTTGTTAATCATTAGAGTCTTCAATTATTTTAATCTTTTTGTTTAAAAAATAATTAAGCTCTCTAGAGTCAGAACTTGATTTTCGCTTTTCTAAAAAAGACTTTTTAAAAACCAATGAAAGCTTTTTTTCTAAATCTAAAACCGTCTTGTTCTTCTTTTTTACTGCAAAATCTTTAGTTTTATTTTCTTCAAGGAATATTTCCATTATCAATGAATTTGAAACACTTCTTTTTTCACTAAAAAGTTTTAGAATATCATATTCATCTTTCATCAGACCAATAGATTTTCCTGAACCAGATAAGGAGTCTTTTTCTAAGAGATATGTTTGACCAACTCTTCTATAATAAATGGTTAAAATAAGTATTAAAAAAAGCAGAAAAGTAAATGATAAAAAAATGTATATAAAAAACTCTTTGGAGCCTCTATATAAATACAGCTCTTTATCAAGCTTATTTGAAAGCACATTATTTAAAGTAAAAGACTCTACTGTTATCAGACCAGTTACTGGGTTTTTAATAGCGCCAACTAGACTATTACCCTTAACAATAGCTCTGCCAGATTTATAAAATAAAGCATCATCTCTAAAATTTTGAATAACATTTGTTTTTAAATCAGCCATAAAAAATTCAGGGCTTTCTGAATAGCTAATAAGAAGTTTACCATCAATATTAAAAAAACGTTTTGAGCCTTTTACTTGATTTACAGGCTTAATTATATCATTAACAACCCCCAGCCTCTTCCAGCTAAAGGTTTTTAGATTTAAAACATAAAGATTGTCTTCAGTTTTTTCTTTTTGATTATTAGTATTCCTACTTAAAAAATCAAAAACATACAAATTATCATTATTAATAAAATAAGTCCCCTTGTCTAATCCTTTTGGTAATTGTCCAGTTGTATTAATTATTTCCCAATCTCCATTATTAAAATTAAACTTAGTAATTATTGATTTTGTTTGCCAAAATCCATAACCACCAATCAAATAAAGATTGTTTTTATATGAGAAGAAATAACCACCGTATTGATTTCTATGCGGGAATGAACGATCTATTCTTTCAATAGCACCATCAATAAAACTATACAATAGCCCACCACCTGGATACAAAAGATATGTTTTTGAATTATGTGTTACACTTGTTAATGTACTAAGGCTCACATTTAATGACTCAGGAATTGACTTTTTATAAAGGTTAAGCTTTTCAGGCTTGTCTGATATATAATAGCCTTCTTTTTTAAGAACATAATAGTATTTTAAGCTCTCTCCCTCTACAATTAGAAAGTCATCACCCTCAAATTCTTGTGCTGAAAGAAAAGAAATGAAAAACAATATTAGAATTAAAAATCGCATTTAATTAAAAAAAAGATAATATAGAGCTGTCATATAAAAAAATATCAGCAAACAACTGATGCTAAGGCTAAAGAATGATGAAAAAACAAACCCCAAAATTAATATCGATATTGACATAATTAGAATTGATAATGAAGCGCCCCAATGAGACATCCCTTTGTCTATCAGCCTATGATGCAAATGGACTCTATCAGCTACAAAAGGAGACTGACCTTTGTACATTCTAATTAAAGAAGCTCTTAGCGTATCGGCTAAAGGGTAAATAATTAGTAGAATCACCATTAATGGCCTTGATATTAAATCATCAGTAACTATGTAGCTTTTGCTATCAAGAATATAAAAAATAAAGAAAGCTATTACTGACCCTAAAAGAAGAGCTCCAGTATCGCCTAAAAATACTTTTTTAGTAGCACTAAAATTAAAAAATAAAAAACCCGTAATAGCACCAACGATTGATGGTATAACTAAATACATTTCATTCGACGTAATTGTAATTAAAGCACCAATAAGAACAAAAAACTTTATTGACAATAAAGCTGACAATCCATCTATTCCATCAATTAGGTTGAATGCATTTACAACAACAATAAAAACAAAAATAGAAATAAGATATGAAGCCCAAACAGGAATATCATAAACACCAAACACACCATGAAAAGAATCAATGTAAACTCCACCTTGAATTAGGACAATTGCAGCAAAAACTTGCAGAAAGAATTTTTCACGGTACTTTATTGAGAAGAAATCATCAGCCATTCCAGTTAGAGCAATAAATATAAAAGCAATAAGCGCATAAAGGTCAATACTCATAGAGTATACTGCTTTACCTAAACCATAACAAATACAAAAAGTAAAGAAAAGAGCCATTCCGCCAGATCTTGTTGCTTTTTCTCTATGAGAGGATCTAGATACAATTGGGTCATACATTTTATTTTGTTTGAAAGTAGTGTATAAATATCCATTTAAATAATAAGACCCAGAAAATCCAATGGTAAGGAATAAAATTTCTAATAAAACTATTTCAGTGTTCAAAATTTACTATTTTAGAAATTGTGAGATTAAAATTATTTTTTTTAATTATTAGCTCTGGCGTTTTGCTTTCTCAGCATAAACTTACTATAAATGACACTGTCCAAAACTTTTTGTTTGCCCAGTCTGAAACAAAAACTCCGATTATAATTACTAAAAATGGCGTTTTTGAATATGATATTTTTTGGAAGTATTTACCTTTCAAAAACAACTCTTTTAAAAAAGAACTTGAAAAAATTGACGAATTAAACCACAAAAACTTTTTTACTATCATTAGCTCAAACAAATTATATTTAGTTTCAAATGGTGCAGGTCCAGTATTTTTAAAAGATGGTAATACCTTTAAAAGAATTGACAACACTAGCCTTCACAAAAATCAGTTTGGAGGAGCAAGGTTTGTTTTTAATAATAAAATTCATATTTATGGCGGCTATGGTTTTTGGTCATTTAAAAGCTTTATATCATTTTTTGACGAAAACATTAAGCAGTGGGATCTTGTTTATAATGATAGCAAATTCATTCCCCCAGGAAGATGGAAGCCAATATATAACTTAATTAATGACAAGCTTTTTGTCTTAGGAGGAAGAACAGGCTCGCCAGGATCACAAGGTCAAGATGAGCCTTTTTCTGATGTTTTTTACTTTGATTTTTCATCTAAAGAATTTTTTAATATAGGTAAGCTAAACCCTATATTAAGACCTAACTATTCTCTTTTTTCTTTACCTAAAATTGATAATAATATTTTTTTAATATACAATAACAACATAACTAAAATTGATTTTATATCTCTAACATTTACGATTTATTATAAAAAAATATTCATGTCAATGGCTGACAACAAATATCCCACATTTATCAGAAATCAAACTCTTTATTTTATTTCTACAATAGACGGGGAAAAACAACTAAACTCTTTTGATCTTAAACGAATAAATAAAAATTTTGAATCTAAAACATTTTCTTTATTAGATGATGAGTCTGAAATTTCATTTCTGCAGTATGTTTTATTTGGGACTTTTATTATTTTACTTTTCTGGACTGTTCTTAAAATGTTTTCATTTAAAGATTATATTAGGGGCCTCATTCTCTACGATGAAAAAACTATTTACTTTAACAACAAAAGGGTTTTAGTGAGTAAAGAAGAACAACAATTAATTTCATTTCTTTCAACTAATAATTTTATTTCCGCCCCTAAATTAAATCTAATAATTTCTAAACAAGAATTTGCTAAGTCACACTTTACAGCACTTAGAAACAAACTTGTTACAGGTCTAAATAAAAAACTTTGCACACTAACAGCTAATGAAAGCTGTATTATTGAAACTAAACACCCAAAAGACAACAGAATAAAAGTTTATAAAGCAGACTCTTCAATAATAAAGAAAAAAATAAGTTTTTTAAGATTTTTGTTTAAGACTTAATTTCATTTATTATGACTAGCAATGGCTTCTTTATTAAAATAAAAACTGTTGAAAGTATAAAGCCTATAAAACCAAAAATTAAAACCATTTGAGTTCTTTTTGGAGACGACCTTAATACAGGCATAGATGCTTCTTTAATGATTGAAAATACTGGAGTATCTTTGCTTACTTGGAGTTTGTTTTGTTCAACTTGCTTAGAAAGCTCCACTATTACAGCATTAATGATTTGAAATTCGGCTTCTAATTTTTTTCTTTCATTAACTATAGGTGAAGTAACAATATTAAGATTAGAGTCATTAAAGTATCCTAATTTGTTTTGAATTTCATCAAATTCTATTTTTTTAGATTTTAATTGCTCTTCGCTAAACTCTAAGTTTTGTTTAGCACTTTTAATTTTGTTATTTATGATAATTTTCTGTAAAATATTTCTAGCATTAATTGCGGCATAAGCTGCATATTCACTTTCCGGCATATTAGCAGAAATTGTCACAAACCCATCTTTTTGGTTAACACTAATTGAAAAAATTTTATTTTGTAAAAGATCAAATAGTTCGTCTTCAAACTTAGAAACGAATGATTTATTAGGTTTATTAAGCTCCAAATTATCATCAATTTTATAATAGTCAGCTAAGTATCTTTTCATCACAATCTGTTTTTTTTCATCTATAAACTCTTCAAGCATTAGTCTTTTGAACTCAACACTTTCGCTAACTTGAGGATACATAGATGAAGGAATTTCGTTTCCAGAAGACATTGCTCCAAGGTTTATTCCGACTAGTGAAGCAACTCCGCTTAAACTCGATCCCGACGATCCTTCTTGATAGCTAGGTATAAAAGTTGTTGATGATGTATATATTATAGGACTCAACAATGAAGTTACAACACCAATTAAAACAAAAAAAGATGATATGGCAGCTATTAGTTTTTTAGCATTCCAAATAATTTTTGCAATTTCAATTAAGTCTATTTCATCAGAATTCTCACTCATCTTATTTTTATAATGATTTAATTAAAGCAATAATTGAAACTAAACTGGTAGTATAGCCTACTATTTCACCAACACTAGTTGTGCTTTTAGACTCAGGCTTTTTTGGTATAAAAATTTTAGATCCTGGCAATAGCTTTGGATAATTATTAAAAAACAAAAATTTCTTTGTACTGGCTATGTCTCCATTTTGATACACAACATATAATCTAGATCTCTTAGCATCAGTAGTAAAACCACCCGACTTATTAACTGCAGAAATACTGCTAAGCCCTCTGTAGTAAGTTATTGCTGTTGGTTTTTGAACCTCACCAGAAACCTCAATTGAATTATCAACTTTTGGAACTATAATTTGATCACCATTCTTTAAAACCAAATTATATTGATCTAAACTACCATTAGATTTAAGAATTTTTTCAATATTTAGCCCAACTTCAATAAATTTATCTATTTCAATTTCTAATGAATCAGTAGCTAATTCTTCAATTTTTTTAACATCAACAGGCCTTTTAATTTTTATACCGTTAAGCTCAGCATCCGGCAAAAATCCTCCAAAGTCATTTATAATATCAAAAACTGAATATTTATTATTTTTTATTGCATAATTCCCAGGGGATTTAACTAAACCCTCTACAGAAACAAATCCTACAGATTGATATCCTGCTTTTGATCGAACAATAATAAGATCATTTTTCTTAAGCTCAATATTTTGGCTGGAGCTTAAATTGTCATATTCATCGTTTAAATCAACAGTTATTGTTTCAACAGGATTTTGCATGGTCTCATCATATGTTGACCTATATACAGTAATTCCATTATTAGAGCCACTATCATTAACGCCACCTGACATTAAAATTAAATCAACTATGGTCATACCTTTAAAAAATGTATATAAACCAGGACTATTAATCTCACCATTAATTGTTATGTTTTTTTCAGGGGACAACTCCTCAATTGATGCTATAACTAATTTGTCATTATTTCTAAGCTCATGATTTTCTGAAACTAAGTCTATTGTTTTTACCTCTTGTTGAAAACCATCTACCTCTCTAATTAAATAAGCTCTAGTTTTAAGTGCGCTTCTTTTAAGACCTCCAGCCTTTTTAATAAGCATTTGTACGTCTTTTGTTTTATCTAATTCGTATTGACCTGGAATCATTACAGCTCCCTCAACAGTAACAATATTTGTAAACTCGTCACTAACTTTTCTAGCTTCAATAATATCACCGTCTTTTAAAATATATTTTTTAAAATTATCTTTATAAACTGTTTTAACTGATTTATTTATTCCTTGAATAGTTTGTATATATATTTCATTTTTCACTCCAAAGCTTGAAATCCCTCCATTATAAAATAAAAGATCTGAAATTGTTTCATTTTCTTTAAGCTCATAAATTCCGTCTCTTTTGAATTCTCCCTGTAAAAAAACTCTATTTTTATAAGTCGGAACAAGTATTACATCTTGATCTCTTAGTGAAAAACTTTTTAGTTGACCTTTAACAAAGTAATCATACAGATCAATAGAATGAACTTTTTCCCCTCCTCGTATAATATTTATTTCTCTATACGATCCATTTTCACTTGGACCTCCTGCTGCATAGATTGCATTTAAAGGGCTAGTTAATGAAGAAAGAGTATATGTCCCTGGCGCAGTCACGTTTCCAGAAATATTAATTATTATTGATCTAGTATTTAATAATGAAAGGTCAAAAAACACTTTGTTTACACTTGAATTAATGCCTGAATAGATTTTAGAGAGCCTATTTTTAAGCTTTACTTTAGCCTCGGAAATGGTTAATCCACTTAAATAGACTGGTCCTATTCTTTCAATTTTCAAATAGCCTTCTCTGGAAATTAAAGAATTATACTCATTTTCAGCTGCACCCCAAATACTAATAGTAAGCTCATCTCCTGGGCCAAGCTCATATGAGCCAGGCGTTGCAATATTAAGCTGTGGGCTAGAATTTATATTTGGATTGTTAAAAAATGATGACCCAAAAATCCCTAAATCTGTAAAAACTGAAACCTCATCTTCTTGACCACTCTCATCTTTTTCAATTTTTAATCCAAAAATTGAACTTATTTCATTTTGGGTTTCATCTAAATCAGCAGTATCAGTTTTTTCATTAGGTTTAATTTTTTTAATTCTATTTTCAAATTTAAGAATATCAGATTCAGACGCCCCTTGAGCCCTAGCTAAAATCTTTATCTGATCTAAGCTGTAGCCTCTTTTTTGAGCCTGATCCCAATACTCAATTAAGTCTGTATCACTCATTTGATCAAGAGATTTAATGTTTTTTAAATCATTTATTTCTTGACTAAAAACTATAGAAGGAAGCAATATCAAAATAACTAGTACTTTCTTAATTAACATAGCTTCGCTAATAAACTCACATACAAAGTTCAATGTATTTTTCATAATTTTAAGCAGCTACAACAGACGATCTGTTTAATACTAAATTAAGATTAATTGATTCTAAAGATATAATTACCTTGTTGTAGCTTATTTTATTTATTATTCCTTTCTTATAAACAAAAGGCCCTGATTGTATTCTTATTTTTTGTCCAGTTTCAAAACTATCTACTGAATTAATATTAACTCCGTTTAATTGATCCTTTAGTATTTTAATTTCCGAATCTTTTATAATTGCTGGCTTACCTGAATTATCACGAACAATATTTTTTGTAAAAGGGTTTATGTTCAAGGTATTAAAATTCATCCTATCAAGTTCAAAAAACACATATCCACTTATGGCAGGAACGATGACATTTTTAACTCTGTCAGACCAAATTCTTTTAGTTTTAAAAGAAGGCACATATGAATTAACCCCAGTTGAAATAAAAAATTCCTGAGCTTTAAATTCTGCTCTCCTTTTTGTTTTTGCTGCAAACCAACACATAATTCAAATACAAATATATAAAATTTTTATTTTTAAATAGTTCATTTTTTAGTATTCTATTATTAGAGCACTGATTATCAGTATATTAAATACTTAAACTTATTGTTTTTAATTTTTTTATTTAATTATATTTTATTTAACAGTGAATCATTAAATTTTATAAAAAAAAGTTATCTTTTGCTATATTCTTATATTTTTGTTGTTATGAATTTATTAATTATTGGTTCTGGTGCTCGTGAACATGCTTTTGCTTGGAAAATTTTTAATTCTAACCATGAAGTGAATTTGTTTATTACTAATTTCAATCCTGGGGCTATAGAAATAGCCAAATCACTTTCTATTGACGTTAATAATTTTTCAGAGATTAAAAGATCAATTATTAAACATAATATCAAAATGGTTTTGGTCGGTCCAGAAATACCATTAATTAATGGTATATACGATTATATTAAAAATGATATAGAAATATCTGACGTAAATGTTATTGGCCCATCAAAGCGTGGTGCGCAGCTTGAAGGTAGTAAAGAATTTGCTAAGCTTTTTATGACAAGAAATGATATTCCAACTGCCGCATACAAATCATTTAATAAATCTTCAATTGATGATGCGATTCTTTTTTTAAAAAATAATACTCCACCTTATGTTTTAAAGGCTGATGGTCCGGCTGCAGGAAAGGGTGTTATTATTGTTGATAACGTCAAGGATGCAATACGTAATTTAAAAGAAATGTTAATTGATTCTAAGTTCGGATCATCTTCAAATAAGGTCGTTATTGAGGAATTTTTAAACGGTATTGAAATGTCATGCTTTGTTCTCTTTGATGGTATTAATTATAAAATTTTACCTTATGCTAAGGATTATAAGCGAATTGGTGAAGGAGATAAAGGATTGAACACGGGTGGCATGGGGTCTGTTTCGCCAGTCAATTTTTTAGACATCAACCTTAAAGATAAAATCAAAAATCAAATAGTTATACCTACAATTAACGGATTAATCAAAGAGAATATTGATTATGTAGGTTTTATATTTATTGGTCTTATTAATGTAGATGGATTTCCAAAAGTTATAGAGTATAATGTAAGAATGGGAGACCCAGAAACTCAAGTTGTTTTTCCAAGAATTGAAAATGATTTTATGGAAATTTTAAATGCATGCTGTAATCAATCCTTAGATAAAATCGATTTAAAATTTAAATCTGAATATTACACAAATGTTGTACTTGCATCTGGTGGTTATCCTGAAAAATATGATAAAGGTTTTGAGATTTCAGGTTTAGAAAACGTGAAGGATTCAATTATTTTTCATGCTGGAACTGCATTAATAAGCAATAAAATAGTAACTAATGGCGGTAGAGTATTATCTATTGTATCATCTGATAAAGACATGAATAAGGCATTAAAAAAGTCATATGCAAATATTGAAAATATAAATTTTGATGGAAAGATTTTTAGAAAAGATATTGGCTTTGACTTATAAAAATGAATGAGCAGTTACATCCTTTTTCTCCTCACCTTTTTTGTCGTACTTAATAAGTTCTAAAGTCCAATATAGAAGCGCCGCAGAAATTACTAACATAAATGTAAAGTTGATTCCATTTTGAATTAACCAACTTGAAATATCAAGCCGAATAAAATCAAAAGGAATAAATAGAATCTCAACAAAAAAGAACTCTATAGCCTCAAATAAATCTTTAAATTCCACTCAACAAATTTAGTTTATTTTTAATTATAGTTTATATATTTAAATAAATATTTTCAATGTCAATAAGTAAAACGTGTAATTATATATTTCAACAAGTAATTGACGATTATCATTTACAAGATTATGTTGATGCTATTAAAAGCAATCCTTATAATAGCTCGAACTTTTTTGATAAAATGATTTATGATAAATGTTGGATAGATACCATACAGTGGCATCTAGAAGACATAATTAGAGTTCCTGATATTAGCCCTGATGAAGCTCTAAAAATTAAAAGAAGAATAGACTCTAGTAATCAAGATAGAACTGATATGGTTGAGGAACTAGATGATTATTTTTTTGATGAATTTTCAAATTCTTCACCATCAAAGCAGGCAACATTAAATACTGAAACACCCGCATGGGCCGTAGATAGATTATCTATATTATCCCTAAAGATATATCACATGAGCGAAGAGGCTAATAGAAAATCTGCCTCTCATGAGCATAGAAAAAAATGTTCAGAAAAACTCAATAGTCTTTTAACTCAAAGAGAAAATCTATCAAAAGCAATTGACCAATTATTAGAAAATATTTCAAACGGAAGCGTTATAATATCAACATACAAGCAAATGAAAATGTATAATGATGAGTCTTTAAACCCAGAGCTATACTCAAAAGATGATTAATGGTAAAACATTAATTCTAAGATTTTCATCAATGGGTGATGTTGTAATGACTATTCCTATAATTAGATGTTTACAAAAAAAATATCCTGAAAATAAATTCATTTTTGTTACGCGTCCTAAGTTCACCCCTTTTTTTAAAGAGTTTAATAATGTTGAAATATTTGAAATTGATCTTAAAAAAAGACACAAAGGTTTTTTAGGTTTATTTCGACTTTTTTCTGATTTAAGAAAAATAAATCCAAAACAAATTGTAGATCTTCACTCAGTTTTAAGAACAAAAATTGTTACATTTTTATTTAGAATATTTTTTGTTAAAGTTTCTGTAATTGATAAAAAAAGAAAAGAACGAAAAGCTCTTATTAGAGAAGAAAATAAGATATTTAAGCCATTAACGCCTATTCATTTTTTATATCAAGAAGCTTTTAATAAACTAGGATTTTCCATTGACTTAACAAAAGATCATATTTATCCACCCTCAAAAGTTTTTAATTTAGATGCAAATAGTATTGATATTGCATCAGGTAAATTGGTAGGAATTGCACCTTTTGCTAAACATGCTGCTAAAATGTATCCATTAGATTTAATGCAAAAAATTGTCTCCTACATCCAAGAAAAAAATACTGTATTTCTCTTTGGATTTGGAAAATTAGAGATGGAGACAATCAACAGATGGTCAGGTGTATTTAAAAATGTTTATTCATGTGATTTTTTGAAAGGATTTGAAAATGAGATTTCACTAATCTCTAATCTAGACCTTATGATATCAATGGATTCAGCTAATGGCCATATTGCATCTATATATAATGTTCCTGTGATAACCATATGGGGATTGACACATCCATATGCAGGTTTTACTACTTTTAATTCAGAATTAGAAAATCAGTTTTGTGTTGACAGAGAAAAATTCCCTTTAATTCCAAACTCCATTTATGGAAATAAAACCATAAAAGGCTATGAAAACGCTATGAGATCAATTAGTATTGAGGAAATTTTAGGTAGAGTTATTAAAATAATCGATAGCTAGCTAAACATCATCATAGTTTATAACAATTTCATCAGAATCAGGTTTTGATATACATGTTAGCATTAACCCATCATTTATCTCTTCATCCGAAAGCATTTGATCATCATCCATTATTACTTTACCCTTTTCTAATTTACCCATGCATGTCGTGCAAACCCCACCTTGACATGAATAAGGAACATCAAGACCATTAGCTAGAGCTTCATCTAGGATATTATTATCTTTATCCATAGAGAAATTCATATTCTCTCCATCTATAATTAAAGTTATTTTTGTATTATGAGGCATTCTATTTGCAATATTATGAAAATAATAGATTTATAAAAAAATGTTCAGATATAATAAAATAACAATATTGCTAATACTTTTACTTTTAAGTTCTTGTAATGCTTATAAGTCTATATCATCAAAGTATAACATATTATACAATGGAGAGCTTTTTCTAAATGAAGGTATAAATCAATTGAGAGATTCTTACAAAGAAAATTTCTGGGAAATTTTGCCAGTAATTAAAGAAAATAACATCACCAATTCATTACCAGATTATCCAACCAAAAATTTTTTAAAATCTGAGGAAAAGGCGATAAAAGTCATCCAAAAAATGGGGGCTAATAATAATTTAGAAAGCGAATATATTAATGAGGCATACTTATTATTAGGTAAATCAAGATTTTTTGATAAAAGATATATTTCCGCTTTGCAAGCCTTTAATTATTTAATCAAACAAAATGATAAATCAGAATTGTGGATAGAAGCATTCTATTGGAAAACTTTAATTAATATTAATTTAGAACAGTTTGATACTGCGATATCATCTGTCAACAAGCTCTTAAAAGATGATACAATTTCAAATAAATCTAAACAAAAATTATATTCCTTAAAATCAGAAGTTTATTACAAAAAGAAGGATTACAATAAATTAATTGAATCTTTAAAAAACACTTTTAAGAATTCTATAGACAAAGATGAATTGAGGAGGTATAAATATATAATTGGACAAACATTTCTATCATTAAAAGAAAAAGATTCTGCCTCTACTTATTTTAAAGATGTAATTAATATAAATGCTTCAAAATTTTCTGATATTTATTTGGACACTGAACTAAAAATAAGCTTGATAAATAACAATGATTATGAAAGTGATTATTTTAAAAAGAAATTAAATCAACCAAGAAACTACCTTTCGAAAGGAAAAATAAACTACTATTACGCAAAAAACTTTATAATTAAAGAGGACTTAATTAAAGGTAAAATCCTATTAAAAAATGCATTAAAAGAAAATCAGGATGATGAAAATTTAGAAAAGAATATCTATTATGAATTATTTAATATTAACTTAATTGAAAAGGACTATTTAAATGCCAATAGTTATTTAGACAGCGTAATTATCCTAACAGATAATTCTTCTAAAACATTCTTCACTTTAAATAAAAAAAGAGAAAAGCTAAACATAATAACAGATTTAGAAAAACAGAATAAATTAATTGACTCACTTTTATACTTAAATAGTTTAGATCAAGAGGCTTTAGAAAACGTATTAAATCAGCCTCAAGAACCAAATACTTTAGAAATTAAAGTAAGAGATAATAATTTAAATGTAATGGGAGTTTTTTATTTTAATAATAGAACTGCAATTAATAACGGGCAGAAACAGTTTATTAGAACTTGGGGAAAAAGAGACAGAGCTGATAATTGGCGTTTTTCAACTAATAATTTTAGTAACCAAACAGAGCTTAAGTCAATTAATATTGTGAAACAAATCAATAATGTTGGCTCAAACGAATCAAAAACTTTTGTTCAATTTTCAGAAAATCAAAAAGATAGTTTAAATAAGATATTAAACACAAACTATTTTAAAAAAGGACTTTACTTATTTGAGTATTTCGATGATTTTGAAAGCTCATTAGATTCATTTTTGAATATAGACAAAGATTTAGTAACGGATTCTGAATATATTCAAAGTAGATATTATCTATATAGAATTTATAGTTCTGGTTTATTAAAAAATGAAAAAGAAACAGTCAAAATAAAGAATCTAATTATTAAAAATTATCCAAATTCAATTTATGCTAAAATATTGCTAAATAATAAATATGAAAATAAAATCGAATTTAACAAATACATGGATAGCTTAAAAAATAATTTAAGTGATAAAAAGCTGAATAAAGTTATTAAGTCTATTGATTCTGTTTTACCACTATTATCAATTAGAAAAGACAGGTATGATTTGCTTTTATTTAAATCTGACATTGAAGCAAAGTCTAAAGGGATTGAAAATTATTTAAAGTCCTTAAAAGAATTAATTCAAATGTTTCCAGAAATGTCTAATTCATTAGTTGAAAAAACACCCTTAATTGAAAACTATATCAATCAAAAATCTTTATCTATAAAAGACGAAACATATGTATCCTTTATAGTTGTTAAAAATGAAGATGATCCAGAAAACATAAATAACAATAAACTTAAATTGGTTAAGTATGACAATAGATATAGCCTAATTTCTTTCTATAATTTTAAATCTAAAAACGAAGCAAGATATAAGCTTGAAGAAACAATAAAGAAATACAAAAACTTGTCAAACAATAAATATTTTGTAATTTCGACCCCCCAGTATATTAATATGCTGATTTTTAAAACATTAGATATAATAAAATAATAAGTTATGGCTGATAATAAATTTTTTTCTTCCCCCTCAGTAGATGTAATAGAATCATCTACAAAAATTATAGGTGATATTATTTCAAAAGCTGACTTTAGAATTGATGGTATTGTGGAAGGTAATATAACAACAACAGGAAAAGTTGTTATTGGTAAATCTGGAAAAGTTATTGGAAAATTAAATTGCTCTAATGCTGATGTTTCAGGATCAATTTCAGGTCAAATTCAGATTTCAGAAACATTATCTCTTATGTCAGAGTCTTACATTCAAGGAGATATCACAACCGCTAAACTATCTGTTGAAGAAGGAGCTCAAGTTGACGCAACAATTGTTATGAAAACTGGCAAACAATTAAAAGCTGTTGAAACTAATAGTGTCAACGATAAAAAATCAGAAGCTGAAAAAACGGCCTAGCACATTAGCAACATTTGCATTAATCAGTTTTGAAATGGGTATTACTATATTCATTTTTTCAAGAATTGGTAAATGGATTGATTCGCATTACAATCTAGAAATAAACTTTACACTAATTATGTCTTTAATTGGTTTTGCACTTGCATTTTTTGTTGTTTATAAACAGTTAAAGAAATTAAATAAATAGCTTTATTTTTTGAGTTAATATCTTAACTTTGCGGCATTATTTATTATTGCTGATATTCTCATATGAATTTTGCAAAATTCTTTCTTTCTGCTCTACTAATTCTAAGTGCAAATCTTTGCGCTTATTCTATCGAAAAAGATCCTGAACAAAAAGGAGGAATTAAAGAAGAAATTAAGGAATATATAGCTCATCACTTAAAGGATTCCCATAGTTTTGGTATCGCATCATATACCAAAGAGAATGGAGAGAAAGTTTACATTGAAATATCACTTCCAGTAATTCTTTATGACAATGGTTTTAAGTTTTTTATGTCATCTGATTTTAAGCATGGAAAAAAAACCGTGAGTAAAAATGAAAATTATTATAGACTTTATTATCACAAAAATAAAATCTACAAAACCGATAAAGAAGGAACATTTATTTATGATGAGTCCAACAAATTAATTAATGAAAAGCCAATCGACTTTTCAATTACTAAAAATGTAGTAGTTATGATTTTTACTGCTGCATTTATGTTGTGGTTATTTATAAGTTTAGCTAGATCATATAAATCTAATAGGGGGGTTTCAAAAGGAATGGGTAGATTTTTTGAGCCAATAGTTTTATATGTTAGAGATGAAATTGCCAAACCAAATATAGGCAAGAATTATAAGAAATATATGAGTTTTTTACTTACTATATTCTTCTTTGTTTTGTTTTTGAATTTACTTGGACTAACCCCAATTGGAATTAACGTAACTGGAAATATAGCAGTTACATTTTCACTAGCAATACTAACATTTATAATAACAAATATTACAGCTAATAAAAATTATTGGGCGCATATTTTTTGGATGCCAGGAGTACCAAAGCCAATAAGACTTATCTTAGCTCCAATTGAGTTATTAGGAGTTTTTATAAAGCCACTTACTCTTATGATCAGACTCTATGCTAATATGCAAGGGGGGCACATTGTACTTATGAGTATAATTGGTCTTATGTTTATCTTTTACAATTGGATTGGTAGTTCACTTTCACTTGTATTAGCTTTTTTATTAATGATTATTGAACTATTTGTAGCGCTTTTACAAGCCTACATTTTTACTATACTGTCTGCTTTATATTTTGGATTTGCAAATGAAGAGCATGAACATTAAAATTAAAT
>ERZ802830.1984-NODE-1984-length-18812-cov-13.8124_pt1 | contig 18812 bp, 13 predicted proteins | sample MGYA00345654_ERZ802830 | MGnify/ENA primary metagenome ERZ802830 (study PRJEB30503, sample SAMEA104212375) | marine metagenome | biome: Westerlies Biome; feature: [SRF] surface water layer (ENVO:00010504) within the epipelagic zone...; material: water...
GGTTGAGGACGATTTGTCTGGGCGTTGCGCGTAGTGATAGAGCAATGGGATGTGCATGAACGTCTCTTTCGTCGCTCGAAGTTTTTCAGTAAAGAAGCGGTCTAACTTCTCTGCAAATGCGTCGGGCCCTCCACACCGATTCACCAAGCCGGCGAAATCGTGATGAGCATTGAAGCTCCACGCGCGACTTTTGCCTTCGTAGAAGTAGGGATCGTTCCATGAGTCCGGTCGGGTTCGATTTACGTCAAAGGGTTGCGCCCACTGGCCATCCGGATCTTTCGGCGCGAAATGCGCCAGTTCGGGATTCCAGAGGTTCCATAGTTTTTTGGCGCTGTGAATATACTGTTGGGCAACGTCATTGTGACCAAGCTGTTGCGCTAGACTTGAGATACACCAGTCCTGGTAGCTGTATTCTAGGTGCCGACTGACGCAGTTAATGGCGTTTGTTGAGACATAGCCTAGATCTCTGTAATCGCTAAGATACCGCCCGTGGCTATATGGATCGTCTGGTTCGACTTCGTTGTTTTTGCGCATAAAATCTAAGGCGCTGGCGTAGTCGATCCCTTCAATACCCTTCAGGCGAGCCTCATTAAATAAGATGTCGGCGGAACTGCCGCCTTGAACTTTGGTGCTGTGACCGGTTATCCATGCATCGGGCAGCCAGCCCGTCTGCGTCGCGATGTCGAGCAAACAGTTAAGCATGTCGCGCTGTAACTCTGGGGCAAATAGCATCAATAACGAGTTTGCGTTTCGCACGCTGTCCCAGAGCGTATAGAACTCGGAAAAGTGCCTTACGTCACTCCGCCAATGTGTGAGTTCGTCGTTAATACCAAGATCTGTTGGCATGCAAAGCAGCCGATAAAGAAAGGTATAAAAGATAGATCTTTGTTCTTCACTACCTCCTTCGACTTTTATGCGATCAAACCAACCGTCCCAATTTTGCGCGTGCTCGCCCAGCATCGCCTCGAATGGCTTTTGTTGGCATTCAAGCGTCAGGTTGTCTTGGGCTTTTTTTACACTGACAAAAGACACGCCAATACGTACTTCTACCAGTCGCGTATTAGTAAAGTGGGCGACGGTTCTCGCGCCAACACCTTCGGCTTTTGTGCCATCGCAAAGTGTTTCGCTTGATCCTACCAGTGTTCTGGCAGGTGCTTGGCTGACCGTCCCGGAAAAGAAAATATCGTAGGGATGATTATGGCCCCAACCGCCCTTGAAGGTACCAGAGCCCTCGAATTCTTGATTACCGATCCAGCGTATTTCAGAGCTAAGACAAACTGCATGACGCAGGGGGTGAAACTTATGCACCGCGCTTGCGTCTATTAGGACGTTAGCGTCGCAACCCTGCGGGAACTGAAAGCGGCTGATACCGCATCGCGGTGAAGAGGTAAGTTCCACATCGATCGAGCCGGGCTCAAGGCAAACCTGATAAAGCCCCACTCTTGAGCGCTCGTTGCGCCGAGAAAACGTTGGTGGTTCCGTGGTCGGTTCACCAACGAACGGAGTTAATCGAACATTTCCAAATCGACCCTCACCGCCTGTTCCGCTGACATGGGTGTGGGAAAATCCCTGCAACGCCTGATCGCTGTTGTATCCATTGGTTGGATGCGGCGGCACACAATCGGGTCCAAGGCGTACCAAGCCCAGGGGGGTATAGGGGCCGCAGAGGGTATTGCCGGGACCGTCGACGCCGATAAAAGGGTCAACTAAATCGATGCTCGGTTTTGAAATTTCAGGATTTTGATCTTGTGCATCAGTCAACGCTCCTACTCCCACATTCGTTACTGACTTGGTTTGCTAGTGTTTTCTTGCCGTAATTCGCTTCATTCCTCAAGGTTTGATTCCCAGTTACGGCAAACATTAACAATGTAATCATAAATTCTCGTGCTCACCTAGATGGAAAAGTATTCGCAATTAAGTTTAACTTCTTTGATTGATACGCTGTTTCACCGAGCCTTGGGCGAGGCCGAGTAAATATTCAGGTCACTGGTAATCAGGTGGAGATAGGAGGAACCATGGAAGAGGCTTCTGGTACGCAAGAGAGTTGGCATGCGACGGCCTGTAATTTGTGCTACGCCAATTGCGGGATACTAGTACAGACCGATGAAAGTAGCCGGTCTATTCTGAAAGTCAGGGGCGACAAAGAGCACCCGGCGTCCAGAGGCTACATTTGCAACAAAGCAGCCCAAATCAACTACTACCAAAGCAGTAAGGACAGACTTTCCTCGCCGTTAAGGAGACGGCCAGACGGTAGTTACGAAGAAATAAGTTGGGATGTCGCAATTAACGAAATTGCCACAAAAATGGCCGCAATTCGCGACGAACATGGGGGCGATAAAATTTTTCGTTACGGCGGTGGCGGGCAGGGCAATCATTTAGGCGGGAGCTACTTCGGGCCCGTTTCTAAAGCACTGGATATGCGATATCAAAGTAACGCCCTGGCCCAAGAGAAAACTGGGTATGCGTGGATGATGGGGCGGATGTTCGGAACCAATGTGCACGGCGAAATGGAGCACACCCAATGTTTGTTTATAGTCGGAAAAAACCCTTGGCAATCGAACAGTATTCAGCGCGCAAGGGTGTTACTAAAAGAGATTTCCAAAGCGCCAGACCGAACCCTGATTGTTGTTGATCCACGTCGCACCGAAAGCGCGGAATTAGCCGATATTCATTTGGCGGTAAAGCCCGGTCGCGATGCTTGGGCACTCTCAGCAATGATTGCTCATGTGATTCAGCAGAACCTAATACCAACGGCATGGTTAGATGAGCACGTGCTGGGTTTAGAGCGCGTTATAAGCCGATTTAGCGACATTGACGTTGACGCTTATTCAAATTTTGCAGGCCTAGATCCGCGTGATGTACGAGCCGCCGCTACCGCGATAGCGACGGCAGAAAGTAGCGCTTATTATGAGGATCTGGGTGTGCAAATGGCGCCGCATTCCACGCTCCTAAGTTATTTGAACTTGCTAATGATGACGATCACGGGCCACTTTGGTAAGCCGAACACGCTTGCGCCACTGCAGTCGCTCGTAGGCCAGTTCTTTGGGGTTCATGACATTGGCGAGGCCGATGATTTGGGCTATGAAGACGCGGGTCGACGATCGCCCGTTGTTGGTGCGCGTATCGTTGGTGGATTAGTCCCATGTAATGTTATCCCGGAAGAAATCCTTACTGATCACCCAAATCGTTATCGAGCACTTTGGGTGGAGAGCGGTAATCCCTGCCACTCTTTAGCAGACTCGCACAGCTGGCGCAGAGCAATGCGTCGGCTGGATTTGTCTGTTGTAATTGACGTGTCTATGACTGAGACCGCTCGCGAGGCGGATTATGTATTACCCGCTTCGAGTCAGTATGAAAAGTGGGAATCAACCTTTTTCAATTTCGAATATCCCGACAATCATCATCACCTGCGTGCACCTGTTTGCAGGCCGTTAGAGGGCACTTTGGCTGAGCCGGAGATTCACGCGCGATTCATAGAAGCACTCGAGCCATTTGATCTTAAGGAAATTGAACCGCTAAAAGCCGCCGCACGGGAGGGTCTGGAGACTTTCAGTCCAGCCATGTTTGAGGCCATGATGGCTAATCCACATTGGGGCCCATACTTACAATACGTGCTCTATCGAACCTTGGGGGCTGTGCTTCCTGCGGGTTCTGAGTCATGCGCGGGCTATTGGCTTTTGGCCCAACGATTTGCTGCAGAGAATCCCGCAGCAGTGGCCAGAGCCGGTTTTGTTGGGCAAGGGTTAGAATTAGGCAATAACTTGTTCGAAGGCCTTATAAATGCGCGCTCGGGTGTGGTGTTTTCAACAAGCGACATTGTCGATTGTTTTAGTGAGCTGGGATTTGCGGACAATAAAGTGCGGCTTGCGGTTGGTGAGATGCTGGATGAAGTTGAGACCTTAGCGTCGCTAAGAGATTTAGTTCCCAGTGATCCTGCATTACCGTTGCTGTTGGCAGCCGGTGAGCGGCGCGCTTACACCGCAAATACGATTGTGCGGGATCCCGGTTGGATCAAGAAAAAGACAGTCATTGCACTGGCCGTTAGTCCAGTGGATGCGCAAAGTTGCGGAGTCATTGAGGGCGACGAAGTCCGGCTCACTACGCAGGCCGGATCGGTAATAGTGCCAATTACAATTGACGATCGCATGATGCAGGGAACCCTGTCATTGCCCAACGGCCTTGGTCTGTTGTATCCCGATGATTCAGGTCGTGACGTTGCAATAGGCGTATCGCCCAATGAGCTGACCACGACTGGACTGAGAGATAAATTTCTCGGCACGCCGCTTCATAAGCATGTTCCCGCGCGCATCGAAGCGGTCATCGGTTCGGTTTAATTTGGACGCGGGTTATGCCTAAAAAACGCTGCGTAATGGTCATGTACGATACGCTGTGCCGGCACTTCATCCCATCGTACGGAAATGAATGGGTGAAGGCGCCTAACTTTGAGCGATTGGCCAGACGGACACTGCAATTCGACAACTTTTACGTAGGTTCTATGCCGTGTATGCCTGCGCGCCGAGAGATGCATACAGGCCGTTATAACTTCCTGCACCGATCTTGGGGGCCGTTGGAACCTTTCGATGACTCTATGCCAGAGATACTTGATTCACACGGCGTGCATTCGCATAAGGTCACTGATCACCAACACTATTGGGAAGACGGTGGTGCTACCTACCATCAACGGTATACCACGTTTGATCTGGTGCGCGGGCAAGAGGGTGATAAATGGATTGGCGATGTCGAAAAGCTAAGAGATCCTACGTTTGGTACTGATCGCTGGCCGGAACATCAGCGGTTGCCATTTCAAAAGCAAGATACGATTAATCGTGAGCATATGATTAGTGCAGACTTGCAGCCTCAACACATTACCTTTGATCTTGGTTTGGAATTTATTGAGCGCAACAAAGATGCGGATCGATGGTTTTTACAAATTGAAACCTTCGATCCGCACGAGCCTTTTTTCTCGCAGAAAGAGTTCCAAGCGCTCTATCCCCATGAATACACCGGCCCGCCATTTGATTGGCCACCGTACCGAGAAGTCAGAGAAGATAGCCAAACCGTTGAACATATTCGCTATCTATACGCCTCTCTAGTGTCTTTTTGTGATCAGCAGTTAGGTCGAGTACTCGACGTTTTCGATCGGTACAATTTGTGGGAAGACACTTTGTTATTGGTGAATACAGATCATGGCTTTTTGATGGGAGAGCACGATTGGTGGGCCAAAGTGGTCGCGCCATTTTTTCAAGAAGTAGCCCACATACCATTTTGGGCCTATGACCCGCGAGCGCCACACCAAGTCAATCAGTCGCGGCAATCGCTCGCGCAGACAATTGATTTGGCCCCTACGATTTTGGACTTCTTCGATATTCCCATTCCCAAAGATATGCAGGGTAAGCCGCTGTTCGATGCAATGGCGTCGGATCGTTCGCCGCGATTGGCGAGTCTCTACGGGGTCATGGGTGGGCAGGTCAACGTAACAGATGGGCGATACGTCTACATGCGAGGCAATGTTACAGAGGATAACGGCCCTTTGTTTGAATATACGCTGATGCCGACGCACATGCGGAGCCGGTTTGCACCTGCAGAGTTGCAGGAATGGGAACGCTGGGATGGCTTTACGTTTTTAAAGGGTTGCAAAGTTATGCGCATCCCCGCGCGTACTCCTGGAGTTTTTCTATCGAACAAAACGCCGCAAGGGCTTGGTCGTCAGGCCACGCTATTGTTTGACCTGAACACAGATCCAAGCCAACTCAAACCTTTGCGTTCACGAGAAGTTGAGGCTCGGATGATTGAGATGATGTTAAGCGAAATGGTTCGCAACGAATGCCCATCTGAGCAGTATCAGCGCTTGGGATTGCCAGAGCCGCTGCGCATTAACTCCGGCATGCCCAATGAAAAAATCCAAATGCCCAGCGCGGCGGCGATTCAGGCTGCCTGTGTGCTGGGCACAAAGCTTGAAGAAGAAGCTACAGCGAACGTGGGTGGCGGATGGCCGAAGATGCCGTTTCATGGAACAGGTGCGCTGAGCGACGCCGGGTTATCGCCTGAACTGTTTCCCGATAATCTAAGGCTACTTCCGCAATATCAATTGGGCGCGGACGACGACGCGAATTAGCCTAGGCCGCGGCTAACATTGTGTGCGCCCATCGCGTTGCTTAGCGGTGAATCGGCAAGGTTCGGCTGGTATCGCCAAATTAATCGCCATTAATGAATAAAAAAGGTGCTCAAAGGCAGCTGTCGCTTTAGGCTCTGACGCTTCGGTAATAGCTGCGTACGGGTAAGGGAAATGGGCATTGCGAAAAGAGCAGGTGTGATTGGTCTTTGGGTTTTGTTGGTGCTGGTGACGGCGGTAGGAACCGCTGCAATTAAGCAACGCTTTGCGGATGGCCCAAATCGCGTGTTTTCTGGCGGAGCGCTTGTGTCTGGGAAGCTTTATAACGGTTCAGAGCCAGACTGGCAGTTTGTGAATGATATCTCAACAATTGAGCTGCAATTGCTTGAGCCCGACCACTCCAGACGCATATGGACGGCGTCAGTTGACGGCAAAATCTACGTCTGGTCTGGTTACATGAATAGCTTGGTTGGCAAACTTTGGAAAAGCTGGCCTGCACAGGCAGAGCACGATGGCCGCGCGGTAATCCGTGTCGATGGTGTGAGATACGAGCGCCAGCTTGTGCGCATTAAGCGCGGTGCTGGGCTCGACGAGCTTACTGCGCTGATAAACGAGAAATATTCCTCCCAGGCAACGCCTGCGACAATAGATTCTGGTGATTTGTGGATGTTTGAAGCGGCGCCAAGGGTCGCAGTAGGGAGCCGCTAATGAACGGTTTATTTGCACGTATTGGGTTAGTGGTCGCCGTCACAGCGCTGAGTGTTTTGCTAATACCCGGGGTAGATGATGGAGTGGAATTACTGTTCCAATTAGTGGTTCTAGTTGCCTCCTCATAGCGCAAAGTAACGTTTAGAGCTCATGGCGCGACGCTATCGGGCTTGTTAGCAGCCTTGTGATACTGGTCTTGTATGTCTTTGTGATGGGCAAAACCGCCACTATCAGGTGTTTAGTGTTGCCGGCGGTTGCCGTTATTTGGGTTGGTTTATGCCTGTCGCGCCCTAAGCTCGTCGACGATGGCGTCGTGCTTTTCTTTAGTCAGCGGGTAGCTTCTCAGTGCCAAGTAGGCGATCAATGTTGGTGCGGCAAACCCGATCGTATAGGTTAACAGAAGTCCCTCGAGTGCATCTGCTGAGTTGCTGCCCCCAGGTTGGAAGCCAAACGCCAGTTCCAAAATACTGAAACTGATGCCTACGCCTAGAGCTGCGCCTACCTTGTCGGTTGTAGTCAAAAGAGCAAAGAATAGTCCGGGTCGTTTTTGGCCGCTTTGCAGCTCGTCCTCGTCGGTTAGGTCGGCCATCATTGAGCGTAGCAGCATTGGCGGTGCGCCAAATGCCAAACCGAAGCTGATGGTGAAAATCCACAGCACAGCAATATTCCCTGCCTCAGCAAAAGGTATTAATGCGAGATTGATGATTACGACATAGGCAACGGCAAATTTGAGTGCCCGATCCTTGCCGTATTTGTAGGCCGCCTTCATCCAAAACGGCATCGCGATAAAGCTTGCAAGGAAATAAAACAGCAGCGCGATGCTCGCATGCTTGGGTAGAGCGAAGTAGGTCGCCGCTATGAAGATATATAGAGCCCCTGAGACGGACATGCCAAGACCTCGTGAAAAATCAGCGATGAGTAGGCGCAGCATGCTGCGGTTTTTGAAAATTACTCCGAGGGCGTGGCGCCATTCTATGCGAGGTTCGCCACTTGATTTGGTATCCGGCACAGAAAAAAGAAGAGGAAGCACAAGAACCGGAAATCCTAATAAGCAGAACCAGCCCATACTGGCGACTTTTATGTTTTCCTCGGCGCTACCGGTAAGTTCTAAAAATGCAGGAATAGCCAGCACAATCGTCATCCCCGCGATCACGTAAATTTCGCGCCATCCAAAGAGTCTGGAGCGAGCATCGTAGCTGGTTGAAAGCTCAGCGGCCCAAGAGAGGTGGGAAATCGTTAGCATCGTATAGCCGATATATAAAATCAGCAGCCAGAATGCGAGGTAGAAAGGCGTTACGGCATCAGGATTCGGCATAAAAACCATCCATATCGCCAGCATCAGTACCGGTATGGATAGGGCTACCCAGTGTTTGCGGCGGCCCCAACGCGATTCGAAACGATCAATTACAAGTCCCATAATTGGATCGGTGATGAGGTCCCAGATGCGCGCCAGGGTGAAGATGAGCCCGACGGTCGCTAGCGATAGTCCCAAGCCTTCGGAGTAGAACCGCGGTAGATAAACAGCGACCGGCATACCCATAGCGGCCATTGGCATTGCGATTCCGGAATAGGCGGATAACTCCCAAGTGGTTAATGGCCGCTCGACTAAATTATCTTTGCTGTGGCTGGATGTCATAGATCTGCTCCCCTTGGCTAAAAGTACCCTAATTTAGTGTTCACTGTCCGATCGACAGTTCCGCAGCGAGGGAAAGATTTTCGATCCTTGAAAGATTCACCTCGCAAGCACGTGCAGCGCACTAGCCTTTCGCGACATCTGTTTACTAGACCCGCCAATTTTGTGGCACTAATGTTGAAACTGGTGAGGAGGTGTACGCTGCAAAGTATTAGTGGATTTGCTAAGGATTTTGCCGAATAGAGCGCAACAGGAGGGAGTGATGAGAATAGGGAGTTTTACTGGTTTTGAAGTTTCCGTGCGAGAACCAGGGATCGCATGGATTCAGTTTAATACGCCGGAGCGCTTGAATGGCCTGAGTCATGGCATAAAGCGGGATTTGATTGAGACCATCACTCAAGCCCAGATGGACAATTCGATTCGAGTGCTCGTTTTTACCGGTAGCGGCCGAGCTTTTTGTGCGGGAGACGACATCTCAGGACAGGGCAAAGCGATTCCTGGCGAGCCACTCATGCCACCGATTCCGCCCGGTCATGATTCCGATATTGGTACCTATGAGGGTCTGCGGCATTTGTCTCAAACGCTTAATTTGGCGATCCGAAACTGCGACAAAATTGCGATTGCTGCACTCAACGGAGTCGCGATTCAAACCGGTATGACCATGGCCTTAGCGTGCGATTTTAGAGTCGCTGCGAGGTCTGCGAAATTGGGCAGCGCCACCTTACGCTTTGGTTTGCTGCCGGATGAGGGTGGACAATACCTGTGTGTTCAGCTCATGGGTGTCGCAAAGAGCATGGACTTTTTCATAAACAAGCGAATTGTTGACGCAGAGCAGGCTCTGGAGTTGGGTCTGGTACACGAGGTTGTAGAGGATGCAGAACTAGAATCCCGGGTAATGGCTATGGCGACGGAGATTGCTAATGGGCCGCAGGTCGCGCAACGGCTGCTAAAACGCTCGGTCTACAATGCAGCTGATATGATTTTCGAACAGTCATTGGATGAAATTGCCGCAAAAACCGCGATATCAGATCATCATGAAGATGCACGTGAGGGCGCGCGTGCGTTCAAGGAAAAGCGTTCACCTAAATTTAACCGTTGGTTGGAGAATGATGCGTAGTTGAGGCAGGCATTCAAAACTGCGGTCTGCGGGCGCGTCGTGCATTTGCGGATTTGCCCATTTTGGATTAACGCACCTATTTTTCCCCTTGGCAGGCTTCCCGCGGAGTGCTGCGGATACTTGCAAGCAGTTGAGCTTGCACCACAAACTAGATGTCGCGAGAGTTCTTAAGCGATGAGGATGATTTATTTTAACTCGTAACAAAAAAGATACAGGTAATGCTCACGATCTCACTCAGGGTCCTGAATCCGAGCATTTAGTCAGGCTTACCGGATTCATGGTGCTTGGCTTGGTGGCAGTTATGAGCGCCAACCTCATAGAAACTGTCTATATCAGCCTTATTGGCACAGAGCAGCTCGCAGCCCTCGGTTTTACGTTCCCAATAGTCATGCTCTTGCAAAGCTTAACCATGGGCTTGTCTGTCGGGGCGTCTTCTGTGGTTGCCCGTCGAGTCGGTGCCGCGAGAATGGATCAGGCAAAGATTATTATCAGCCACAGCCTGTTGATTACTGTGCTTCTGATTACTGTGCTTATTGTTCTTGTGCAACCAAATCTGCACTACATTTTTCGTCTCCTTGGGGCGGATGGGCATGTCCAGAGTCTCGCTGTAGGCTACATGGAGATTTGGTTTTTAGGGCTGCCATTTTTCGCGTTAGCTATGGTGGGATCATCGCTTATGCGGGCCCTGGGCGATGTGGCGACGCCAGGATATTTGATGACTCTTGGAGCAGGACTGCAAATTGTCCTCGGCCCCATCTTTATTTTTGGGTTTGGGGACTTTTCTGGGCTCGGTCTTGCGGGTGCTGCGATGGCTTTTGTTCTCGCACGAATAATTGGTTTTTTCTTTTATGGGTATTGTCTCTATCGAGACCGAATACTCATTTTTTCTATAGACGGATTGTTGGATTCCACTAAAGAAATTTTTCATGTTGGCCTACCGGCCATTGCTGGCAACCTCATAGGCCCCGCAACGATGACCTTCGTGACGAGATTAGTTGCCGAATATGGTTCTGCGGTGGTTGCAGGCTTCAGCTTGGCTGCACGTATAGAAACAATGCTCGCAATGGTGATTTGGGCGCTTTCCATGAGCGTTGCGCCTTTTGTCGGTCAGAATTGGGGAGCGGGAAATCGTGAGCGCGTGCGTCGCGCCGTATTTCTTGGGCATGTTTTTGCGCTGGGGTGGGGCGCCTTCGCCTACGCTGTTCTCTATATTTTATCGCCGTCAGTGATTGCGTTAGCAACGGATGATGAATTGGTTGCGCAAGCGGCGCGTACCTATTTATTAATTGTTCCGCTGGGTATTGGGCTCATGGGAGTCACCGCAAATGCATGGAACAGTTTTAACGCACTGGGGCACCCGATGCCGCCGCTCGTAATGTCCGCTGTGCAGATGCTCTGTCTTACGCTGCCTCTAGCGCTTCTTGGTAATAGTCTGTTTGGCTTTGCCGGTATTTTTATCGGTGGCTTGGTGTCGCAACTGTTCGTTGCATTGGCCGCATTTACGTGGCTGCAGCGCACTATTAAGAATGAACCGATGGGGTCAAAGAGTCCGCTACAAAAAGACCAGTTAGCCGAGGCCCAATGAAATTTAGCTGAGTAGACCTAAATTACTGCACTTTTTCTGCTCTAGACCTTTCGGTAGAGTATTAAAGCGGTTCGCTTAACGGGGGCAAATCATGGAAGATCTTTCGCAAAAGCGCTTTACGGATACGCTCGCGCCTGATGCAGTATCGGCTGAACTTTTGCCCATCGTTAAAGATTTGGGAGTACTTAACAATTGCAGGGAATTGGCGAGTCAAGGCTGGACCGTCGTTGAGGCGGTTGCTGCACCCGAATTCACAACCGCTCTGCGTGCCGCGATTCTCAAGCTTAGTTCAAGAGGCGGAGCGAACATGCTCTTGGCCAAAGATAAGGTATTTGCTGAAGCTGTTTTGCAACCGAAGCTCCTTGCTCTTGCGGAATTTTCCGTTGGCCGTGGTTTTTTATTAAGTCAGGTGGCCGCCAGCGTTCGGGAAAAAAATGCCCCTTGTATTGGCCTGCACGCTGACCATAACTGGTTGCCGGCGCCGTTTCCTGAACACAATATGCTATTAACCGCCTGTTGGGCTTGCGACGAGTACTCCGAAGCAGGCGGTGCAACGTTGATCGTTCCGGGCAGCGGGGCGGAGCGGCGACATCCATCCCAACAAGAGTGCGAAGATCTGGTCGGCGCGATCGCCGTGGAATGCCCAGCAGGTTCGGTTGTCGTTTGGGACGGCAATGTATGGCACTCCAATTATCCGCGGATCATCGATGGCCAGCGAGTCGTCTGCCATATTACATACAGCCGCCTGATGATGCGGCCAGTAGAGAATTACGCGCTAGCAAAATCTGAGCTCATTAGCGCGCATGGTGCACGAATGGCTCAGTTGTTGGGCGACGATGATTTTCTCGACAGCCCTAACGGAGCGGATTATTCGAAATTAACTCGCACGTTTAACAACGCAAAGCGTTGAGAGTTTTGTAAAGCTCAACCCAGGCTGGTCGTTTAGTGCGCAATCAGCAGAGCACCTGAGTGCAGCGCTGTCGCGGTTATTATTTTGCTCTTGCCAATAGTCGTCATTGCAGGGATTGTTTGCCAGATCGACAGAATTGGTTTGAGTCCCGTATTGTCGCCAAGGAGAAAGAGATTTGAGATTGAAGCAGGATGGAATTGCTAAATCTACGGCAACCAATCAAGAGCGGCTCGGCTTGGTTATGCACGTAGCGCTGTTGTTTTTAGCAACGAGCTACTATGGCTATCTGTATTTTTCGGATAGTGACGGTGGGCCGCTTTTGTTTTTGCTTCTAGGGCTTATCGTTCTGGTCCCTTTGGAACGCCTGATGCCGAGGCATCGCCAAAATGTTCTGCGTAGAGGACTAGCTGTAGATTTAGTGCACGTGATGATTACCGGCTTGTTGGCGTTTTTGCCGGTAATGCTGCTATTCCCACTGTTAGAGCCTGTGCGCTCGCAGTCTCTTGTGATGCTGCTCTCTGGACTGCCATTGGTGGCGCTTATTGTTTTGGCCTTTTTGACCCAAGAGTTTTTGATCTACTGGGGGCATCGGTTAAGCCATGAGGTGCCTATTTTGTGGCGGTTTCACGCCGTGCATCATTCGTCTGAGCAGCTAGATTGGGTGGCCGGAGAGCGGCGACATCCGGTGGACGGTGCGTTTATGGGCTTTTTTGTTGGCGTTCCATTGATGCTTCTTGGATTCGATCTTGTCGATTTGCTTTGGTTGGGTGTGTTTAATTCTTTGTGGGATATGACAATCCATGCCAATTTGGGTTGGCGCCTAAAGTTTATGAAAGGTCTCTGGGTTACCACCGAGTACCATCATTGGCATCATGTTGTGGATAAGGACATCAGGAACCGCAACTATGCCGGTGCTTTGCCGCTTTTTGACTGGATATTTGGGACGTATTTTCTGCCGGCAGATAAATTGCCTCGCGGTTATGGAATCGATACGCCGATGCCCAATTCTTATCTCGGCCAACTCATACAACCGTTTCGCTAAAGGGAAAGCCGCAAGGGCAAAAGTATGAACCCAGCGTTATTAAAAGGGTGTTGTATTGTCCGTATAAGAACACCAGCGCGTTTTCGATAGAAAAGGCACTAACACCTGCAGTGCTTCCTTTGTCCCCAGCAGCTGAAGGGCCTGTTCTGCGTAGGCAGAAACATAGCGGTTACTGTCGTTTAGTGCAGTCGATAGTGCTTTCACCATATGGTTTTTCAACACGCATGCTGGATTCGCAGCAAATCGTAATAGACTTAGTGCGGCATCAAAACGGACTTCGGATTCTCCATGCTCCAGATGGCGTATCAGCGCTTCGGTAGCTTTTTTTGTAGGCGGCGTAAATCCAATGGCCTCTATCGCATTGATTATGACGTGCAGGTCATCATCGCTTAACGAATCCACTAAAATATTTTGGGCTGCGCGGGTACCAATCTCGCCTAGCGCAAAAACAGCGTGTTTCCGTCCTCGAGGAGAACCAGACTTCGCGGCTGCACTCAAAACTTTAAGCGCGTTCTCGCCTACGTTAACGAGGCCATGTGCCGCGCTTCTTGCGGCAGCATCAGCCCTCCAATATGTACCGTTATCTGCATATCGCCGCGTGTTATCGTTTTCCTCCAAGTTAGCGTTGAGTGCCGCAGATAGTGTGTCCAGCGCTTTCTGACTGCCAGCTCGGGCCTGTCCGGACAATTGAAATGCGGCCTGCAGTGCGCGGACCTCGTCATCGCCATAGAGCTGATGAGTCAACTGGCTGCTCGGATCCTTGGCCGTGGCGTACTTCGGCATAGGCTCTACGCCATGTAGCCAATCCCAAGTCGATCGCCAGATCGGGTTTAGATCAAATTTTGGCCGATCCTTAGGTCGCCGCCATGCCGGTGGATTTTTTATAGATCCGACGTCGGGAGGTGATAGCCGAGTAAATTGAAATTTGACCATATAGCGGTCGCGCGTGGACTTATTCAACATTTTGCGGTGCCACAAGTCGTAGTGTATCAGCACCAGCGTGCCGGCTGCTCCGCAGGCGGCGACGTTGCTGCAGTCATTAGGCAGCAGTTGATGGAAATACTGGGAACCGGACAGGAGTCCCGTTGGCCCTGTTTTTTGAGGTGTTGCTTGGGGGTAGTACATTAACATTGCCCACCAAGGACGGTGATTTCGAACCCGCCGTGTATAGCCCCAATAACTGTCCTTATGCCATGCCTGCTGATCACTGCTTGGCGGGTTAGCATGCAGTGCGCGATGCGCATGCAGACTGTAGTTATTTCCCAGAATGCGCGATAAGGCCCCACTTACTTTGGGTTCTTCGATGACCTGATTCAGCTCGGGTACCATTGGCATTAGGTTGTTGCCAAAGTGTCCAGAGCCGCTGGCTAAATTGTGCAGTTTGTCGAAAATCCGCGCATGAAATTCAGCGGGGAGCTGTGACTGAATAACGAGATATCCGTTCGTTATGAACTGCCTTAGTTGTTCATCGGTCATTGCTATTGGTTCCGCTGTTACTGCCACGTCGTGCCCTCTCAGCTGCTATTTTGATTAAATACGGGTGGTCGTTTTTCTAGAAATGCCGCCATACCTTCCTTTGCGTCGTCAGTGCCGCGACTTGCCTGCACCGCTTGGCGTTCTGCAGCCAACAGTTGTTCGAGGCTCTGTGAGCTACTATTGACGAGCACAGACATCATTGCTCTCACCGCGGTTGCGGGCATCTCGGCCAACTGTTCGGCGAGTTTGATGGCTTGGTCCTTCAGTTCACCCAGCGGCCAAATTTCGTGAACCAAGCCGATTTCTAGTGCTCTTGTGCCTGAGATTTTTTTGGCGCGCAAAATCATGTCCAAAGCGTGTTGCTCGCCGACGCATTTCGCAAGTCTCGCGCTGCCGCCCCAGGCGGGCACAGCACCCAGGTCCAGCTCTGGTAATCCAATCTGTGCGCCCTCGGTGGCAGCAAGTCGAAAGTGGCAACCCAACGGCAGTTCGAGACCACCGCCGAGACAGTAGCCAAAGAGAGTGGTGATCCAAGGTTTGCCCATATTTTCTATTGTTGCGATCACCCGCAATCGCTGATCAAAAACCGCATCGGCGCTGCCCATCTTCGCGATACCCTCGGGCAGTTGTTTCAGATTCATCCCCACAGAGAAGTTTTCAAGCCCGTCAGCAGTTAACACGACTGCGCGGATTTTTTGATCGGCGGCTATTTCAGCTACTCGCATCTCCAACTCGTCCATAAACTCCAGCGACATTCTGTTGTACGGGGCGTCGTTGATCGTCAAAAGGGCTACAGCTGAATTCACTTCGAATAAAAGGGCGTCGCTCATAATGGTTCTCTACAGTTAACTTTGGCCTAAAACGTATGTCAAAAGCATAAATTAATCCTAATTAAGGCCGTTCGGCAAATGCGGGCTGGCCGAGTGCTGCTGATTACTTGGGACCGAAAAGAGGCGCCACTGTATGGATAAATTTTGATTAGCGCCTGCACTTTTTTCGGTTATTGTTTTTGTGGACGATAAAAATTGTGTCAAAGGGAGAAGAAATATGTCGGCTGAGCAGGTTGTGCTTTTTGAGGTTAAAGATGAGGTAGCCACGATAACCCTGAACAGGCCTGATCGCCTAAATGCGATGAGTGACGAGCTTATGGGTGGTATTAGTGACGCTATTGAACAGGTTCGCAATGATCATTCGGTGCGCGTCGTCGTTGTCACCGGAAATGGTCGAGGTTTCTGTGCCGGAGCTGACTTGCAGCAAGTCGCGGAACCCGACACGCAGTCGGGGGCCTCTGATAAAACGGAAGCTGAACGTCCGAAAAATAAACAGGACACGTTCAATCAGGCACTTGCCGATGTGATGAGTTGCCCGGTTCCCACTGTGGCTCGAGTAAACGGAGCGGCTGCAGGCGGTGGGTTTGGTCTAGCGCTGGCTTGTGACATAACTATTGCGGCTGAGTCGGCCTTTTTTGTAGCTACTTTTGGACCGAATTTAGGCATCGTTCCAGATATGGGTACCACATGGAATGTGCCGCTTCGAGCAGGTAGGGCGCGGGCTCTGGGAATCACGTTACTGGGGGATCGAATTGCAGCTGCGCAGGCGGTGGATTGGGGCCTTATTTGGAGTTCAGTTCCAGATAGCGAACTCGATCAGGAGGTCGGTCGGGTATGTGAAATTCTCAAGGCCTCCTCGCCAGATGCGTCTGTGCGAATAAGAGAAACCATCAACGAATCGATTCACTCCACTTTTGAGGAGCAGCTGGCGCTCGAGATGAGGCATCAGGCGGTGCTAATACCAAAGAATATGCAAGAGGGCGCCCGTGCGTTTATCCAAAAAAGACGCCCAAAATTTGATGGATCTCGAAAGTCGGGGCATGCATAGTTGGGGCATCTTTGCTTACGAGCAAAGATAAGCACAGCTGCGCGAGATTGACGTCGATCTAGGCTTAGGGGGTTTGGTCGAATAAGGCGGTCAAAAGGGGAGCGTTGGATGACCAGAGACTTTACTGATAGCTCGAGGCCTGCTGCTACGGCAAGTGGTGGCTCGCGGGTCGCCACTCGGACGAAATTTTACTTCGGCGTGGGTGCCGGCGGTGAAGCCGCTTCCAACTGGATTTTCCACGCCTTGGGAATGATTTTTTACCAGCAGGTGCTCGGTTTACCGGCGGGGTTAGCTGGCCTAGCCTTTTTTCTAGCGATATTGGCCGACGCAATAACCGATCCTCTTATAGGCGCGATTTCCGATCGTTTTAGATCTAAGTGGGGCAGAAGGCATCCTTTTCTTTTTATTGCACCGATACCGTTGGCGTTGTTCGTTTTTTTGATTTTTCACCCGCCCGCTTATGTTGTCGAATCCCATACTTTATTGTTCATATGGCTGACGGTTTTCACTGTCTTGCAGAGAGCCTGCCAAACCTTTTACGTTGTTCCTCATCTTGCGATGGGCGCGGAGTTAAGCGCCGATTATCTAGAGCGCACTAGGATCATGGCATTCAATAACCTATTTACCCTCTATGGAGGGACAATAATCCACGTAATCGCTTGGTTTTTGGTTTTTGGATTTATTTTTGCGGACCAAGGCGGTCAGCTCTACCGGCCCGCACACACTTGGACAGCGCTAACCGTCTGCATAATTATAATCGTGTCCATTTTTGCCTGCGCATTCGGAACAAAAGATCAGATTCCGTTGCTCAAACAAAACCAGATGAATGAAGATCGCAAGATCTCCATCGGTACATTTTATGCGGATATCTGGGGAGTGCTGCAGAATCGTAATTATTTGTATTTGTTACTGGGCCTGTTCTTCTTATCGCTTACGATCGGAACTCACGAAACATTAGCGATTTATATGGGCACGTTCTTTTGGGAACTTACGCCCTATCAAATTGGATTTTTAATACTGAACAATATTTTCGGTGTGCATATCGGTTTCTTTTTGGCCGCAAGGCTGCATGATCGATTCGATAAGCGCTGGACGATCTCGCTCTCCTCCGTAGGCTTAAGCATTTTTTGGTCTATGACGGTCAACCTTGCGCTGCTTGGTTTTGCGCCCGCAAATTCCTCATGGGCGTTAGTCGCCTTTATTATATTTTTTGGAACGTTTTCCTCTTTTTTTGGTGCTGTACTTAACATATCGGTGATGTCAGCACTTGCGGATATTGCTGATGAACACGAACTCAACACTGGCCTAAGATTAGAGGGGATCTTTTATTCTCTACGATCTTTCTTTGCTAAAGCAATGAATGGTATCGGCCACTTCGTTACCGGATTGGCCTTGCAGTACTACATCGAACTTCCAGCGTATTCTGTTCCGGGTGAAGTTCCACAAGACATTATTTTCCGCTTGGGTATCGTAGACGGTCCCTTGGCGATGATTGGCGGCATAATTGCTGGCGTGTTGTATCTGGGTTACCGGCTTGATAGATCGGCCCACCATCAGATCAGAGAATCTCTCGAGGCTAGACGAGCCGGATTGTAAGACCAAGACCGTGAACTCTTAGCCGAAGATTTAGTCGCTTGTCTTCAAGCATTTCAGTGGTTGCTAGTGTATTATGCCGCGCTCATTTTAGGCGACCTGAGCAGTCAGAGAGCCTATGTTATCCAGTAGCAGTTCTTGAAAAAAAGCATGAATGTATCCATTGAAACAATGACCGGCTTAGAACGCCGTTTGACGATCGCCATCGCCAGTGAGGAGTTCGAAACGCAGATCACCCAGCGTCTGCAAGAGGCGCGTGGTCGAGTAAATATTCCAGGATTTCGAGCCGGTAAGGTGCCGTTGAAAGAGGTTCGCCGTCGCTATGGCTCGGCTGTGCGAGCAGAAGTTGCCAGTGAGCTCATGCAAAGCAGCTTTGTGCAGGCTGTGCAGCAGGAGCAAATGAATCCCGCAGGGTCGCCGAAGCTGGATGTGGTGAAAATGAATCCAGGCATTGATTTTGAATTCACAGCGACCTTTGAGGTTTATCCCACGATCGACCTTGCCGACTTTAGTAAGATTAATATCAAGCGACCGAGTGCGGAGATCAGTGAAGACGACATTCAGACGATGATTGGCAAGCTGCAAGAGCAGCACACCAGCTTTGAAGTGGCTGATCGGGCCGCCGCGAGTGGCGATCAACTGAAAATTGACTTCGTTGGTAACTTGGACGGAGAGCGTGTCGAGTCGGCATGTGGAGAGAACTTCACCTTTAAAGTAGGTGAGGGGCAAATGATTGAAGACTTTGATCAGGCGATATT
>ERZ802830.1985-NODE-1985-length-18812-cov-9.39047_pt1 | contig 18812 bp, 19 predicted proteins | sample MGYA00345654_ERZ802830 | MGnify/ENA primary metagenome ERZ802830 (study PRJEB30503, sample SAMEA104212375) | marine metagenome | biome: Westerlies Biome; feature: [SRF] surface water layer (ENVO:00010504) within the epipelagic zone...; material: water...
AGAAGATAGTTTTAAGTACTATTCAAAAGAAGAAGCAACCAATAAGAGTTTAGAGTTATCAATTGAAGCATCTGGTGAAATAGAAGCTATTTCAACAGTTGAAATAAAATCAAAGGCTTCTGGTGAAGTTCTATTTTTAGGAGCTGAGGTTGGTGATTACATTAAAAAGGGAGCTATTTTAGCGAGAATTGATCAAAGAACACCTAATAATATACTTGCACAAGCAAGAGCAGATCTAGAATTATCTAAAGTTAGATTGGAAAATGCTAAGTCCCAATTATCTAGAGGGCAAGCTCTGCATGCCGAAGGTAGTATCGCTGATAAAGATTTTGAAGATATTCAAGAAAATTATGCATCTGCTCAATCAGCTTTAGTTAGAACTGAGGTTAATCTTGAAAATTCAAAGATTTCACTAGATGACACTATCGTTAGATCACCTACAGAAGGAACTATTATTTCAAGAAGTGTTGAGGTTGGACAAGTTATATCATCACCAAGTGTTGCTGTAGGCGGTGGGACTATCCTTATGAGAATGGCTGATTTGGAAAGTGTTAGAGTTAGAGCTTTAGTTGATGAAATAGATGTAGGTAAAGTTAGGGTTGGTCAGGATGTATCAATAAAAGTTTCTGCTTACAGAGACAGACAATTTTTTGGAAAAGTAGCAAAAATTGAGCCTTTAGCTAAGGTTGAACAAAATGTAACCTTATTCCCCATTCTTATTGATATAGAAAATAAAGAAAATTTATTACTTTTAGGAATGAATACAGATGTAATAATACAAATTCTTGATGAAAGTGTTTCATTAAGCATTCCTACAAGCTCATTAAGAACAAGAAAAGATATTAAATCTGCTGCTGCTTTATTAGAAATGCCAGAAGAGCAAGTTAATACTTTTTTAAAAGATAAAGTTAAAGGCGAAAGTTTTAATAAATTTATAGTCATTAAAGACTCAAAAATTGGCCCTGAATTAAAATGGGTTCAAATAGGCAAATCTGATTTAACCAATGTTGAGGTTATAAATGGTCTTGATAAAGGGGATCAGGTTTTTGTTCTACCAAGTCAAAGTCTAGTAGATTATCAAGAAAAATTTAGAGCTAGAGTTTCATCTTCATTTGGCGCCTAATTATGTTATTTGTTGAATCTCTTTATTCTGCAATAAATTCAATCAAAGCTAATGCAACAAGATCATTTTTAACATCTTTAGCTATTATTATTGGCACAGCATCAGTTATAGCTATGATTGCTATAGGTGAGGGTGCTCAGAATGCTCTTAATGATGAAATTGATGAGTTAGGTGGGAGAGTTTTATCTGTTTATGCAAGCCAAAGAAAAAGAGGTGGAGTAACTTATGGCAGCAATCCATTAATTATTAAAGATGCTGAAGCTCTTCGCGATGATATTAAAGTTGATTGGAAGATTACTCCAAGCATAGAAGGCAGTCGTCAAATAAAATTTGGTAATAATAATATGAGCGCTGGTATAAGTGGCCACTGGACCAATTATTTTGATATTCAAGGTTATAAAATATCAAGCGGAAGAAATTTTACTGAAAATGAGAATCTTTCTAGAAAAAGAGTTGCAGTTATCGGTCCTAAAGTAGCAACTGAACTAAAAACATCACCAAGAGCTATGTTGAATAAGGAATTATTGATATCAGGAGTTCCTTTTAGAGTTATTGGAATACTGGAAAGCGAGGGTTCAAGTGGATGGAGATCACCTGATGATAATGTCTATGTTCCATTATTAACAGCAAGTGATCGAATTTATGGAAGAAAAACTGTTAATTCAATATCTGTAAGTATCTCTAATGATCAAAATATTGAGGAGGCGATGGTAGCAATTGAACAGGTTCTTAGAAGACAGCATGATATAGGCCCTGGAGTAGATAATGATTTTAGAATTAATGACTGGAGTCAGTATTCAGATTTAAGAAACGAAGCTGTTGCTATCTTTACTATTTTAATTACAGGCATTGCAGGAATAAGTCTACTTGTCGGCGGTATTGGTGTTATGAATATTATGCTTGTTTCTGTAACTGAAAGGACTAGAGAAATAGGTTTACGAAAAGCATTGGGTGCAACCCATAGAGCTATCATGATGCAATTTATTGTTGAAGCAATGTTGTTATGTTTATTAGGTGGAATTATCGGAGTTATTTTAGGATCAGGGATGTATTATATCTTTTCTTCATTTCAAGAATGGGCTTTTTATATTCCTATGGGAGCTATCATTGGCTCTATTACTTTTTCCGCGGCTGTTGGTCTATTTTTTGGCATCTGGCCTGCAAGAAGAGCTGCAAAACTCGACCCAGCATTATCATTAAGATACGAATAAGATGAAAGTATTACAAATACTGCCTGAATTAAATATTGGTGGTGTTGAGAGAGGTACTTTAGACTTATCTAAAGCCTTGGTTCAAAAAGGGCATAAATCATACGTAATTTCTAATGGAGGCAAGCTAGAGGCTTCTCTGATAGCCTCAGGCGGTAATCATATAAGCATGCCAATTCATCTAAAAAGGTTTAAAACCTTAAAATTAGCTGACGATTTATGTAAGATAATTAAAGAAATAAATCCTGATATAGTTCATGTGCGCTCAAGAATGCCGGCTTGGGTTACCTATCGAGCATTAAAAAAGTTTAAGAAAAATAAACCAATTCATGTATCAACATTCCATGGTTTATATAGCTTTCCAATTTACAGTAAAGTAATGGCTCAAGTTGATCATATAATAAGTATATCTAAAACAGTTGAGGATTATATAAAGACTACATATCAAGTTGCAGCAAATAAAATAACCGTTATACCAAGAGGCTGTGATTTGAATGAATTTAATGAAGAGCCTTTAACTTCTGAATGGAAATTTGATTGGTATCAAGAGTTTCCTCATACAAAAAATAAAAGAATATTAACTCTACCTGCAAGGATTACAAAGTGGAAAGGTGTCGATGATTTTATTGAACTTATAAATCTTATAGATAACCCAAATATTCATGGACTAGTGGTGGGACCAGTGTCTCAAAGTAAGGAAAAATATTTTAAAAAATTAAAGGCTAAAGTTGATGCTTTAAATTTACAAAATAGAATAACCTTCTGCGGATCGCGATCTGATATTGTAAATATTTATAAACTTTCAGATATAGTTTTTAATTTATCAAAAACACCTGAGCCATTTGGCAGAACTACTATTGAAGCAGCCAGTGTTGGCACTAAAATAGCAGGATGGAATCATGGCGGTACTAAAGAGATATTAAATGAATTATTTCCTCAAGGCTTAGTTGAGCTTGGTAATTTAACTGATCTTAAGAATAAGTCTATTGATTTACTCTCTCAAGATGAACTAAGACCAGAAAAAAATACTTTTACATCTGAAAGAATGATAAATAGCACCTTAAAGGTCTATGAATCTTTGTTAAGAACTGATAAATAGACTTTCATTACTTTATCAGCTTGTTTTTCTAAAGAAAATTCTTGTTTAACAAACTCAAAAATAGATTCTTGATTTAAATTAGTAATATTATCAACATAAGATTCCATTAATGATTGAAGCGATTCAAGATTATCAGGCTCTGCTAAAATCTCTTGAGGTAATATAAGATTCATATGTCCAACATCAGTAGATAAAACTGGTAAATTGTTTGCCAAAGCCTCTAAAGCAACTCTAGGTCCTCCTTCAGACTTAGAGGAAATAATCAAAACATTTGATCGTGCATATAATTTAAATAACTCCTCTTGCTCAACCCAATTAGTAATTGAAATCTTATTAGAAAGATTTAACTCTTTTATTAATGCAACTAAAGATTCTTTTTCCTTACCAGATCCCACTATGAGAAGAGGGGTCTTGATATTAATCCATGACTTAATTAATAAATCAAAGCCTTTAACTTTTTCAAGCCTCCCAACTGCCAAAGCATGAATACTCTTATGCTTTTCAACAGATGATGATCGATACCAATTATGTATTACAGAATTTGGAGATTGAATTTCATTTAAAATATTCTTATTTCCACCAATAACATAATCAGCATAATTAAAAATTTTATTGTTAGACTTAACGCCATGAATAGAGGCAATAAATTTAAATTTTAAAAAATATTTAACAACACTTAGAATAAATACAGGTTTTGATGCATGTGCGTGAATAATATCAAATTTATTTAATTTAAGAATTTTATAAATTCGAAAAGCGCCCAATAAAGATCTTCTAGTAGAATTTTTTATATCAATAACATTAAAGTCTTTGTAATGCTTACCAATAGCTTTATCACAAAGAATAGTTACATCGTGAGTAGTTTGTTGTGAAGCTGCAAGTTCAGCTACATGTTGTTCTATTCCAGCAAAGGTTGAGCTTGAAAGATAATGACATATCTTCATGATTTAATTAATTTTGATATTTGATATGCAACTTTTTCAACTTCTGCATACAATTGATAATGGGTATTGGGTTTTTTTAATGAATAAGCTTTGATACTTTCAGCTATATCATTTAACTCAAGATACCCAACATCTCTGGATATTTTCAAATTTTTCATAAGTTCAATAATTTTATTTTTATAAAACTTCCATCCATCTGAAATAGGTAAATTTACATTAGGTTTTTTATTACGGATCATCATAAAGCCATTATTTTTTGGTTTAAGATAAAACAAATATGTAGATCCTTTAGATGAAAGGCTTTCAAATACCAGATTGACACTATCTGGCGAAACAAATTTTATATCAGCTTTTCCAATAATTTCATTTAAGTTTGTAGCTTGGTTTTCTACATCTATAAAGTTTATTGAATCACCATTAAGTGAATTTAATCTTTCTGTTAATTCTGGTGGGGTTCTTCTAGAGTTAAATATATACCATTTCTTTTTTTGATAAAGATTTAAGATAAATTCAATTTGGTTATAAATTTCTTTAGTTGAAAATTCATAATGTTTATTTTTCCCTCCTACAGCAATTAAACCAATATCTTTATCAGGAATGCTATCTATAACTTTTGCTAGTGAGCCAATAAATGTGTAAGTATTTTTTTCATAATTTTCATAATAATCATGTTCAGGAGCACATATTAAATCAAACCAAGATCTAAAAATGCTAGGCTTAAGAATAGCTATTGATTTTGTCTTGGATCCACCAAATCTGACCTTATCTGCTAATATTTTTAGGTAAGTATTATGACCAGCTCCTATTAAAATATCTGGATTGGTATTCTTATCTTTAAAAAAAATTGCAGTAAGAAGATTCAAAATATCTTTAAATGGAGATTTTTTGCAATTTATCTCCTTTATAGATAACGAAAAATCTTTTTTTAATTCATCGAGAACTACCTCTACCTGTTTAAGGTGACCGGTTTTATCGTCTTTATACCACCATATATTCATATTTATATAAAAATTAAACTTAAAATATTTATTAGAATCTTTTATTTTGCTATGTCAGAATATAAGTATAAATCATGATTACTTCATCCCAAAAATTATAAAAAAATGATTAGAAAGTTAGCCATAGATCTTATTTCGCAATATGGAGACGATGCAGAAACTATTGCAATGATGAAGGCAGCAGAATATGCAGCATTATTAGATAATGAAAACTGGCAATTATGGGAAAAGGTTATTGAGATGCTTGAACAACTGAATAACTCAAAATCACTTGATAGTTAGAAATCTACTAGAATTGTTATAAATAGCACTTTCTCAACTTATAATACTCACATGAAACCCAATAGTGTTAAATCAAAGATTAAAGATAAATTGATATCTGTATTTAATCCATCTTTTATAGATCTGATAAATGAAAGTCATTTGCATAATGTTCCTGAAAATTCTGAAACTCATTTTAAATTAATCATTGTTTCAGATTTATTTAAAGACTTATCATTAGTTAAAAGACATAAAAAGGTTTTTGAATCATTAGGAGTAACTATGGATAAAATCCATGCTTTATCTATGTCTACTTATGATTTAGATGAGTATGAATTAAATCCAAAAATTATTGATAGTCCCGAATGTGCAAATAAATAACTTATGAGCTTAATAAGTAAATATATAAATGTAGTCTTAACTTATCCAAAACAAATTCTTTTAGTTGTCTTTGTGACATTACTAATAAGTTTAATGGGATTAAATAATTTTAAGCTAGATGCATCATCTGATGCCTTAGTGCTGGAAAATGATATAGCATTTAAGATTTATCAGGAGTCTGGTAATGAATTTGGTGGTTCAGATTTTTTGATTGTAACTTTTAAACCTTTTAATGAATTATTCTCAAACGAATCGCTGCAGACTTTGAGCAATCTAGAAATGAGCTTAAACAAGCTTAAGGGAGTTGAAGATGTATTTTCACTTTTAGATGCACCTATTTTTTTTCAACCTAAGGTTCCATTAACAGATGTTGCTGATAATTTAAAAGATCTTGAATCTCCTGATATTGATTTTATAAAAGCAAAAAAAGAATTTCTAGATAATCCTATATACAAAGACTTAATATTAACATCTGACGGCAAAACAACCGCACTTCAAGTAGTTATATATGAAAATATTCAAAAAATCGATCTAATTAATCAAAGATATGCAGCTCTTGCACAAATAAATCGTGATGATGAATATATTAAAAAACTTAATAAGCAAATTTCATCATTGAATGAAATTGAGTCTGTTGAACAAGAAATTCTTATAAAAGAAATAAGGCATATTCTTGATACTTATAGAGATAAAGCAACATTATTTCTAGGTGGCCCGTCTATGATAGCTGTTGATATGATGAGCTATATTAAATCAGATCTTGTTACATTTGGTATAAGCGTTGCAATAATTTTTGCTCTTATGCTGTATTTATTTTTTGGAAATGTTTGGTTTGTAATTTTGCCTCTTACTAATGCTTTTATAACATCAACTTTTACAGCCGGTGTATTGGGATTAATGGATTGGAAAATTAGCGTTGTATCTTCTAACTTTATAGCCTTATTACTCATATTAACTATTTCTCTAACTGTACATGTAATGGTTAGATTTTCTGATATTAATGAGTTAAATAGAAAATTAGCTCTTCAAAAAACATTTGTTGGAATGTTTATGCCGTGTTTATTTGCTGCACTAACAACAGCTATAGCCTTTTTATCATTAACCTTTGCTGATCTAAAGCCTGTAATTGAATTTGGTAAAATGATGGCTGTAGGAATGTCATTTGCCTTATTATTTACCTTTAGTTTTTTACTTGCAGCTTTCGCTCTTTTAGATACCAGAATAACTCGTGATTTTATTAATATAAGATTAATTTTAAAAAGGATTGCTGAATTCACTAATGCAAATAAAGTTATTTTGTCAGCATCCTATTTAATTGTTTTTATTTTATTCTTTATCGGAATGTCTAAATTAATTGTAGAGAATAGATTTATCGATTACTTTGATGAATCCACAGAGATATATCAAGGTATGTTGTTATTAGATGAAGAACTTGGCGGTACTGCAACATTAGATATTATTATTAATGAGCCTGAATATGATTTCAATGACATTATTGCAGATGATGCAGATGATTTATTTGCTGATGATATGTTTGCAGATGAGGATAGCCAAGCATCTGGTTATTGGTGGAATATATATTCATTAGCTAAATTAGAAGAAATTCATGATTATCTTGATGCAATGCCTGAGATTGGCAAAGTTTTAAGCGTTGCAAGTGGTGTTAAATTAGCTCGACAAATTAATAATAATGAGGATTTAAATGATCTTGAATTAGCATTATTAAGATCGGTCTTGCCTGAGGATATAAGAGAAACCTTATTGTATTCATATATCAACAAAGATGATTCTAAAGTCAGAATATCAACCAGAGTAATAGAATCAGCAGAATCATTAAATAGAGATGAATTATTAACGAAAATTGAAATGGATTTGGTTAATAAGTTCAACCTTTCAAAAGATCAATTTGAAATAACTGGACTCGCTGTGCTCTATAACAATATGCTTCAATCTTTATTCACTTCTCAAATTGGCTCATTAACATTAGTATTTTTTGTTATAGCGTTAATGTTACTAATTTTATTTAGATCAATAAAAATTATGTTTATTGGTATCTTGCCAAATATTTTTGTAGCTTCCAGCGTGCTGGGGTTATTAGGCCTTCTAAAAATACCCTTAGATATTATGACTATAACGGTAGCTTCTATAAGTGTAGGTATGGCTGTTGATAATACTATTCATTATTTATATCGATATCGTGCTTATATTAAAGCTGGTCATGAGGCTGAGGAAAGTATGCAACTCTCGCATTTAAGTGTTGGAAGAGCAATCTTTTACACAGCATTTACTATTGCAGTTGGTTTTTCTATTTTAATAATGTCTAATTTTGCACCAACAGCATTGTTTGGCATTTTCACTGCAATAGCACTATTATTAGCATTTATTAGTTCGTTAACTTTGTTACCAATAATGCTAGTAAAGTTTAAGGTCTTTCAATAATTAATTATGGGTCCATTAAAAGGTTTAAAAATATTAGAGTTTTCTGGAATTGGTCCAGGCCCATTTTGTGGCATGTTATTGGCTGATTTAGGTGCTGATGTTATAAGGCTTGATAAATCATCTACTCACGGAAATTTTAATAAAGCTGATATTCATAATAGAAATAAAAAATCTATAACTGTAGATTTAAAAAATCCTGAATCAATTCAAGAGGTAAAGAAACTAATATCGCAGATGGATGGCATATTTGAAGGTTTTAGGCCAGGTGTTATGGAGAGGCTAGATTTAGGTCCTAAGGAATGCCTTGAAATTAATAATTCATTGGTATATGGCAGAATGACTGGCTGGGGTCAGGAAGGCCCTATGGCAAATCAATCTGGTCACGATATTAATTATATTGCTTTATCGGGAGTTTTAGACTCAATGGGTAGAGAAGGTGAAAATCCGCAACCTCCATTAAACTTAGTAGGAGATTTTGGTGGTGGAGGTATGCTCTTAGCTGTTGGGATGCTTGGAGCTTTTATTCATTCACAAAAAACTGGAGAAGGTCAGGTGGTTGACGCAGCAATGATAGATGGAAGCTCATTGCTTATGAGTATGTTTTACTCATTTAAAGAGATGGGTTTTTGGACAGAGAATAAAGAATCAAATCTTTTGGATGGAGCTGCACATTTTTATGATACTTATGAATGTAGTGATAAAAAACATATAGCCATAGGTGCTATAGAGCCCCAATTTTACAAAGAGTTGTTGGAGAAGCTTGAAATTAATGATGATGATTTTTTAGATCAAATGAATAGATCTATGTGGCCAAAATTAAAACTAAAAATGATAAGTGTAATCAAAACAAAGACAAGAGATGAATGGGCAAAGATATTTAATAATTCTGATGCATGCGTATCACCAGTTTTAAGTCTTTCTGAAACTTCATTACATCCACATCATGTTGCTAGAGAAACCTTTATGCATGTAAATGGTTTTACAGAGCCAGCTCCATCACCAAGATTCTCTAAATCTAGATTAGAACAAAATTCTTATATTGTGGCTTCAGGTGAAGACAATGAAGCCATTTCAAAAGAATATAACTTAGATATAGCTAAGTTAGGCTAAAAAAATCTTTACTATTCTGATAGGTAGATTTACATACTGTTTCAAATGATTCTTCCCTTAAAGCTGCTATTTCTTTGGCTATATGTAAAAGGTTTTTTGGCTCATTTCTATTTTTCTTTGGCTTTGCAGAAAGATTTCTTGGTATTAAATAAGGTGAATCAGTTTCTATCATTAGTTTATTAAGAGGAATATCTTTAATGGACTCTCTTAAATCTTTGTTTCTTCGCTCATCACAGATCCATCCTGTAAGGCCTATGAAGAAATCATTGTTAAGATAGTCATCAAGTTCTTTTTGAGTTCCAGTAAAACAATGAACAACAGCTTTATTTATATCGTCTTTATATTTATTTATTAGTTTTATAAAAGATTCGTGCGAATCTCTTTGGTGAAGAAATAATGGTTTATTAAATTTTATAGCGAGTTTTATTTGTTCTTCAAAAGCATATAACTGCTCTTCATAACTAGAAATATTTCTAAAGAAGTCTAAACCCATTTCACCAAGAGCGTGGGGATTATATTTATCTACCAGATTATGCATTATTGAAATTGAATCTTTATTAAAGGTTTTAGCATGATGAGGATGCACCCCAGTTGTGAAATAACAACTATTATAATTTTCAGTTATTTTATTTATTAAGGCATAGTCTTTTAATTCAGCAGATACAACAAGAAATTTATTAATTCCTAAATCAATAGCTGAATTTATAACCTCATCTAGATCTTTCTCAAAAGATTCATGAGTAAAGTTACAGGCTATATCAAACAATTGATTCATTTTATTAAGATTCTTCTAGTCTTATGAATTACAATTATCTAACAAAAATAACAATTATGGACAAATTTACACAATTTAAAGATGCAATAAGTATAGAGAAGATTGATGATTTCTCTTACAAAACTGTTCCAAGTGAAAATTTTTTTGTTGGGAATACTCCGCATGGCGGTTATTTAATGGCAATAATGCATAAGGCACTTACGACAACATTACCTCATTCATGTGCAATCAGTTCATCAATCCAGTATTTAGACCGCACAGAACCAAGAGAAATAGATATTAAAGTTGATGTTATTAGAATAAGTAAAGGAAGTTCAACTGGCCGAGTTACCATCCTTCAGGACAATAATATTAAATGTATCTATACAGGGTTATGTTCAGACTTTGCACATATGAAAGGCTATGCAGGACTTGCAACCCCAATTCCTGAATTATTTAATACTACTGAAAAGGATTTATTTATTAGCTTAGATTATGAAAATATTAAACCTGGATTTACTCCAGCTTTTGTTAAACAAGTAGACTGTTTTGTACATCCAGATCATGCATGGTGGGATAGAGATATTTCAAATGAAGATGCAGATGCAAGATGCTCGGCTTATATTTCGTTACAAGGAGGAATTCCTGATCAATATGCTTTATCATTTTTTTCAGATATTCTGCCTCCGGTTGTTTTAAATAAATACGGACCACTCGGTTGGGTTCCAACGCTTACATTAACAACTCATATAAGACAAATGCCACAAACTGAAGTTCTTTTGTTGGATTTTATTGCTAGCGATATTCATAATGGATATTTTGAACAAGATTGTAAAATATGGGATCTTAATAAAAATTTAGTTGCTTCAAGCAGACAACTCACTAGAATACTTAAATCAGAAGAAAAAATTACAATATAAAAGGATTTGATTATGCAATTTAAAGGAACCAAGAATTATATTTCTACAGATGATCTTAGTATGGCAGTTAATGCATCTGTAGCATTAGAAAGACCCTTATTAATAAAAGGTGAGCCTGGTACTGGTAAAACATTACTTGCTATAGAAGTTGCAGAAGCTTTAGGGCTTGATTTAATTGAATGGCATATAAAATCTACTACAAAAGCTACGCAAGGACTCTACGAGTATGATGCTGTAACAAGACTTAGAGACTCACAGCTTGGCGATGAAAGAGTTAAGGATATAGCAAACTATATTAAAAAAGGAAAATTGTGGGAGGCTTTTACTTCTGAAAAGCAGGTTGTTTTATTAATAGATGAAATTGATAAAGCTGATATTGAATTTCCAAATGATCTACTGCAAGAGCTAGATCGAATGGAATTTTTCTGTTACGAAACTGGTGAAACAATTAGCGCAAAACATAGACCTATAATCATAATGACATCTAATAATGAAAAAGAATTACCTGATGCATTTTTACGAAGATGTTTCTTTCACTATATAAATTTTCCTGATAGAGACACCATGAATAAAATTGTTAAAGTGCATTATCCTAAAATTAAGAAAAAATTAGTTAATGATGCATTAGAAATTTTCTTTGATCTTAGGAAAATACCTGGATTAAAGAAAAAACCTTCAACTTCAGAGTTAATAGACTGGTTAAAATTATTATTGTCTGATGACATGCCTGATGAAATTTTAAAAAACGCTGATTCTTCAAAAGCTATTCCACCACTATATGGAGCTCTTCTTAAAAATGAACAAGATGTCCATTTATTAGAAAGATTGGCTTTCATGTCTAGAAGAGAGTCAGCTAATAAATAAGAATTTATGTTAATAAATCTCTTTCAAACTGTTAAGGCTTCTGGTGTTCCATGCTCATTAAGAGAGCTGCTTGATTTATTAGGAGCTCTAGAAAAAAGAGTTGCTTATGCTGATCTTGATGATTTTTATTACCTTTCTCGAGCAATACTTGTTAAAGATGAAAAGCACTATGATAAGTTTGATAAAGCATTTGAAATATACTTTAAAGGCATTGAAAAGCTTGAGGATATTTTTCAAGCTTTAATACCTGATGATTGGTTAAGAAAAGCTTTTGAAAAAGAACTAGATCCAGAAGAATTAAAGAAAATTAAATCTCTTGGCGGTCTTGATAAGTTACTTGAAGAGTTTAAGAAGCGGCTTGAAGAGCAAAAAGAGCGGCATGAAGGTGGATCAAAATGGGTAGGTACGAATGGAACATCTCCATTTGGTCATGGAGGTCAAAATCCTGAAGGTATAAGAGTAGGCGGCACTGGAGGACAAAAGAAAGCTGTAAAAGTATGGGAGCAACGTCAATATAGCAACTTAGATGATTCTATCACCATAGGAACAAGAAATATAAAAATGGCTCTTAGGCGTTTGAGAAAGTTTGCGCGTCAAGGAAATGATTTAGAGTTGGATATGGATGGCACTATAAAATCCACAGCAAAGAATGCTGGTTATTTAGATATAAATATGATTCCTGAAAGAGCTAATGCTGTAAAAGTTATTATTATGTTTGATGTTGGTGGTTCTATGGATCCATATGTGAAATTATGTGAAGAATTATTCTCAGCAATCAAAACTGAATTTAAGCATCTTGAATATTTTTATTTTCATAACTGCATTTATGAGTCGGTATGGAAAGATAATAGAAGAAGAAGTCAGGAAAGAATACTTGTTCAAGATATTATTAATAAGTACACATCTGATTACAAATTTATTGTCGTAGGAGATGCGACAATGGCACCTTATGAGATTACAAATCCAGGCGGTAGTATCGAGCATTGGAACGAAGAGCCTGGTTCAACATGGATTAAAAAACTTTCAAGACATTTTGAAAATATGGCATGGTTAAATCCGGTGCCTGATGATCATTGGGACTACACCTCATCAGTATGTATCTTAAAAGACTTATTTGATGATAGGATGTATTCTTTAACATTAAAAGGTTTAGAGGAGGGGATGTCTAATCTATCAAAATGAATACAGCAGCAAAAACTACAACTAGTAAAGGTATAAAGTGGGGACCGTTCACTCTTAGAATACCTTTTATTCATTTAAATTTAAGAGCTGGAGAGTTCTTCCAAGGCATGGTAATTTCAGGTGCTACTGCATTTGCAGCTGTTCCTATTGCTATGGGGCTTGGATTAACTTTTGAAGAGGGTGTTGCATTAAGTTTTATTGCTGGAACCTTAATTGGTGCAGGTCCTATATTTTTTGGAGAGCCAATGGCACCAGGTTGGGTTACACCTGCCGTGCCTATAGTTATAGCTGCATTTGCTGCAAAGGGACAATTTACTGGGGTATATGATCCAGATATCTTTAAGTTTATGGCTGCTATGTGTATAGAATTTACCCTATTACTTTTTGTGATGGGTATCACAGGCTGGGGTAAAAAACTTATTGAGATTATTCCTAATGGTCTAAAGGCTGGAATTATCTTAGGCGCTGCATTAGCAGCATTTTATCAAGTTTTTGTTACTGATCTTGATAAATTAATGGTTCAACCAGTATCTATGGTTCTTGCAATTTCTTTGTGTGTTATTACTACATTTTCTGAGCCATTCAAGAAATTAGCTTTAAAAAATAACTTTTTTAGAATAATTGGATCATTAGGTTTATTACCTGGCTTTGTATTAGCTGCATTAGTTGCATTTTTACTTAATGAAGTTACTTTTGATATTGAATGGGGTTTTAGAATTCCTGATGTAATTTCATTATTTAATAGAACATCACCTCTAGCAATTGGTTTTCCTTCTTTGGATATGTATATTGAAGCTCTACCTCTAGTAATAATTGGCTATACATTATTGTTTGGTGATTTAATAACAGGTACTGAGGTTTTAAATGACGCTCAAACACAAAGGCCTGATGAGCCTCTTGATGTCGATTTAGATAGATCTCATCTTTCTGTTGCTATGAGAAATTTCTTAGGTCTTTTAGTTAACCCCTTTTTCCCAACTCAAGGTGCTTTATGGACTGGGGTTCATGTTGTTGTGGCTGAACGCTGGAAGAAGGGCCCTAAAGAAATGCCATCAATTTTTGATGGACTTGGATCATATTATCTAATGGGTATTCCATTTTTATATGTAACCTTGCCATTTATCACATTAATGAAGCCATTGATGCAGATGGCTCTTACGCTTACATTAATATTAACTGGTTTTGCATGTGCTTATGTGGCTATGGCTATTCCTAAGAAAAATTCAGAAATGGCATCAGCATTATTAATTGCTGTTTTCATAACTTTTTTTAGTGCATGGATTGGATTAATTATTGGTATCTTATTAAGTATTTTTGTGGTTGGATCTGAAAGAGATAAAGTTTAAAATAGCTCTTCATGAGTTACGCCCTAGAAATATCAAATCTTAAAAAAGTTTACAAAAATGATGTCGTTGCGCTTAAGGGTATAGATCTAAAAGTTAATGAGGGAGATTTCTTTGCATTACTAGGACCAAACGGTGCTGGTAAATCATCTACCATTGGAATCATAGGCTCTCTTGTAAATAAAACGTCTGGCAATGTAAAGATTTTTGATGTTGATATTGATAAAAATTTTCCAGAAGCAAAACGTATGCTTGGTGTTGTTGCTCAAGAAGTTAACTTTGGCGGTTTTGAAAAAGTTTTAGATATAGTAGTCACCCAGGGTGGTTATTATGGTATTCCGCTAAAGGAAGGACTTATTAAAGCTGAATCAGTTATGAGGCGCTTAGGGTTATGGGATAAAAGAAGAGATCAAGCTCGAACATTATCAGGTGGTTATAAAAGACGTTTGATGATAGCTAAAGCATTAATTCATGAGCCAAAACTATTAATTTTAGATGAACCAACTGCTGGAGTAGATATTGAATTAAGGCGTGAAATGTGGGAATTTTTAAAAGAAATTAATGCAAACGGTACAACTATTATTCTAACAACACATTATTTAGAAGAAGCTGAACAACTATGCAAAAATATAGCCATTATTGATAACGGTGAGATTGTCGAAGATACAAGCATGAAGGACTTACTAAGCAGACTTGATGTTCAAGGCTTTGTATTAGATCTAGATAATCCTATAACTGAAGCTCCTATTATTGACGGGTTTCCTATGAGACTTGATGATCCAACAACATTAGTTGCAGCAGTTTCAAAAGATAAGAATATTAATAATTTATTTAAATTACTTAGCGAAAAATCGATTCAAGTAAACTCTATGAGAAATGAATCTAATAGACTTGAAGAGCTATTTATTGAGATGGTAAAAAGATGATTTATAGAAGAAAAGAAATATTAAATTCATTAATAACATTATCGATTAAAGAAATAAGGCGTTATTTAAGAATCTGGGTCCAAACATTAGTACCACCAGCTGTAACAATGTCTTTATATTTTGTAATTTTTGGATCACTTATTGGCCCCAGAATTGGTTCAATGGATGGTCTTGATTATATACAGTTTATGATTCCTGGTTTAATTATGTTGTCAGTAATAACTAATTCATATGCAAACGTTACTTCATCTTTTTACTCAGTAAAGTTTCAAAGATCAATCGAAGAACTGCTTGTATCGCCAATGCCAAATTGGACAATATTATTAGGTTTTATTATTGGTGGAGTTACAAGAGGTGTTTTGATTGGCTTCATCGTTTATATGGTTAGTTTATTTTTCTATCCGGCATTTGAAGTTGTTAATCCTGGTTTGACTTTGCTTGTACTATTTTTAACAGCAATACTTTTTTCACTTATGGGTTTTATTAATGCAGTTTTTGCTGATAGTTTTGATGATATATCAATAATACCTACTTTTATTTTAACGCCATTAATTTATCTTGGCGGAGTTTTCTATTCAATAAATATTCTTCCTGAATTCTGGAGGAATATCTCTATGGCAAACCCTATGTTGTATGTAGTCAATACATTTAGAGAGGGTATGTTGGGTGTGAGTGATGTCTCAATTCCATTTGCTTTAGGTATGATTTTTTCATTTATTGGTATTTTTACCGGGATATGTCTTTATCTTTTAAATAAAGGTATTGGTATTAGGCAGTGAACAGAAAATATCTTGGTAAAAATGTAAATAATTCTAAGAAAAAAGATATTTTTTTAATCTTAGATCCAATCATAAGAAAAAAAGAACAAGCAAAATATACAAATTTACAAGAGTCTAAATATGGTATTGATATATGGAATGCTTATGAATTTTCATATTTAGACAAACAAAAGTCTCCTCGCCTAGCTATCCTTGAGATTATTATTCCTAGTAAATCAGCAATAACTATTGAATCAAAGTCTATGAAAATTTACTTAAATTCATTCTTTAATAAGGATTTTCTTAACACTAGTGAAGTAATTAAAACAATAAAAAATGATCTTTCCAATATTTGTAAAATTTCAGTAAAAGTTAGAATTAAGAAAACATTTGCTAAGAAACCTAGCTCAATATCATTAATTGATAATAACAATAGAATTACTAAGCCCAATAAAGTTTATAAATTTGAAGCTTTTAGATCATTATGTCCAGTGACTAATCAGCCTGACTGGGCAGTAATATATATTCGCTCTAGCGGCAAAATGAATATAGCCTGGTTAACTAAATACTTTCTATCATTCAGAAATACTGGGGAATTTCATGAATTATGTATAGATAAAATTTTTTCTAAAATTGTAAATGAGTACAAACCAGATAAATTCTGTGTATATGGAAGATTTCTAAGAAGAGGAGGGATTGACATTAATCCTATGCGAGCTAATGCAAATGAATATATGTTTCTTAATTTTAGAGAAGATGCTCAATAATAAGATACAAAGCTTTGCTAACGAAAATTTATTGCATCAAGCACTTTTTGATAAATTTATACAATCTAAAAAACAAAATAAAACTAATATTATTTTATCTGGTGGAAAATCTCCTATGGGTTTTTATAAACTTTTAGCAGACCAGGCTCTTGATTGGCATAATTATAATATTACTTTATCAGATGAAAGGGATGTTAATTCAGACCATAAATTAAGCAATGAAGGTATTATTAAATCCGTTATTAATAATGATAAATTTAACGATTCATTTATAAGTTTAAGAGATGTAAATGCTCAACAAAAATTAATAAATATTAATAAATATCATTTTTGCCTTTTAGGCATGGGTATGGATGGACATTTTGCATCTATTTTTCCACAAATGACCAATCTTAATGATGCATACAACCTATCAGATTCATTAATATCAATACCAAATGGTTATCCTGATGTGCCTAGGATATCTATGACTTTAAAAGAGCTCAATAAATCAGATGAAATTATCTTGTTAATTAAAGATAAAGCTAAAATTGATCTTATATGTTCAAATAGAATAAATAGTGAAGCACTACCAATAGATAAATTAATATCAATGTGCTCAGATAAATTGCATATATTTTCCCTAGGTTAATTCCTAAATTTTTATCATATAATATCAACCGAACTATGGAGAGGTGTCAGAGTGGTCTATTGTGCAACCTTGGAAAGGTTGTGTTCCTTTGCGGAACCCCGAGTTCGAATCTCGGTCTCTCCGCCATTTATGTTTATTTTTCATATATATATTGCTAATATATATATGTTTTATACTTACACTTATTATGAGATCATTTAAAGAAGACTTAATGGAAGCTATTGCATTAGTTTCCAATATTGAGCATCAGCTCAAGATAAATACTCTTAATGGAAATGAGAAAACAGTCTTTTACTCTATCCTTTTAAAGGAAAAAGAAAATACGGAATGTATTATTTCTGACGTTATTAATATTTCAAAATTATCTAGGTCAACTGTTTTTAAGACATTAAAAAAGCTTGTAGATCTTCAATTAATATTATCTAAACAATCTACTTCTGATAAAAGAGAGCTGGTAATATCTGTTAACGTATAAAAACTAAAAAAACTAAACAATGAAATATTATCTTCAAGCTTTTGCATTTACTTTTCTTATGTACTTTGGTTTGTGGATTATGTGGATCCATTTTGCTATTGACTTTGGATCTGATAGAGATTATCCAGGTAGCTTAGTTTATTTGCCTCATGCAGCAAGAGTTATATGTACATGTCTCTTTGGATGGATTGCTATTCCAGCTATGGTATTTGCTGAATGGATTGGCATATCTTATTTTGTGCATGGTGAAGCATTTTTAGTTGATGGCACATATTCATTAGCTGAATTAACTCAATCTATTTTTGCATCTTCTTCTGTATTACTTGCTTTAATCTTATTAAGAGTTTCTGGTTTCTCTTTTAGTTATAGTCACGGTATGTTACTTTTAAAAAAATCTAATTTTCGCCATATATTTTTAATAACTGTTATATCTGCTTCTATAAATGGTCTTTTTGGTAATTTTCTTAGACAGGCTATTACGGATCATGATATACATATGTATACCGTCTTAAGATTTACAGTTGGCGATATTATAGGATGTATTACTGTTTTATTAGTAAGTACAATAATGTTATCTGCATATAAAGATTTTATTTATCAATCATCCAAAACATAAGAACTATCTCAAA
>ERZ802830.1986-NODE-1986-length-18809-cov-11.8634_pt1 | contig 18809 bp, 18 predicted proteins | sample MGYA00345654_ERZ802830 | MGnify/ENA primary metagenome ERZ802830 (study PRJEB30503, sample SAMEA104212375) | marine metagenome | biome: Westerlies Biome; feature: [SRF] surface water layer (ENVO:00010504) within the epipelagic zone...; material: water...
AAGTCCTGATCCGGCAACATTGGCATCCAATCGCTGGCGGTCGTTTTTGACATCCACGGACCAGATATCCCAGTCATTGCCACGCTCAGCATCACCGTCACAGCAACGCGTGAAAACCTTGTAATAAGACTCAAAAAATGCTTCTGAATAACCATTGCTCAGTCGTCCCAAGGATCAGTATCCAAATCGATCCGCACCTGCGGATTCTTCTCTGGTATCGGTCCTAACGATCATTCGCATTGACTAAAGTTGAGAAACAATGACGATTATTCTGAATGACAAGCCCCCTATTTCACCCGCCCTACCATTCTGCAATGAGCTCCCCCACGGAACGAGTGGAAGAAAGCCTGCTAAAGTAAAGCGTTACAAACCTCTCAGAGACAAACTGCCATGCGGACCTTTTTGACGCCACCTTCAGTTCTTGCCTACGTTGCCATAGCTACGATTTTTTCTGTTTCTGCAGCCGACCCACCATTATCTTCAAAACCTAGTGAGTCTCCTCAGTTCTTACGCCTTCACCGCAACGAGGATGGTGGCCCAGTCGCTCTTGAAACTGCTGTCGTGCGATACGGCCACGGGCAGAACCAGTCTGACCAGCCAACTCATGTGGATCTTGTTGCTGCTGTACATATTGGTGAAAGAGAATACTTTTCAACTCTGAATAAGCTTTTCCAGACCTACGACGCCGTGCTCTATGAATTAGTCGCTCCACCAAATGCACGTATTCCACAAGCTGGCGGTAAGCCGTCTGGAGCCATTGGTACGGCACAGCAAGGACTCACGAAATTACTCGGGCTCCAGTTCCAGCTCGATGAGATAAATTATAAGGCACGAAACTTTGTCCATGCAGACCTGTCGCCCCGACAGTTTAGTGCTGCAATGCAGCGTAGGGGAGAATCATGGTGGACCATGTTTTCAAAATTAATGCAGGAAAGCATGGATCGGGCGAACGGAGAAGGAAAGAAGAACTCACCCGACCTGTCACTCGGCGATCTCTTTGGCATTGTTTTTGGATCAAATAGAGAACTCCGAATGAAACGACTACTCGCAGAGCAGTTTTCTGACATGGAAGTATTGACCACAGCTTTTGGTGGAGAAGACGGGTCATCGTTAATTACAGACCGAAACACTGCTGCTTTATCTGTTCTTCGACAACAATTACAAAAAGGGTCCAAGTCCATAGCGATCTTCTATGGTGCTGCGCACATGCATGACTTTGACCAGCGACTCCGCAAGGATTTCAATCTTGAGCCAACCGAAGCTGTTTGGCTCGAGGCGTGGAATCTCAGAGACCCTACTCCGCAGCCCAAATGAAGACCCTCTTACCGAGGAAACACTTCTGCCATCGCCAGAGGCTTTTTACTGCGACGAGTGTTGTATTCGACAACATTCATGTCACTCTGGACATCATCAACATAGTGACGAAGTGAAGCTAGAAGTTCTTCATACCCCATGGAAGAAACGGTTTGCCCAACTGGGTCGAACTCGATTTCACCGCGGTACCCAGACTCAAAAAGGAGACGAAGCAATCCGGTGAGTGGAAGATCTCCAGCACCGGGGGGCAACCTTTCATAGCAGGAAGACATACTTTTGGCCTGATCAGCAACTGAGACAATTTTAGTCCGTTCGAATACAGACGTTCCACTTTGTAAAGAAATCAGCTCCTCAGAAAATGACCAAAGATCGACTGCTAAGCCAACATTCGGACAACCAGAGGCGTCAAGTATCGCAAGCGTGTCTCTCAATGTTGTCAAAAAACTGGCTTCGGCTTTCGACGGCTTCATGACAAGAGTGACTCCGGCTGTTTCAGCGGCCGGAGCAAGTTCTTCAATGGCGAGCCGTATCAGTCGCCGAGCATGCGAGAGCGTATGCCCAGCGCGTGCTCCGGTACGTAAGACAACAAGCGGGCAGTCCAGTTGCTCTGCAATGTCGATAGCCTCGTAGGAATCCTCAAGGCTTTCTCGAAACGTCTGGCCTTCACTCCCAGTAAAGCTTCCTGGCCACTGAATAGAAGAGACTCGTACACCGGCACTATCCAGAAGCTCTTTCGCCTCACAAATAGATAAATCCGACAACTTTGGCCGCCACAGTGAGATCGCATCAAAGCCATGCTCAGTGTAATGGCAAAGTTCTTCCGCAAGACCCCATCGCAGCGTCGCTAGTTGACTAACTGCAATCCGCAACGACGTTGAGGAAAGCATAGGCGAGAATTCTCCAGGATCGGGCGTGCCACCTGATGTATGAATAATGAACGAATTCACCCTGCACGTGACGGCACATAGAACAAAGCAACAAGCCGGTCAGACAGACTTAATTTGGCACACCGATAAATTAGGAACTCGTCAAACCGAAGCGAAAAGTATGGTCGCCCGAATGCCGAACTGTCTATAGAAAATTTACGTAGTGACGAAACAATTCCAGGAATGGGATTTCCTTGCGTAAATAGCATTTTTTTCTGATCCCCTCATGAAGTCATGAAAGCACTGGAACAGTTCATTTTCTTCTCACCCTGCTCTTGACAAAAGAAACGCCCACACTGCCGAAGTCTCGTTGTAGCAATAGGACGACGGCATTATTGATTCATGAGGTCAATGCACACGAGCTTTCCGGCACCACGAATATAAAGATACCCGTGAGCCACAACGGGTGAGGCCCAGCATGGTGGACTCAACAACGTGTCTCTGGTTTGCCTATCCACAAGTTCACAGCGACTGATTATTTCACACGTCTTCTTGGAAGCTTTGATGACAAGTAATTCGCCAAATTCACTAAGAACAATTAAGACGCCGTCAACAAGCACACAGCCCGCCCTGCCAAGACCAGGCTCTTTCCAATGCAATTCGCCTGTTCTCCAATCGGTACAAACAAACAAGGCATCACCAGCATTACGGCCTGTCGTACCATAGACACAACCATCGTGTAGCACTGGAGTCGCCCAATGGCACCGCAATGAATTTCTGTGACGGCTACGAGGGGGGTCGCGGCGGCGTTCAACAAACAAATCATTCTCAACACCAAGAAGCACACTCCCCGGCCCATATGTTTCAGACAAAAGCACTTCAGCAGCATGAACAACTGGGCTGGCGGCAACAACGCTAAATAATTCTTTGGCTCGCCAAAAAAATGAGTCTTTTACAGCTCCTGACTCCGGGTCGATAAGTAGCAAGCGGTCACGCATCCAGGCAAGCAGTCGAACTTCTCCATCGAAGGTATTCAGCAGAGGAGTACTATAACTCGCTAACTCATTACTCGTTCGCCAGACTTCACTTCCGTTTTCAATATCAAATGCAACCAGACCGCTGTCAAAGCCTTTCACAAGGTCAAGTCGCTGCGGATCAGCCAGAGATCCATCACTGGCACTCCCACCAACCTGAACAATGACGAGTTTTCTCTGTGAGCCTGAAGTTGTCTTATAGATAACAGGCGACGCGCCCACACCAAAGAAATTGGGGACAACGTGGAATTCTTTCCCTGTCTCAACCTTCCACTGAAGGCTCCCGTCTACCAGCCGACGGCACGCCAACAAGCCTTCTGCACCATACGAAATAACGTAGCCGTCACAAAGTATTGGTGATGATCGGGGACCTCCATCGTACCCAAACATATCAACGTAGCCCGTTGGACTCCTTTCCTCCCAAATAAGTTCGCCTGTTTCTGCATGAACGCACCGCAACCGTTCGTCGCCTGCAATCCGATCAAAAACAATCGCACGACCTTTGGAAACCGAGGGTCCACAATACCCCTCACCAAGTTCAATAGTCCAACAAACTTCGGGCCCCGTCTCCGCCCAAGGCACCACCAAACCCCGTAATTCACTCCGCCCATTTCCGGTTGGCCCGAGAAATAAAGACCAGTCTTCGCCGGGCCTCGACCATAACGAGTTCAGCTCATCCGTGCCCGGCTTGCTGTCAGCATCCCTGTCCTGAGAGAATCCATTTCCGCATATACTCCCATACACAATAAAAGTACTTATCAGGCACTTTGCAAATATTCTCAATACATTCATCTGGAGGCCTTTCCCTCTCCTGCGTCTACCAGCCAGATCAACCAGCCAGACTGCATCAATCGAAGGTGCTACCATATCATTTCAACCAGAGCAGTCGAAAACACAATGCCTCGTGACGAAAAATCCATCCGTATTGGCAAGACTGTCATACCCGCTCATGCAATCCACTGGCAATTCTCCCGCAGCCAAGGGCCGGGAGGCCAACACGTCAACAAAACAAATTCACGAGCGGAACTCCGTATTGATATTCAACAAACTGATTTTCTTTCACCAGCGGTTGCCCGACGACTACGAACTGAAGCCGGCAATCGTGTCACAACAGCCGGCGAACTTGTCCTCACAAGCCAGCGGTTCAGAGAACAAAACCGAAATATTAATGATTGCCTCGCAAAACTCTCCGCTCTACTCATAAAAGCACTCGATCTACCAAAAACCCGTCGTGCAACCCAACCGACGCGCGCATCAAAAACTAGGCGTCTGGAGAGAAAAAAACATCGAAGTGCAACCAAAAAACTCCGGCGAAAAATAATGGACTAGAGCGTTACAGACCGACAAGTAGCCGACGAATGATATACTTCTATTGGAATGATTGACCATTTGGTAGAAAATTATAGCGGCTGGATTACGCTGGGATGCATCGACGTCGTGGGTAGCTTTCCTTAGAGAAACATATTATGCCATCACCGCAAGATATCGATTCTGTAATCGAAGACTGGGACTATATCCCGGGCGAAGTCAACGCACGTCGTGTCACGGCACGCGACGGCAGAGAGCTTCTGCAGATGCGTGTTGATATGGGCCTGTTACAGATGGAAAGCGAACTTCGTCCCGACGGCACGCGGCCACATGGCGCAGAAACCTATTTCGACTACCTCGTGGGTGAGGTTGTACGAGAAGGCGAAGAATTTGAACTTTCCCAAGATCAGTGCACCGAAGCCGACCGAGAATTCGTGCAGTACTACCACCGCCGACTGTGCTGGTTATCACTACGAGAATACGGCAAAGCAGCAAAAGATGCCGACCACAGCCTTGCTTTCATGGATTTTGTTCGGGAGCACTCACCTGATGAAGAATGGATTCTTTCGCACGAACAATACCGACCGTTTGTGCTCTTTCACCGAATCCAGGCAAGTGCACTCGCTGCCCTCGATGATGACGGTCCCGAACTTGCTATTGCTGAGATTAATAAAGGGCTGGACACGTTTCATGAATTATTTCTTCAGTATGAAGCCGAAGACCAATTTGAAAATGACGAACTTGTTGTCCGTCTTCGTGACATGCGGGAGAGCGTCCGTAAACGATTCGAATTAGGCGACACCCTCGATGAGCAACTTGCAGAAGCAGTCAAGTCTGAGAACTATGAATTAGCTGCACAACTGCGTGACAAGATGCACCACAAGCAAGTAACGGAACCAAGCACCTCAAGTCGCTCAGATTCAATGCCCCAACGCTCTTCACGCGAAAATGGTGGTTGCTAAAGCCTTCGGTCATTGGGCAACGGTTTGAAACTTTTTCAAACTATGTTCCCAAGGAGCCTGTCGTTCACGTCAAGATAGGAAGACCGTGCAACTCCTGAAGCTTACGAGACGTTAAAGTAGGACGACTGGCGCAATCGTGATGCCTGCTCAGCGTCATGTTTTTTTCTTCTTCGATTGGCACGGGATCTGCACATCATTCGTTCATGTTTCGGTAGCCTTTTTCGGCAAAGCAGGAAACATTTATTCGAATCAGCACCTATTTGGTACACGTGGAGAACAGAATGGCAAATACACCACATGACACCCTTCTTGAAAATGTCACGCATCGACTCAATCGTCTCAAGACGTTTGATTGCAAGCAGCCTGCACCCGAAAACTATGAAATTAATATCCGCAACGAGCGATGCATCGTTCGGGCTATTACAGTTGAAGCGATCGATGAACTATTCACTGATCATGAGCAATTTTCGAACTGCTTAAACGAACAGAATGAGTTAGCGGAACCCCTACTCAATTGTATTGATGATCGACAGCTACAATTTCATGGTCAACTCGCCTCCTTGCCAAAATCTCAAAGAAGGCAACGGCTCGTTTCTTCACGGGCGGCGCTGTACGACAATTCCCATCCTTCTTAGTACGGATGCCATTGGCAATCTAATACGCACCTCTGCAATGGACCGTCTGTCCTCTTATCCATGCTCTCATCTCGTCTTTGGTTTTAATAAGAGCACCATCAAATATGGAATGGCTAAGGCACCTTTTTACTTCCTCGCAGGTCCTTTGGGATAGAAAACGAGCGGATCATAAACGCACGTGCTGATGATTCCCAGCACGACTGAAGTAGAACCTGCAGTGTTTTCTATGTCTCTCCGGCATATCTCGCCACGCCTCGACTGCACCTCATTTCGGGCAGTGCCTAACGAGGCTTTTTAAGCGCATTCCAAAACAGCTGCCCACAGCAGGCATTCCGAGCCCTGTAATTGACTGCAAACTATCAATCGTTAGGTTACGGAAACGAGAGAACACCAGAAAATCGACCAAAATCCTTTTCTGATCAGGCGTCTACGGGTTACTATCCTGAACACTCTCTCTATGCTCTGGAAAGGAATCTTATGACAGGCAGCTTTGAAACAACCTCCGCCTCACGCTGGCACCAAATGGCAACTGGTGTGCTCGCGGGCCGTTCCCTTGAAAAAGAAGATGCTCGAGCAATCCTGAATTCTTCTGATGACGAAATTCTCGACCTTCTTGCAGCGACATATCAGGTACGACATCATTTTTTCGGCAACACGGTTCAGCTTTTCTTTCTCATGAATGCAAAAAGTGGGCTCTGTCCAGAGGATTGTGGATATTGCTCACAATCAAAAGTTTCTGATGCAGAAATTCCTCGATACAACTTGCTCTCCGTGCCCAAGTTACTCGAAGCAGCCCGCCTCGCCAGTGAGCGACAATCGAAAACATTTTGCATTGTAATCTCAGCTCGCGGTCCAACAGAGCGTGAAGTTGATTTTGTTTGTCATGTTGTCCCTCAAATAAAGGAACAATATGGTCTCAATGTATGCGCGTGCCTTGGCTTACTAACACCCGACCAAGCAAAGAAGCTTGCAGCTGCCGGGGTTGATAAAGTGAATCATAATCTCAACACGAGTGAGCGACATTACGGAGAAATATGTAGTACACACACATACGCTGATCGTATTGCAACTCTTGAAGCATGTCGCTCAGAAGGGCTCCAACTCTGTAGTGGTGGGATCATGGGAATGGGAGAGACTGCTGATGATCTCATTGACATGGCATTTGCCCTCAAAGAAATGAATGTGGAGTCAATTCCTCTCAATTTTTTAAATTCGATTGACGGGACACCCCTTGAGGGTGTTGATGAGATCTCGCCTCGTGACTGCTTACGAGGCCTTGCTATGATGCGACTGATAAACCCTGCTGCAGAAATCCGTATTGCCGGTGGCCGAGAGATTCATCTTGGCAGCCTACAACCTCTCGGCTTATATGCCGCCAATTCCATTTTTGTTGGTGACTACCTGACTACAGAAGGGCAGCTTCCTGAGGCCGATTATCGGATGATCAAAGAGATGGGCTTTGTTATTACAAAAGGTTCTGAAGCAGCAGAGCCATCGCCTGTCTTAGAGGAGACGACCAGCTAGGGCTGCTTAAGTATCACCTATAGAGACGAGCAATTCTGCCATCTCACCGGCGGCATGGGTCAGGTCTTGGCGCCGAGCTTCTTCAATTCCCTCACGAAGTGCTCGACGTGCATCTTCCGGCTTTCCATATTTGACAAGGTGCTGTGCCGCCATCTGATAAGCAGGCACATACGGAGGAGCACCTCTCGCGAGCTCCTGCAAAATATCAAGCGACGCCTCCCATTCACCATCTGCCTCCATAAGAAGAGCCAGGCTGTAGCGAAGAAAGATATCATCGGGCTCATCTTGCAACATTGCCTCAATTTTTTGACGTCGAGAATGTGTCATTTCGTATCACTCCTCAAGCACTTCTTCAAACTGCTTCTCGTGTCACTTCACGCTGCACTTATCCTAACCAGAAACTACTGAAGGCAGCCCATGTGCTTTCTCCCAGGCACTGATTTCATCCGTATGCTTTAGCGACAAAGAAATGTTATCAAGGCCCTCAAGGAGACAGCGTCTCCGGAATGGCTCCACCTCAAATGACCGCTGAAAACTATCGTCGTCAAAAAGAGTGCACTCGTTGAGATCAATATTCAATTCGTACTTTCCTGTATTACTAGCTGTCGCCGCTTTCGCAAGTTCAAACAACTGCTCAACATCTTCTTCCAAAAGCCGAATTGGTAAGATACTGTTCGAAAAACAATTGGAATAAAAAATATCTGCAAACGTAGGTGCAATGACACATCGGAACCCGTAATCAGCTAAAGCCCAGGGAGCATGCTCTCTACTCGAACCACAACCAAAGTTACGCCTGGCAAGGAGAATTGTTGCTCCCTCTGCCTCAGGACGATTGAGTTCAAAGCTAGGGTCTGGCGTACCGTCGGAGAGAAATCTCCAATCATTAAACAAAAATTGACCGAATCCAGTTCGCTCTATTCGTTTCAAAAATTGTTTCGGTATTATCTGATCGGTATCAACATTCGACCGGTCCATCGCTGCGACAACACCCGAATGCTTTGTGAAAGACTGCATAGGAAACCTCTCTTCAACTTGAAACAGTTGAAATCACGCTAACTAAATCAAGCTAACTATTGATACTGCCATTTTCGGACATCAACAAAATGTCCCTCAACTGCCGCCGCCGCTGCCATAGCAGGGGAAACAAGGTGGGTTCGACCTCCCTGTCCTTGTCGACCCTCAAAATTTCGGTTACTCGTCGATGCACATCGTTGACCCGCCGAAAGAGTATCTGGATTCATCGCAAGACACATGCTGCAACCAGCTTCTCGCCATTCAAATCCTGCTGCTACAAATAATTTATCGAGTCCTTCATGCTCTGCCTGACGCTTCACACGACCACTACCGGGTACAACCATCGCATGAATATCTCTCGAAACGTGGTACCCTCGAACAACGGCAGCTGCTGCCCGTAGGTCCTCAATACGACTATTCGTGCACGATCCAATAAAAACTCGATCAAGTGGAATATCTGTAATCTGAGTACCAGAAGAGAGCCCCATGTACTCCAGCGCCTTCACTCCTGAAGACCGCTCACTTGGATCACTCATAGCACCGACATTAGGAACGGCTGCATCAACGCCCACGACTTGAGCTGGATTGGTCCCCCAGGTCACCTGCGGCACAATATCAGCAGACTCAAAAACCTCTACTCGGTCATAAGTTGCCCCTTCATCAGAAGGAAGCTTCTGCCATTCTTGAACAGCTTTTTCAAAGTCCCTTGGCACGAAATCTCGGCCACGGAGATAATCAAATGTTACTGCGTCTGGTGCAATCATGCCTGCACGGGCGCCCGCCTCGATTGACATATTGCAAACTGTCATTCGCTGTTCCATCCCAAGGCTACGAATACATTCTCCAGTGTATTCAATGACATAACCGGACCCTCCTTCGGTGGTAAGTTGACCAATGATATACAGCACAAGATCTTTTGCTGTGACCCCATTGGGCAGGCTTCCCTGCACCCGCACTTCTAATGCTTTTGGTTTTGATTGCCGGAGTGCCTGCGTTGCCAGAACATGCTCTACCTCACTCGTACCAATCCCAAAGGCAAGAGCTCCTAGCGCCCCATGAGTTGCGGTATGACTATCGCCACACACTATTGTCATCCCCGGCTGAGTAATACCCAACTCTGGCCCGATAACATGAACAATACCTTGATCCGCGTCGTCTAGATCAAAAAGTCGGATGTCAAATTCTTTACAGTTATTTCGTAAAGTATCTATCTGCTGTTTTGAAATTGGATCAGCAATTGGCAACCGGCGATCCGTCGTTGGCACATTATGGTCCGGCGTTGCAAAAGTCGCTTCAGGCCTTCGAACACGGCGGCCTGCTAATCGAAGACCTTCGAATGCTTGTGCACTCGTTACTTCATGCACAAGGTGCCGGTCTATATAAATCAAAGGATTCTCACCTGTTGGGGAACAGATAAGGTGATTGTCCCAAATTTTATCAAGGAGTGTTCGCGGACTTGGCATGCTTCAGAATTTAATTGAGGAGGGAAACGAAACATTTAATGTAGCCGGGAGCGAGGGGCGACGCTACCAGGAGACCCCGATCCACTGTATGAACGCGGCCACGGGTTATCCGGCCTTGCGAAGGACCTGCTGACTTGCCCGATCATCAATATTTTGATGGGAGACTGGCTCCCAGGCGCCTTCGGCTATTTCCTGAAAAACAACCGTATGGGATCGAGTTAAACGCTGCAAAAAAAACCAACATCGAGACACGGTCGCCTGATCGATTGCAGCAGAAACCAAAATGAGGTCGAACCAGCCGAGATGATTACACAGACGAGCAAGTGTTGAGTCGGGGCTGCCTGGAACAAGTTGTACACGCCCAAAACTTTGCAAACAGCTATGGGCCTCCTTAAGCGTTACGCCGGCAGGATCTTCAGGCAGCCTTGCCTCGAAACGATCGAGTCCGACATAGTGAATCGGACCATCAGAAGCTTGCGCCGCAAGTGAAAGCATCTTCGGCGTGCGATTCAACTCACCGAGCCCAAGCTCTAAAATTTTCTTTGGTCGGCCGTCAAGAATGCTCCGGACAAGCGGTCGCTCCCCAACGGAACGCGAGCATCGAAGGAGCCACAATTTTTTGAATATTCCAATCCGACCCATATTCACACCATAAGTCCCGCTATCAGAGAAAGCGACACGGGCAACGCCAATATCCCTAGTAAAGGAGATATCGACGAAAGGCGGGTCGTTTCTTGACTCAGTGCCAACCAGTAGGGTTAAAACGGTCAGCCAGACCCTCGGACAGAACTTCAACGGAAGCTTCTGTCAATCAGCCCGGATTTTTTCAAGTGCTTGCTGTGCTGCCAACCGAATCGTCCGGACCGGATCATCTTCGCTGACTAGCTCGATGGCAGGTACCGCATCTTTCGCCTGCGGACCTAAGTCACCAAGTGCAATAGTCGCCTCAAGGCGAACGGTCTGCACCTCAGAGGTTAAGGCCTCTATGAGTAAGGGTACTGCATTCTCAAATTGCTCCTGATCATCCGGGGTGATTTGCAAAACTGCCCAAATTGCAACGGTTGCCTGCATGCCATCTGAGGAGGCACTCAACTCCTTCAGTCGTGGAAGAGCTTTCTTTGCGGCAGGTGACCCAATGCGTCCAAGGCAATACGCTGCAGCATAATGAAGACGAGTTTCGACTTCGTCCTGATTACGCACTGATTCATTAAGGATCGTAAGAAGTCGGTCTGAAGCAGCGGCTGATGCGGGACCGATCGCGGCAAGGGCAAGAATAGCCTCGTGAACAATCTCGTCGTCTTTCGAATCAAGTAGTCCCACGATATCAGCAACTGCTTCGGATGCAGGTTCACCAATTGCTGAGGCGATCCCAAGAGCAAAGAACTGCGTCTGCGTGTCTTTCAGAAGTGAAAGAATAGCAGGAACACTGTCACCACCAAGCCGAACAATTGCTGCTGCAGCAGCTTCCTGAACCGGCCCTGATGTATCCACCAGCATGTTTTCAAGAAAGATTCCGAGGCTTTGCCGCTGTGTTGTATCCATAGAGGCCGACAAGTCTGACAAAGCTGATGCAGCTGCAGCTCGTTCAAATACACTCTCACTTTGGCACTGAGCACGCATCCTTTTTACTGCATCTCCCACCAGCGCTGAGTCATCTGGATTTATTTTGGCGAGAGCCCACGCTGCCGTAGCGGAAAGCGGCGATTCCTCTGCAACCGTTTGCGTCAGCACCGACTCAGCATCTCTGTATTTCATCTTTCCTATCGCATACAAAATTGGACCATGCAGCGACGAATCCCCATCGCTGTATAATTTCACCAGAGCTTCCCCCGCACTCTGAGCACCCTCACCGATCGCGGCCAGGGCAAATACCTCGTGGAGCTGCTCATCTAACGCACTCTCTGGCAGGGCTTCGATAAGTGCTTGCGTGGCACCTGCAGCACCTGGACCAATTTCAGTAATGGCCACACTCGCCCAGAACCGTCCCTGAGGAAGCTTGAGTCGCTCGACTAGGAACGGCACTGCCTCTGACCCCATATCAGCAATACTTTGAAGGACAGGCAGTATGACAGCGGGATCCTGTGACGCAAAAACTGTATCCACAACCGGCATGAGCTGCTCTGGAGATGGATCGAGTGACCGAAGGGAACGCAAACAGGCACGACGGACACGGGCATCATTATGAACAAGCGTTCCCACAAGTTGCGTTACAGCGTCAGCATACAACTCCTTGTCAGCATCTGACAGGCTCTTGAGATCATCGTCCTCCCGTATATGACCGATCGCTGCAGCCGCCTGAGTTGCAACAACTGGATCAGCATCTTGGAGTAGCGTGAGAAGTGCCGGGATGGATGAGACTGCATCTTCACCGATGAGTCCAACGGAACGCGCAGCGTGCCATCGCACTCTTGGATCAGCATCTGCTGTCAGTTTGAGCAGGTCAGGTAAAGCTGATCGTCCCTGGCCTCGAAGCCTACCAATTGCATCAGTCGCCTTAACGACAGCATCTGGATTCGTGGCGGCTGAAAGTTTTTTACGAAGCTCGTCAATACTCAGCCCGCGTTCCTCTGGTTGTTCAGATGCCGATGGGCTGAGAACTGGACCGCTTCCTTCTTTATCTTCCGAAGCCTTTGCTTGCTGCGGAACAACTTCATCTTGCTGATCCTTGACTGATTCCTTGACTGCTTCCTTGGCTGCTTCCTTGGAGTTTTCACTCGGATTCATTGTTTCTGAAGAACTGGCCGTCTGCTGATCGTCCGTGGCACCGTCACCTTCCGTTTGATCAGTTCGGACGACAGAAGAAGTCCCTGATGCCTGTTTGGACTGGGAACAGCCCGCGATAAGACCGAACAAGACAACAAGAGCCAATAGAGAACCAAAAATCCGAAAAGAATTCATAATATTTTTCCGATTTGCGTGGGTTTTTTATTCCAAAGGCACTTCAGCAAGCCCTTGATCCGGCACCTAAAAACATAGGCCACGTGTCCAGCAGGAGGCTCACGTCGCGATTTTTCAACTTTCGAAGTATACTATCATCAGTAGATTTTCGCTGAAACTATATAGCGTAGTTTCCAAAATATTGACTGTTTATTCGACGAGGCCCCTTCCATGAAGATTCGAACTTGGCCGCTGACGCTCTCACTTCTCAAGGAACATCGGTTTTTATGTGGGATCTTTTGCTGGATCTTATTAGTGCTACCAGTCGCAGCACAGATGGGTGGCATGGGCAGACGTGGCTGGGGTGGAGGGAATTTCGCATCGACCGCGCAGCAGGGAGCAGACTATGGGATGGCGTCCATGATGAAGGCTCAGGGGTATCAAAACTTACAAAATTCAGAAGCTGCAAAGAATCTTCAGTCGGCGCAGTCCATGCAAATTGATAACCGAAAGAAATGGACTGAAACCTATTTCGACATGAGAAAGACGAACCGACAAGCTCGTGCTGATGAGGCACCCTCGCGGATTTCACACGAAGATGCGATTCGTCTTGCGAAATCAGTGGCACCTCCTCGTCTTAGCTCAACCCAACTTGACCCGGTTACCGGTCACATTCAATACCCTCTTGTTCTTCAGGACAGCATTTTCACTCCCTATCGTTCAGAACTTGACTCGCTTTTTGCAGGCCGTGCTTCATCTGGGAGTGGCCTTCAGCTCAAAGATTTTCAAGCCATTCGCAAGACGGTCACCAAATTCATGGAGGTCCTCAAAGAACACGTAAAGGACTATCCTTCCAGTGAATACGGCAAAGCACGAGTCTTCTTGAACAGTCTCTCGAATGAAGCCAACTTTCCTGCTGGCTGAGAATTATGTTGGTCTTGGAATACCCGGCTTGATCAATGCGTGGCAACCTCGCTTAACACTTCGAGGTTAGGTAGCCATGACCGATTTTTTATTTAAAAGTATTTAACACTGCACACACCCAATCCTCTAAAGGCAGATTTCCTTCATGAAAGCTCTCGTCACCGGTGGCACTGGTTTTGTTGGCCCACGCCTCTTACGACTTCTTAACAAACCAACCGTACTCACGCGAAATCCAGAACGTGCTGCCGAAAAAATTGGCCACCTCGCAGGAGATGTGATCGGCTGGAATCCGATGGAAGGACCTCCGCCACCTGATTCGTTCGACGGTGTTGATTGTGTTTTTCATCTTGCTGGCGAGTCGGTTGCTGAGGGCCGCTGGACAACTGCACAGAAAGCCACGATCAGAGACAGTCGTATACTTGGAACAAAAAATCTTGTTTCAGGCATTCTGCAAAATAAAACAGGTATCAAGACGCTTGTTTCGAGCAGTGCTGTTGGCTATTACGGCGATCGAGGCGAAGAAGATTTAACTGAATCGTCACCGCCAGGAAATGACTTTCTCGCTGATGTATGTATTGACTGGGAACGAGAAGCAGACATTGCTCGCGAACAAGGTGTCCGTGTTGTCACGATGCGGACAGGGATCGTACTTGGGGCGGGTGGTGGTGCACTAGCCAAAATGCTGACTCCATTTCGACTCGGCGCCGGCGGCCCTCTTGGCAATGGACGGCAGTGGATGCCGTGGGTACATGTTGCTGATTTGGCACGACTTTACATACACGCCAACGAAACCTTCTCAATAAACGGACCCATGAACGCCGTTGCTCCCAATCCAGTGCGCAATAGTGAATTCACGAAAGCACTCGCGGCACAATTGAAACGCCCCGCTTTTATGCCTGCACCATACCTTGGCCTTCGGCTGGTTTTTGGTGAATTTGCCAAAGTACTTTTCGCCTCCCAAAAAGTCGTACCACAGGCTGCACTTGAAACAGGCTTTGCCTATCAATTCCCGTTCATTAAAGAGGCTTTGAAAGACATCCTGTCAGTTTAACTCGTATTCGGTCAGACATCTTGTGCTGAGCTTCTCGCTAGCTGCTTGACTTCACGACCCGCAGGAGAGCTTGAACACATCCAGCTACAACTACACCAACCAAGCCGAAAAGTATCGGACGATAGCTCATACCTTCACGAAACGACAAATCCGCAACAGCCACTAACACACTAACACCGACACCGACGATAATGGATCGTACTGCTACTTGCAGCACTTCTGCTTGCATGCTTGATTGATCCTGCCCCAGACCACGCCCAGGCTGCTCCAGCGCTATGTTCTCATTGCCGTCCTCGAGAAGATCATCTCCTGAGAGCACCCATTCATCATGCGGATTGGCTTCAGGCGACGAACTCATCCAATTCATAACGGCCTGCTGAGGGTTCTGTGGAAGCCAATTACCCAGTGAATCGATCACCTCGTCCATAGACTGGTACCTATCGCTCGGCTCCTTCAAAAGCATTCCATAAATCACATCACAGAAGCCAGTACTACTATGTTTTGCATTTTTTTGAATTTCACGTTTACTGATTGGCTTGGGATCGAGATGAGCCCGGGCTTTATGCCCACGATCTCCTCCGGGATACGGCGGATTCCCTGTCACTGTGTAGTAGAGCGTACACCCGAGACTGTATACATCAGCCGCCGAACCAACACTTCCTGCACTGTTTTTGTCCAACTGTTCTGGCGCAATATAGTCGATCGTCCCAACTACACCGCTAAACGAACTGGCCTCCCCATCCGCTTCCGATCGAGCAAGACCGAGATCAAGGAGTTTCACACAGCCATCAAAACCGACGAATATATTCCCGGGCTTGACGTCACGATGCACAATTTTGTTTTCGTGTGCATGCCCTAAAGCTCGTGCGGCTTGCGAGATAATTGATGCAGCGACATCATCGGTCAGACGTCCGTATTGCTTGACCAGACGATTGAGATCAAGACCATCAATAAACTCTGTCACCATATAAAACACATTGCCATCAAATCCCGCATCAATCGCCCGTACTAAATTCTCATGATCAAGACGACCAAGCATGCGAATCTCATGACGAAAAGCCTCTTCTGACTGCTCCGTCACCTTCTTCCGTGGCAACACCTTGATTGCTACTTTTCGCCCCATAAGCTCATGCTCCGCAAGAAACACAAGCCCCATTCCACCCTTTCCAATTTGTGAAAGAATTCGGTAATGGCCTAACTGAAATTTCTTTCGCCCCATGAGAAGCTGGGCTGCCTGAAAAGGTGTAAGAAGTCCCTGCTCAACAAGGCGGTCCGCTACGGCTTTTGCAATCGCCGCCTCATCAGCTGATTTGTTGTCGGGCAACAAACGAACAGCATTTTCCGCATCATTCAGTACCTGTGAAGTTAAGCCAAGCCCGCTAGCTAGTGATGCTTCACGAAACGAGTCGAGTTGCGTTAATGTCGACCCTATGACGCTTGCAGCATCAGCCTCACCGAGGTGCCCCTTCGTTACAAGTACATTGAGTGTTGCACGAATAATTCCAATCTCATCGGCAGCAGTCATCCCTGGAGATGTTCGGACTGATGACTCTGCAGCGTTTAGTACTGATTTTTCTATCGATCCTGAATCAATCACCGCTTGCCGAAAGCGTCGAATCAGGGAAGGTTTTTGAGACATAATAATTTAAATAAAAATGAATAAATATAGTGATGAATCTTGAGTATCACGTGAATATATTGCTTGCCAGACTCTACCAAATCACTCATCACGACTGAAGGTTTTCCGTGAAACAGAACCCGGCGAAGGACTTGATCTATTAACTTCTCGCCAGAATCTCATAAAACCCTGACGAAGAACACCTTGCATCGAAACCACACGGAATTGCCACTTAAAACAGGGCCGCGCAGCGTGACTTCCAAAGCTTTGGTATCTCTGCTTCGACTGTCGTTTCGTCGCCTGTCTTTGGATGCTCAAACGTCAGTTTCTGAGCATGGAGTGCTACGGCCATGCCGTCTCCAAAACTCAGTGGAAGCCGACTGCCATACATACGGTCCCCGACGATAGGACATCCCCGGAAAGCCAACTGAGCACGCAATTGATGTCGTCGACCAGTTTTTGGCAGCAACTCGACAAGCGAGACTTCTCCTGCCCGTTTTATTACGCGTGCCGAAGTTTCTGCCGAGCCGCTATTCGTCCCAGCTTTTTGTGATCTTGCCTGAGTGCTATTCTGTCCTCTTGTGGCTTCGATAACAGCACGACGTGACGCATCATCCCAATGAATAAGATCTCGCCAGGTCACCCATTCGCCGAGAGCTGATGGAAATCGTTTTTCAATAATAGCAACATATTCTTTTTGAACAGTTCGGTGACGGAACTGTTCAGCTAGACTTGCCGCAGCAGATTTGTTCTTTCCAAAAACAACTACACCTGACACAGGCTTGTCTAATCTGCTTACGACTCCAACGAAACACCCGGCCCCAAACCTGCTTACCAATTCAACATAGAGGCTCGTCTCACCCCGTGGACTGTTAGCCGTTGCAAGGCCAACAGGCTTGTCGAGAACGATGATATCTGAATCATCAAGGAGAACCTTCATGTGATTACCTTAGCCTATCGGTCATTCATTCCACGAACCACTTGTCTATGACACCACCTTTGCCACTCCCTCTGATCCTAGCAAGCCAATCTCGCCGTCGCCGAGAACTGGCGATTTCTGCAGGTTGGGACGTTGCCATTATCCCTCCACCGGAACAAGCAGAGGCATCGGCATCGCCGCACCGGCCAGGTGAGACTGTGGCAGATTTTGTAACTCGATTGGCTCATGTCAAAGCCTCTGCAGTATCACGACACGCACCTCTACCTGAAGCCCGCGCCATTCTTGCATGCGATACTGTTGGTGAAATCGATGGCTTAATACTGGGAAAGCCAAGCAATGCTCATGATGCCCGACGAATGATTGAAGCACTTTCCGGTGAAAAACACCGCGTTTTTACAGGTGTGAGTATTTGGTTTCCGGAAGCTCTCGGTACAACCGATGCGAATGAACGGCCGCATCGTTACACAACGATCGAGGGGTGTATTTCAAGTGAAGTTTTTATGGAATCACTCAACAAAAAAGAAATTGACTCGTACATGGCAACAAATGAATGGTGCGGCAAGGCGGGCGCATGCGGTTTCCAAGACGGTCTTTTACCCCTTCGTTTGCTTAAGGGATCCGCCGACACCGTTGTTGGACTACCTGTTGCATTTATTGAACAACTGATTCGTCAACATATTGAAGCACCGTAGAAACAAAAACCCCTCGGGGCCCAAAAGGAGCCCGAGGGGTTCGTAAAAAATTTCCGGCAATACCTACTCTCGCACTTTTGGCACTACCATCGGCTCTGAAAGCTTAACTACCGTGTTCGGGATGGGAACGGGTGTGACCTTTCAAATATGTTCACCGGAAAATCTTGTGTCACCGTTTTCACGGTGAAAATGTTGTGGTAATTGGCACTCTCATGCTTTCGCAAGAGAGCAATAGAGTGAGCACTCGATACGAGTGGTCAAGCAATCGTCCGTTAGTACCGGTTAGCTGAGTGCATTACTGCACGTACACATCCGGCCTATTAACCTGATCGTCTTTCAGGGGACTTTCGGGTATAAACCCTACGAAACCTGATCTTGAGGCGGGCTTCACGCTTATATGCTTTCAGCGTTTATCCTTTCCGTTCTTAGCTATCCAGCCGTGCCGCTAGCGCGACAACTGGTACACCAGAGGAACGTCCTTCCAAATCCTCTCGTACTAAAGAAGAATCCTCGCAAGTTTCGTACGCCCACAGCAGATAGGGACCGACCTGTCTCACGACGGTCTGAACCCAGCTCACGTACCACTT
>ERZ802830.1988-NODE-1988-length-18800-cov-6.58325_pt1 | contig 18800 bp, 15 predicted proteins | sample MGYA00345654_ERZ802830 | MGnify/ENA primary metagenome ERZ802830 (study PRJEB30503, sample SAMEA104212375) | marine metagenome | biome: Westerlies Biome; feature: [SRF] surface water layer (ENVO:00010504) within the epipelagic zone...; material: water...
CCATCTTGTACTACCACGCGATAAAATGGGGCGTTACGACTGCCCATTCTGCGAAGTCTCATTTTTACTGCCATGTTGTTTTTCTCCGTAGCGAAAGCCGATTTCGGCTAAAGGGGGTACTTTGTAATGACTTTACCGCCATGCCGCAACCATAAATTCGCTCTTTTCGGTCGTGCACGAGACATAAAAAAGTGGCAATCCTATGTGAATTCAAGCAGGCTAGCCCCTAGCCAAGGAGTTGCTATGAGCCAAATTTATACCCGACGAGGAGATCACGGAGAAACCAGCTGTGCCGATGGATCTTCCGTTCCTAAAAATAATCCGATTATTGAATGCAACGGAGCCATCGATGAATGCAACTGTGCGCTCGGGGTAGCTCGATCTCATGCTATTGATTCCGAACTGGATACCGTTCTCAAACAGATCCAAAACGAACTCTTTATTGCCGGCGCCGAAATTTCCGCTCAAGGGGATACAACTCATTCGCTTTGCATCACCCAAATGCACATCGTAGCGCTTGAAACGTTAATAGATGAAACAGAAGAACATCTCGAACCGCTTACCCAATTTATTCTACCTGCTGGAAGCCCCCTATCTGCCCAATTGCACGTCTGCCGCTCCTTGGCTCGCCGTGCCGAACGACGATGCGCCGATATCAAAGCAAATTGGATCGATGAAAGTGCCCTGCCCGCCTACTTAAACCGACTCTCAGACGCTCTTTTTATGCTTGCCCGCCTTGCCTGCAAACAAGCAGGACAACCTGATGATACCTGGATTGCGCCCAACTAATGGCTCTTATTTGTTCTGCTTTATTCAGCAATCGCTTTGAAAAACGACTGATCTTCGAGTGGAAACGTGAGCGTTGCTTCGCTTTCAGTGAGCACATTCGTGGTTCCTGCATCCATGCCAGACATCGAAGAAGCATGAATTAACGAGAGCGTGCTCTGCTCATCTCCCACCACAGTGACCGATGCTTCATCGTCTGCAACCGACATGGAAAGCGATACGCCCGCAACCGGTACGACTTTAAATAATTTTCCTGCACTCCCCTCGACTCCCACAAAGTAAAGCTCTCCTTGCGCATCCTCAGCAAATACTCGAACATTACTAGCCAACGTTCGGTTTGAGGCCCCAATCTTAAATGTCTTGAACGTATTGGTTCCATTAACTTGATCGATATACATCAAATTCCCCCGTGTTTCCGAGCCCCCATAATCACCACACACATATGTGCCTTGAAGCTCGGGTATCGCCGAACCACGATAGATGAAACCGCCGATAATATTCACATACGCATCGCTCTGATCATACTCCGCAATCGGATCCACTACGGAGCCGAACGATTCCGGGTTCATAATCGAACCCGGCAAACTACTCACTGGGTCAAACAAGAAACTTCCCTCTTTGGCTCGCCAGCCATAATTGCCACCCGCTTCAATCAAATTCAGTTCCTGGATCTTCTGCTCACCTGAATCCGGCGAATAGATTTCCCCTGTCAATTTATCAACGCTCATCGTCCACGGATTCCTAAATCCATAGGCATAGATCTCATCCAACTTGGTTGCATCATTCACAAAAGGATTGTCGGCGGGAATTCCGTATTGTCCATTTACGCTATTGTTCCCAGTTGGATTAATCCGAATAATAGAGCCCAAGATATTAGAAGAGTCCTGAGCATTGCCAATCACGCCATGCCCATTCCCTGTATCACTTAAACTACCTCCATCGCCAAAGCTGAGCAGTAAATATCCATTTTGATCGAAAGAAATGCGTCCGCTATTGTGATTTGAACGCCCCGCAAACGCATCGGCTTCAGGTTGTTCAACGCGCAATAACTCGCGCTCCGTATAGGAATCGCTTCCATCAAAAAATCCATTTCCATTTGAATCGGTGAAGACCCGCTCCATCAACACACTGTGATGAATCACGTTCCCTCCATCTGAAATACTAAAATCAGCAACCGGAGTCGGCGGATAGCTCGCACAAAAATAGAGGGTTCCATTCGATGCAAAATTAGGTGCTAGTGCAACCCCCAACAAACCAAATTCATACCAAAACCGATCCGGACCATTTGCATGCAATGCACTTTGAATATCCATCAGCGCAGTCGACTCCAATACCCGATTTGAATTCAACACCAAAATCTGACCCGTCTGCTGATACACAAACAGGCGCCCCGTTCCATCATTCGGATCCACCATCCCCATCGGATAGGATAAATTTGTATTTACAGTCTGCAGACCAATATAGATTTCACCATTGGCAATATCAGGATATGGATCGGCAATCTGTTGTTGATCAAAAAACTGCCCCATGTTCCGCGTCGTTTCCACCCAATAATCTGGATTCGTTGCATCCAATGCCATTAACCGCAATACCCCACTCGTCGCACTGTAAGGCACATAGGCCGAAGCGGAGAGCCACTTTTTGCCACTCACCGCCGACTGCACCTCTGCCGAAGACGAAGAAGGAATCCCTCCATAAATTAAACCAGAGACTGCATCGGTGCTAACAGCAGGTTCGGATAGATTGATATTATCTACTTCAATACTCGTTCCATTTAATTGGCCTACCTGAAATTCAAAAACAACAACCTCATTGGTTGAAGCTGATAGTGGGATCTCTTCTGATATCGAATTAAGTCCAGCCTGAAGAGTAACATCCACATTATAAAGACGGTCACCCCAAGCGCTTGAGCTAGAGGGTCTAAAGTAAATTCGTAACGTGCCTCCCACATCCGTTGTAAAATCAGCTGTCAGATCATACGTCTTCGATGCATCTATCTGACCTAAACTATAAACCAACTTCGCATGCCAATAATCAACCCCCCCATTAAAACCGGTTAATTCTAATGCTTCTGAAACTGAATCATAATCAAGCTGCATCGTGCCACTCTGCTGACCCGATTTACTCCAACCCGTGATTCCACTATCAAAATTCCCGTCTGAAAATAAATTAGCGCCCCCCGCTGAACCCGCCGGTTTCAACCATATATGTCCACTGCTCGAGAGCGAAGGTACCGGTATAACAACACTTGAACCGGCCATAAAAATGGTTCCAGCTGGAACGGAAACTGTATTGGTTCCATCTATCACAAGAGAAGCCGCTCCCTCAAGAATCGCATCCGTCGTGCCAAAATACGTCACCTCCACTTGTGAAGCATTAAAATCCACTTCCGTAAGGATCAACCGAGACGTATCAACCGCATCTAATCCCGTATTAGTTGGATCACCCCCCATATTCAAGCCATTTACCATCTCGGTATGATACGGATTTGCACAATAGTAATTTAAGTCACCATTGTAAGAAGCCGGAATCGTAAAACTCAAGCTCTCCCCATTCACCAGCCCCCCATTCGAGCCGAGATTGGCACTGGTCTGTAGCGTCAAACTTAAGTTGCCAAAATGATACGATCCATTTCCTGCCGGCTGATCACTCAACATAAACGGATGATTATTCGAAGGCGAAAGATCACCCAGCCGCTCGAATGTGTAGGTATTGCCCTCATAGAACCGAAGTGAAGAAAAATCGACTGCGCCCGTTGCCCGATTCGCAGCCGATACATAGTTGGTGTAAAAATAGTAGGCTTCTGCCGAACGAAATCCATCTCCCACATAAATAATTGATGGAGCCGGTATCGGCGCTTGCGCCTGCACCCCTGCACAACCGATAAGAACAATCCACAACAACCAACGCATCATCATTAATCTCCCCATTTTTTGGGATATTAACCCTATTTCTTCAGAAAAAAGAAACTAAATATGTGCTTTTCACAACTCTGCAAAAAAAGAAATGAACCTGGATACCTCTCTACTTGCTAATACTCCTCGCTCACAACCCGATAGAAACCCGTATCATCCAGTGCATCCAGCGTCAGTTGGGTCGGCTCTCCTTGAGCCACATACAGATGCGTTCGCTCAAATGAAGTTGCTTCGCTCAGATCAGACGAGGTCTCCACATAAACCAACCGATTTGTGAGCACATCATTCACTATCACCTGCAGCGAAGAATTGCTGACACTCACAGCCCCGAGAGTCGGCGTAGAAATCACCACAATTTTACCTATCATTTGAGGGTGCCCTGTCACATCGCACGTGTAGTAATAGAGCCCGCTCTCGGTCGGCGTCCAACTCACATTCGCCGACCCATTTCCAGAGATGTTTTCCGTGATGTCATAATTATCGAGAGAACTGTCTGTCACCGTTCGATAAAGCGATCCATCTGAATTTTCAGCCACCGGAAGCGATCCATTCACGAGCGCAAAATTATGCCAACTTGTGACTCTCGAAAACTGATACGTCTCACCAGCCGTTAAAATTAATGTTGGATCTGCCTCCGCAGACGAGCCTCCATGACTACTCAGATCCAACAAATAGTGCGAAGCCCCCGAATTAGCGACCGAAACCGTTGTGCCTGATTCGATTTCGAAGGCATCCGCATAGTTCCGCGCCGACACCACAATTAGTTTGCCCAGCATTTGCGAATGACTCGTCACATCGCACGTATAATAATAAACCCCCGCTACCGCAGGCGTCCAACTCACATTCGCCGACCCATTTCCAGAGATGTTTTCCGTGATGTCATAATTATCGAGAGAACTGTCTGTCACCGTTCGATAAAGCGATCCATCTGAATTTTCAGCTACCGGAAGCGAACCATTCACGAGCGCAATATTATGCCCACTTGTTACTCTCGAAAACTGATACGTTTCCCCCACCGTTAAAATCAGTGTAGGATCGGTCTCCGAAGATGTCCCTCCATAACTACTCACATCCAATAAATAATGCGATGCACCGCTGTTCGAAACGGAAATAGAGGCACTCGCCGGAACACGAAAACTATTGCCAACCAACTGGGTTAGCGGAAGTGCAACCACACACTGCACCCCCATGAAAACAATCATCATTACCTTTATCATCTTATACTCTCCTCCCAAGAGATGCTTGTGATTCGTCTATTCCACACGATCCTTACATATACCTTCCATCTGGAATCGGATAGCACCCTCCATTTTAGCAACAAACCGCATGTACTTACCACCTTTCATTTGAGAACGTTTACTTCATGAACACATCTTTTCAAATCGAAGCTCAATTCGAACCCATGGGCGATCAGCCACAAGCCATTGAAAAGCTCTATCAGGGTCTTCAGCAACATCAAAAATTTCAGACCCTCGAAGGCGTAACCGGCTCCGGGAAAACCTTCACCATGGCCAACACGATCGCCCGCCACGGTCGCCCCGCTCTCGTGCTGTGTCACAACAAAACCCTTGCCGCACAGCTCTATGCCGAGCTCAAAGCTTTTTTCCCGCACAATGCCGTCGAATACTTCATCTCCTACTACGACTACTATCAACCCGAAGCCTATATCCCCCAAACCGACACCTTTATCGAAAAAGATGCTTCCATTAACACCGAAATTGAGCGCCTTCGCCTCGCCGCCACCGATGCCCTCCTCAACCGCGACGACGTCATCATCATTGCCTCCGTCTCTTGTATCTACGGACTCGGCTCCCCCGAAGACTATAAAAAAATGGTCCTGCTCGTAAAACAAGGCGAAGCCATCGATCGCGACCAAATTCTCCAAAAACTGATCGAAATTCAATACGAACGTAACGACTACGAACCCGCACCCGGTCGCTTTCGCGTCCGCGGAGACACCCTCGATATATTTCCCTCCTATGCCAAAGAATACGCCATCCGCATCGAATTCTTTGGCCCCGAAATAGACACCATTAAACGCATCGACCCCCTCACCGGAAACACCCTCGAAACCCTGCCTCACATCATGGTCTCACCCGCCCGACACTTCGTCATGCCTCAAAACAAAATCGACGCCGCCCTTGAAGCCATCAACCAAGAAAAGATCGAACAGATCGCCCACTTCGAAAAAGAGAACCGCCTCATCGAAGCCCAACGCATCAAAATGCGAACCGAATACGACCTTGAAATGCTCCGAGAAATTGGCTTCTGTGGCGGCATCGAAAACTACTCCCGTCAACTCTCAGGACGAAACGCCGGCGACCGACCCGAATGCCTCCTCGACTACTTCCCCCCCGCCTTCCTCACCATCATCGATGAATCCCATGTAACCCTTCCCCAGGTGCGTGGCATGTACAACGGCGACCGTGCCCGCAAACTCACCCTCGTCGACCACGGCTTCCGACTCCCCTCCGCACTCGATAATCGCCCCATGAATTTCGATGAATTCATAGAAATCACCAATCAGATCATCTTTCTATCCGCCACCCCCGGTGCTTATGAACTCGAACAAGGCGGTACACCCATCCAACAGATCATTCGTCCCACTGGCATCATAGACCCCCCCGTAGAAATCCGACCCCTGAAAAACCAGATCGACGATTTGATCGAAGAAATTCGCCAACGCGCCGAACGCAACGAACGCGCCCTCGTTACCACCCTCACCAAAAAGATTTCCGAAGACCTCACCGCCTATCTGATCAACATCGGGCTCAAGGTTCAATACATCCACTCCGATATCGATGCGATTGAACGGGTTGATATTCTTCGTGCGCTCCGCAACGGCGAAGTCGACTGCGTCATCGGCATCAACCTCCTTCGCGAAGGCCTCGACCTGCCCGAAGTTACACTCGTCGCCATATTAGATGCCGATAAAGAAGGGTTCCTACGCTCCGAAAGCGCCCTCATTCAGACCGCCGGACGCGCCGCCCGGCACATCAAAGGACGCGTCATCCTCTACGCCGATAAAATCACCGATTCCATGCAACGCATGCTCACCAAATGCGATGCCCGAAGAGAGAAACAGCACACCTACAATCTCGAAAACAACATTACCCCAAAGGCCATCCAAAAAGAGGTTCAAGAAAGCCTTAAAACGATCTATGCCACCGCCGATGAAACCGTTGAAAGCGTGGTGGCCGAAGACGGCGTAGAATACAGCATCAATGAAACCATTCTCCACCTCGAAAAAGAGATGCTCGAAGCCGCCGAAAAACTCGAATTTGAACGCGCCGCCGCTCTCCGCGACAAACTCAAAAAACTCAAAGACACCTATGATTAAAACGCGATTCGCTACCGTCGCGTGGCGCGTTGCAAGGAGGCCCGTTCTGCGGGGGTCAACGCACCCATTCCCTCCCGGCCAATCTTCTCAAGAATGCGATTAATCTCTTCGCTCGAAACCGGATCTTTCTCCGGAAAACCTTTCTGACTCGATGCCCCCCCAAACGGAGAAAACCGCGCCCACCACTGCTGAAGTCGTTCGCCATCCTTCCAGGCAAACGCATAAGAAAATCCTGCAATCCCGCCCATTAAATGTGCCGCATTCGCAATCCCACCAATCCGCGGTGCACGGACCGTCTCACTCAACTCCCACAACGCTAACCCAAGCACCAGCACCCACGCACGCACCGGAAAGATAAACCACAACAGCAAACGCGCATTCGGATAAATCGCAGCAAATGCACCCAACGTGCCCATCAACCCCCCTGAAGCCCCCACACAATACGTGTCCGGCAAGGCCAATAACGACCAACCCAAACCCCCAAGAATTCCACTCAAATAAAATAGAAGCATGAAACGATACGACCCCATCGTCCGCTCCACCGCTGGCCCGATAAAAAAGAGCCCAACCATATTCACCAACAAATGATTAAAATTCGCATGGATGAACATATATGTGAACAATTGCCCAAACGAAAGCGTCTCCCACCAAATCGCCGGAAGCGCAAAAAAGCGCGAAAATGGAACCCCAAAGAGACGCTCGCCCACGTAAACAGCCACATTCAAGATCAGCAAAAAGCGCACACTTGGCGTCATTCCTTGCAAGCCACCAATATTTTGTGGTTCGTTAAAATTCATCATTAACCCTTTCTCAGTAGAACCCATTGCTGAAGTCTGGTCAATAACAGCTTGCGCCGCAGAAGTGCCCCGCTATGATTGTCTTTTTATTTGGAGGATAAAACATGAGCGATGAAAAACGGCTATCCCAACTAACTTTATTAAAAAAGGGTGAACTCAAATATCCGATGAATCCCGACGAGGCAGAGTTGCAAACCTTTGAAAACCTGAATAAGGAGCGCGATTTTTGGATTACGTTCAAAACCCCCGAATTCACTTCGCTCTGTCCGCTAACGGGGCAACCTGATTTTGCCCATATCACGATTGATTACATTCCCGATGAAGTGATTGTAGAGAGCAAATCATTGAAGCTCTACCTCTTTTCGTTCCGGCAGACGGGTACGTTTTATGAGGAAATCGTCAATCGAATCTACAGCGATCTGCAGACCCTTCTCTCTCCGAGGAAATTAATCGTAGAAGCCGAATTCACACCCCGTGGCGGGATTACTTCAATTGTAAAAGTCGATTCAACCGAAGCTTAATCCCCGCGATAGCGAACCACATTGGTGGGGTTTTCCATCACGGTGATCTGAAAAAGCTCGGGCAGCGCAGGTTTCATTTGGTTCCAAAACCAGAGTGCCAAATTTTCAGCAGTTGGGTTTTCGAGTCCCTCAATCTCATTCAACAATTTGTGATCGAGCTCTTTAATCAGAGGATTCGCGACATTTTTGACATCGCCAAAATCAATGACCCACCCCATGGCTGGGTCCAACTCACCGATGACTTCGACCTTAACGGTATAGGTATGCCCATGCAAATTACGGCATTTATGATCCTCCGGCACATGTGGTAAAAAATGAGCCGAATCAAAAGAAAATATTTTTTCAATCATCATACGCGGCATAGTGATCTCCGATTATTTATACGGACGCGGATCTACGACACCCGCCTCCGAAAAGCCCTTCAACCGTAGCAGACATGAATCACAATGTCCACACGCCACGCCTCCCGGTGCGGGATCATAGCAACTGGTGGTTTTTCCATAATCAACCCCTAAGGAGAGACCTCGTTTAATGATTTCGGCTTTAGTTAAATGGATCAAGGGCGTATGAATCACGAGACGATTTCCTCCCACCCCAGCAGCGGTAGCCAGATTAGCCATCTGCTCGAAGGCGGCAATATATTCAGGTCGGCAATCAGGATATCCACTATAGTCCAGTGCATTGACCCCAATAAAAACATCGGTAGCTTGGAGTACTTCTGCCCAAGCCAACGCATAGGAAAGAAAAATCGTATTGCGCGCTGGCACATACGTGCTTGGAATTTCATCCGACAACTCATCCACCGAATCATGTTTAGGAACCGCCGCATCGGTCGTCAATGTAGAGCCTCCTAAGCTGCTCAAATCAATTTCCACTTCACGGTGTTCGATCACCGAAGATTGAGCCGCCAATGCCCGCGCACAATCGAGCTCCACTACGTGGCGCTGTCCGTATAAAAAAGACATGGCATATACCGCAAAATCATCGGCTTCTGCCATCGCTAAGACGGTGGCGGAATCCAGCCCTCCGCTCAACAACACCACGGCTTTGCGCCCCCCCATACTCATTAGAGCATCCCCATCATCTTATGCGTCTGCGGAATCACTCTGACTTGAGGCAATACACCACTAATTTTTTCCTGCCAGCGCATGAGCTGTTGCACCGAAGGAACATTCGAAACACGCTCCGTTGCACTCAATGCCTGTAAAATAACGATTGTATTCTTCCCACCTGATTTATGAATTCCTTTCACCGCTTCCATCAATTCCGCCTCATCAGTCTCATCTGAAACGATCAACTTAACAAAGCTATCCACGTTATACGTGCGTAAGCAGCTCAAAAATTGCCAGTGCGCCGGAAAGGTATTTTTCTCATGCGTAACACTCGAAAGTTTCACATCCATGGCCACGACATCTAAGTATTCTATGATCGCTTCCAACTGCTGTGGAAGATCGCCAGCCGTCTCAAGATAATTGCGATGGCCTTCATTCTCTAATCGAGGTAACAGCTCGCCTAAAAATTTAACCTGGAGTAAGGGTGCCCCACCTGTAAGTGAGATATGGCGGTTGTTCTTTTTATGATCCAAAATACGAACCCACTCCAACAAATCATCGACTGATAACGGATTCGGGATAGATTCAAATATTCCACTCCCCGCAATCCGCTCCACCACTACCGCCTCCGTTCGCTGCGTATTCGTATCACAATAGACGCAATCACGATGACACCCGCAAAACCGCATAAACAGCTGACGTTCACCTACATACGGCCCTTCACCCTGAATGGAACTGAATAGTTCAGATAGATAACTTTTCATGACTCGAGAAAGTACTCCACTACCTCGGAAAATGAAGCAAAATATTTGGTCGGTTTTAAATCGTCCGTATGCCCAAACCCATACGAAACAAAACCCGTCCGCACATTCGCATCCATACCAGCCACCAAGTCGGTATGATGATCCCCAATCATCCAACACGAATCAGCATGCGCCCCATGCTCCTCCATCAGCGCACGCAACCCCGCTGAACTCGGCTTTAAAGCATAGCCATCTTCCGCACCGATCACGGTTTCTAACAGGGGTAGAAGTCCCAATACCTCCAGAATCGATCGACTAATCCCACCCGGTTTATTGGTTAACACCGTGCTCACTATTCCAGCTTTTTGCAGCTGCATTAATCCAGATTTGACACCAGGATAGACGCTCGTATGAACCACTGATTGGCTATAATAAACGGTACGATACCGCTCTAAAATAGACGATATATCTACGGTTACATCGGCAAATGAGCGCTCTACTAATTTACGAATTCCATTCCCAATAAATGATTTAACCTGCTCAACCCTTAGAACATCTAGTCCGTTTTCCAGACGCACCGTATTGACCGCCGCCGCAAGGTCTGCCCGTGAATCGATGAGGGTTCCATCCAGATCAAAAACTAACAACTTCTTCACGCAACTCCTTTAATTCATCCCGTGCAGCAACAATCGCTTCGGGCTCAACGTTCGAACCTTCTATCACGCTGCACAACGAATCGAAAGGTTGCATTCGAGTCGATTTACCAGAACCAAACAGAGCCACCGTCGGACAGCTCAGATATGCCGCCATATGAACCGAAAGAGCATCACAAGCAATTACCGTCTCAGCGGCCTGCATCACACCACCCTGCTCGGCAAGATTAATTTGATGAACAAAATTATAGATAGGCAAATCCAATAATGAATCTTCAATCTCATCCGCTAAATCTTCCGAGTCTCTGCCCCCCAACAAAACAACCGGAACATTCAAACGTTGTACCGTCTCAATCCAAAAAGCAGCGGCCAATCGATCTCTTTTACGTGCCCCATCTAACGAACACACAACATAGGATGGGGGCAATGATCTACCTAAAAATGGCATCGGAAAGCGCAATGGGAATGCAACGGGTGTTGTTGGAATTTTCAGATATCGCAACACATCCATACACTCCACCACCGGATGTCGATCTCGATCACGAATACCCGTCGTCGCGGTATACATAAAACAAGCTCCCTCGGTCTGGAAAGAAGGCCCTAGCACGGCTGCACCTCGACTTTTACGCGCACTTTTACATAACAATGCACTCTGCATCGCTCCCTGTAAATCAACAACAAGATCATAAGTTTCTTGATGGAGTGCTTTACGGAAATCACGGCGATTCACATGCTTTAGCTCATCTTCGGGATACACAATCACGCGATCTACATCATCGAAACAGGCGACCAGTTCAGCCCCTTGTTCATGAACCACCCAATCTATTTTTGCTCCATATGCCCGACGCAATCGGTGCACCGTTGGTAAGGCATGAAACAGCTCAGATGTAGGAAATAATTTAACAAGTAATATACGCACATAATCAGGTCGCACTAAGTAGGTCGAGCATTACAGCTTTTTGCGCATGAAGCCGATTTTCTGCCTGATCAAAGACAATAGATTGCGGACCATCAATCACCTCTGCCGTCTGTTCACATCCCCGACGAGCCGGCAGACAATTCATAAACAATGCATCCGGTTTGGCATGTGCCAAGAGCGCCTGATTCACCTGATAGGGCATAAAGAGTGCAATACGCTCAGCTTCTTGATCTTCTGGAATATGATAACTCATCCACGAATCAGTATAGATCACATCCGCATCTAGCACCGCTTCCTCCGCCGATTCCGTCACCAAAATAGAACCCCCCGATTTTTCCGCAAAGCCATGACAACCCTCCGTAACATCCGCACGCGGCATAAACGACTCCCCTGGCGGCGAAGCCACTGCCACATGCATTCCCAACTTCGTGCCTCCGGTCATAAGCGAGTGGGTTACATTGTTAAATCCATCGCCCACATATGCCAACTTCAACCCGTTCAGATCACCCCGTTTCTCTTGAATCGACAATAAATCTGCCAAGATCTGGCAGGGATGAGAATCATCCGTTAACGCATTAATCACCGGAACGGTAGCCTCAGACGCCATCTCAAGTAAATCCCGGTGTTTAAAAAGCCGTGCCATAATTAAATCCACAAATCGAGAAGCCGCTCTCATCGAATCACTGATCGACTCTTTACCCGAACCCATGGGTGAATTTCCAGTATGATAATAGATCGCATGCCCACCCATTTGCGTCATACCCGCTTCAAAAGATAACCGCGTCCGCAAGCTCGGTTTTTCAAAAATCATCAAGAGAGTGCGCTGTGCCATCGCCTCCTTAAATGCAGACGGATCTTTTTTGACATCCGCCGCCAACTGCAATACGCGCCCAATCCTATCGCCACTCCAATCTCGCAATGTAATCAAATCTTTCATCTCACGACTCCTTCCAGTTCCAAACGGCATCTGATCGATTAAACGCCTCCAAAATCAAAGCCGCACGAATCCACATGCCATTCCGCATTTGGCGCCAGTAAATAGCTTGAGGCTCATTATCCAAATCCGAATCGATCTCCTGGCGGCGCGGGAGCGGATGCATCACAACCGCATGCTTCTTCATCATCGGTAAATCAGCCGCACTGATCCGGAAATCGGTTGTACACATCGAGCTCGTTTCACCCTGCTGATCCCACTCATCTTGCAACCGCGTCATATAAATCGCATCTGCTTCTGCCAACGCATCTTGCACCCGCCCACATAAGCGATACGACACATTCGCCTCGTCCAGCATCACCAAAATATCCGCGCCAATTTGAAGTGCATCCGGAGCCGCAAAAACCAACTGAACCTCGCTGTAAAGCGTCAGCAACCACGCCAACGAACGAACCGTCCGACCCCGCTTCAAATCTCCGGCAAATAAGATTGTCTTTCCATCGATTCCATCCAACTTTTCAAAACTACGCTCCAAGGTGTAAATATCCAATAACGCCTGCGTGGGGTGCTGATCTGCACCGGAACCCGCATTAATGACCGGGACCTCCCGATTACTATGCGATAACATCCAAGCAACCCGCTCAGAAAACCCCCCCTGCGGATGGCGCATAATGATCATATCGACGTAGGAACTAAAAGTGCGCACCGTATCCTCAGGTGATTCGCCCTTCACCTCACTTGAAGTTTTGCTATCCCGAACATCCATTGTATCCAATCCCAACGTCTGACATGCCGCCAAAAAAGAGAGATACGTTCGCGAAGAAGGTTGCGCAAAATAGAGCATCGCCCGCTTATCGCAAAGAAGCCCCTTTAAAAAGCGACTGCCCTCACGAGTCTTACTAATGCGGCGGATTTCAGTTGCCAATAAACAAAGGCCTTCAAGATCCGTCCGAATAAACTGCTGAGCCACCAACGTATGCGGTGAAGCCTTCAACACCTCACCCTTTTCCATAAGTGAGAGAGCCTCATACCTATTCCACTCTTCTGGCCACGCGTTTATTTCCATCTTTTATCTACCCCTTTCTCGAAGAAGAAACTTACCCTACCCAATCATAAAGTCCAACCTTCCCAAGACGTAAATCATTCGATACGTTCCCCAACATGTCGACCCTTCATCTCAATGCAAACGTTCCCGTGATCCATCAAGATCATGAGCTACACCCCCTACCTAGAGCGATCCGGATCGGCGATATTCCTCTGAGCATCCAAGCACTCCTCGCCCTGCAATTCATGGAACAAACAACCACCGTCCTCTGGATTGCCTATGATAACCGCGAAATGCAACGCCTTCACGAAACTCTTCTCACGCTCAAAAAACCCGAACAAGCGGTCTATCCATTCTATCCTGAGAGTGAAGATCCTGCAGTTATCGGACAGCATCTACAACTCCTCGCCCGCCTCGCAACCGACGAACCGCTTATTATTCTCACCTCGCCCGTCGCCCTGAACACCCCACTTCCCATACCCTCTCTTGCCAAAGAACGACTTCGAACCGTATGTACCCATGAAACCCTTCCCCCCGCAACTCTTGCCGGATGGCTCAACAAAAATGGATATGAATTCGGCGTAGAAGTCTATGCCCAAGGCGAAGCCGCCCAACGAGGGGGCATTATCGACTGCTGGCCCGCCGGCTCACCCCGACCCGTCCGTATCGAATTTTTTGGCAACCAGATTGAATCCATTCGCTATTTCGATGACCAAAGCCAATGCTCAATCGAAAAGATTGAACAAATTGAACTCCCCGCACTCACACTCTCCGAAACCCATACTCAACCGCTACTCGATCACTTACCCGCCGACACCCTCATCATCAATCCACCTGATCCCACTACCCCCGCCTCCCTTATCGAAACACCCTATGAAGTCTATCAAACCGGACTTCATGCTCCCTCTGCCACCCACACCCCCGCACAAGCCGAAGCCGCTCGGCACGCCTTTGTTGAACACTGTTGCAATCAAGCCCAGACCGGAAAAACATATCACTTCTATTTTGAGACTGAGGGCACCTCTACCCGCTTCCAAAAACTCTATGCCCCCCTTCCCGGCTTTGATCAACTTCAGCTCCACCTCGGCGTGATTCATGAAAGCGCCCACCACCCCACCGAACAGATCACAATTATCACCGAAAGTGATTTCTACGCCTACCACACCCATCGTAGTGCCCACGCCCGCAACGCCCGCCGCTTCAAAAAACAAGAACGCGTGAATGAAGCCGCCGACATCCAACCCGGCGACTATGTCGTTCATGTCGAACATGGAGTCGGCAAATATCTTGGCCTTGTTGAAACCAAAAGCGGACAAACGAACATGGAAGTGCTCTCCATCGAATACGCGAAAGGCGATAAAGTCTATCTACCCGTTACACAAGCTCACCTACTCACCCGCTATAAAAGCATGGGCAAACAACGTCCCCGCTTGCATACACTCGGCGGCCGTAAATGGAAAAACGACCGCAATCACGCCGAACAAGGCGCTCGCGATCTCGCCGTCCAACTCCTCGAAACACAAGCCGCCCGCCAAGCCCAACGCGGAATTCCCTCACAACCCGACACCGCCCAACAAGCCGAATTCGAAGCCGCCTTTCCCTACACCGAAACCGAAGACCAGCTCACCGCCACCGCTCAACTCAAAGCCGCCATGGAAAAACCCCAACCGATGGACCGCTTACTCTGCGGCGATGTCGGTTTCGGAAAAACCGAAGTAGCCATGCGCTGTGCCTTTAAAGCCGTCCAAGAAGGCCGTCAAGTGGCCGTTCTTGTGCCCACCACCGTGCTCGCACAACAACACTGCGACTCCTTTCTCGAACGCATGGCCGCCTTCCCCATCTCCATCGACATGGTCTGCCGATTCCGAACCCGCAAACAACAAAACGAAACCCTAGCCCGAACCCTTCGCGGAGAAGTGGATATTCTCATTGGCACCCACCGCATCCTCTCCGGCGATGTCCGCTTCAAAAATCTCGGCCTGCTCATCATCGACGAAGAACAACGATTTGGAGTCACCGCCAAAGAAAAACTCAAATGGTTGCGAAGAGAAATCGACATCATCACCATGTCCGCCACACCCATTCCACGCACGCTATATATGAGCCTCACCGGGGTCCGTGATCTAGCCACCATCAAAACCGCACCGCAAGAACGTCAACCCGTTGAAACCCACGTCATTCCCTACGATGAACCCATTATCATCCATGCCATCGAGCGTGAAATCCAGCGCGGCGGGCAAGTGTTCTATCTTCACAACCGCGTGAAAACCATTCATCACGTCGAAAATCGCCTACGCGCCTTATTGCCCGACATACGCATTGCCATCGCGCACGGTCAAATGGGAGAAACCGAACTCTCTGAAATCATGCATGCCTTTGTCGAAGGGCGCTTCGATGTATTGCTTTGCACCACCATCATTGAAAGCGGCGTTGATATTCCCAACTGCAACACGCTCTTCGTCGAAAATGCAGAACGATTTGGTCTATCCGATCTCTACCAACTGCGCGGACGCGTCGGTCGCTCCTCCCGTAAAGCCTTCGCCTATTTCATGCTCACCCAAGGAGGCGACCTCATTGATGCAGCTCGTGATCGCATGAATGCCATCCAACGCTACACCGGATTAGGTTCCGGCTTCCGACTTGCCATGCGCGATCTTGAAATGCGGGGAGCAGGTAATTTACTCGGTGCCAACCAAAGTGGGCATATCTCAAACATCGGCTTTGATCTCTATTGCCAACTCTTACGGCGTACCATCGCACAGATGCAAGGCAAAACACCACCCCCGCTGATGGATGTCGCGGTTCGGATCGATTTTCTTAATTTCTCCCCCGCATCCGGTGCCCTCAAAAACGGCGCCTTTATTCCCTATGAATATGTTGAAGACGAAAATCTACGCCTTCGTCTCTACCAACGCATATCCGCCCTCGCCGAAAAAAAAGAGATCACCCTTATCAAAAAAGAGATCACGGATCGATTCGGGTCCCTACCCGCACCCGTCCACCGTCTTCTCTTGATTGCCCACCTGCGCATCATCGCCGCCAAAAAAGATATCATCGCCATCACCGTTCGAGATGATCAAGTCATGCTCAACACAGAAAAAGGCTTTCGAACCCAAGCCGGTCAACACCCGCGTCTAGCAGCCACCAGCCCGACCGAACGACTCAAAGAGCTCATCCAGCTTCTTTAAAAACGCAACGTCTGTTGCCCAAGCATCGCTTTTGCATGTGCCAAAGAAACCTCACCCGTTTCATTGCCGCCCAACATGCGCGCCAATTCAAGTGGCCGCGTCTCTTCATCCAGCAAATTGACTTCCGTAAAAGTCCGCCCCTCATCCACCCGCTTGGCGACCGCCAAATGGGTAGTTCCACACGCCGCCACTTGCGGCAAATGAGTGATGCAGAGAAGCTGATGGCTTCCCGCCAACTGAGCTAACTTACGTCCCACCGCTCCACCAATCTCACCTCCAATATTGGCATCAATCTCATCAAACACGAGAACCGGAATCTGATCTTGATCTGCAAACACGGCCTTGACCGCCAACATCACACGCGAGATTTCACCACTTGAAGCAATCGCCCGCAACGGGCGCATCTCCTCACCCGCATTAGGTGCAAATCCAAACTCAATAACATCCATCCCATTCGATGCAGGATCTTTATCTTCAAGCGTAACATCAAAAAAACCATGCTCAAAACCCAACTCAACCAACGACTTGGTAATACACTCAGAGAGATGGTCTGCCACCATTTCACGGCGAGCGCGCAACGCCTCACCCGCTTCCCTTACGCCCCGCAGTTTCTCTATCTTTTCCACCGCTAACTCTTCTAAGCGCTGGTCGCGACTTTTCAAATCATTCAGCTGCTCACGCCACGTTTCGAGCTGCTCCAACACCTCTTCGACGGTAGAACCATATTTTCGCTTTAATGTTCGGTATGTCGTCAGTCGTTCATCTAGCCACTGCATCCGTTCTGGGCTCGCATCCCATCCATCACAAGCCGCCTCAAGCGAACGCACAATTTCCTGCACCGATGTAATCGCTTGCTCAAGCTCATCGCTCCAAGCAGCCGCCTCTGGTAACAGCGCCTGCAACCGCTGCAACGACATACGGGCCACCGTTAACCCTTCAAAAGCAGCACCCTCTCCTTCGGTTAAGGCTTGAGCCGCTGCACCCGACAACTCCATCATCTCCTGCGCATGTGCAGCTTGATTGTGATCACGCTCCACCTCTGCCTCTTCTTCCATGCTCAAATTGGCTCGCTCAATCTCTTCCACACGATACGTCAAAAATTCAATTTGGCGCGTATGTTCCTCTTCTGAACCGCCCTGTAACCGTTCCATTTGATCCATGGTATCTCGAAAAGCGCGATAGGCTACGGCATACCGATCTCTCTCCTCTTGAACCTCCCCAAAAGCATCCAAAATTTCCAATTGCTTCACTGGATCCAATAAAGACTGATGATCATACGGACCATGCATATCCACCAGCACCTCACCCAACCGCTTCAATACTTGCAAGGTTACCGGCTCATCATTAACCAGATTACGGCTCGAAGATTCCGTAATAATACGCCGCATAATCAAGAGGCCACCCTCACAAGGTTCATGACCCAATTCCACTAAAACTGTATTCACTGTTTGCGGATGCGATAAACCAAATTCAGCCAGCACTGTACATTGCGACTCACCGGTTCGAATCAAAGAGCGATCTGCCCGCTCACCTAACAACAAGCGCAACGCACCCACTAGCAAAGACTTGCCCGCGCCCGTTTCGCCTGTAATGACATTTAACCCGTCGCCAAAACCAACCTGAAGGTCGTCGACCACCGCCAAATTACGTATCGTTAATCGCCGTAACATATGCCGCATTATTCACGAACCAACGACAGGCGCAAGTCGCTTTATTCAGGTTCCAATACCTTTACGGACTCCTGTTTGATCTGTTCTTTTCGCTCTTCTTCATAAAAACGAATGAATGCCGCAATGATGCGGAGTAGAATCAGCAAAAAAATCGGCGCACCGATAAAGTAAAAACTATCTGGTAGGTTGAATCTTACGCGGTGCCGAGTATATTTCTTCTCAGGCAATCGAGTTGCT
>ERZ802830.1990-NODE-1990-length-18792-cov-20.611_pt1 | contig 18792 bp, 18 predicted proteins | sample MGYA00345654_ERZ802830 | MGnify/ENA primary metagenome ERZ802830 (study PRJEB30503, sample SAMEA104212375) | marine metagenome | biome: Westerlies Biome; feature: [SRF] surface water layer (ENVO:00010504) within the epipelagic zone...; material: water...
ATAATGGAGAATAAAATAATATTTTTCTTATCATGAATTTTTGATCCGATAAGAAATTGAAAATAAACCACCAATCATCATCATTAAGATACTGACCCATATGAAATTCATAAATGGTTTAATGTGAATTCTAACATTAATAAACTCCTGATTTTCTGGAACATTCATGACGATATAAATATCTCTAAAAAGCATTCTCGCAATACTTGTTTCAGACGTTATAGTTGGTGGGTTGTTATAAAACCTAATTTCAGGACTCAGTTTTTTTAAAGTGCCACTATGCTGCTGCATTTCGAAGTTAGCTATAATTTTATGATAATTTTTTTCTTTTTCTTGTGAAATACTTGAGAATATAAAATCATAATTTCCAACAATAATTTTATCATCTACTTTAGCTTGGGTAATTTTCTCTTTAGCATAACTAGCATTAGCAATTATTGAGATGATTAACAATGCAAATCCGGCATGTGTAAGTGCTCTTCCAATATTACTAGTTAAGTAGAATGAATTATTTTTAAACAGAATGTTTGAATTCAAATTCGCCATTATTAAAATTGAACTTAATATTAATAATGATATTTCTGTAATAGATAACTTATCAAAATATAAACTTATTGAAAAAATTAACATTACACTTAATAAAGTAGGCTTATATATTTTTTGTATTAATATTTTATAATTATTTGTGCTCCAATTTAAGAATGGGGTAATTATCATTGCAAAAATAAATAAAAATATAATTGGTGTTATGGAAAAAATATAATATTTAGATCCTACAGTAATATTTTCGTTCAAAACAATATCAGTGAATATTGGATAAACAGTTCCCAGAAAAACAATAAAAAGAATAGTTAAAAAGAGCCAGTTATTAACTAAAATACCTGTTTCTCTACTTAGTAAGTGATACTTAATTTCTTTATCAAGAAAAGGTCCTTTTCTGGCAAAAATAAATAAAGAGGCAATAAGAACAATCAATAAAAATGCTAAAATGAAAAGACCTCTTGAGGGATCCGATGCAAAAGCGTGGACTGAATTTAAAATTCCTGATCGAACTAAAAAAGTTCCAATCAAACTAAGTGCAAATGTTAAAATTGATAATAATACTGTCCAAGACTGTAATGTATTTCTTTTTTCTAGAATTGAAACGCAATGTATTAATGCCGTTCCAGCCAACCATGGCATGAGAGATGCATTTTCTACTGGATCCCAAAACCAATAGCCGCCCCATCCTAATTCATTATATGCCCAGTACGATCCAAGTCCTATTCCAGCTGTTAAAAGTACCCAAGCAGATAATGTCCATTTTTTTGCAATTGATGCCCAGTTCTTATCAATATTATTTAATAATAATCCTGCAATTGCTAAGCTAAATATTAATGAAAAACCAACATATCCTAAATATAAAATAGGAGGATGAATTGCTAAAAATGGATCCTGAAGAATTGGATTCAAGCCTAATCCTTCATTTGGTGACTCACTCAATAAAGAAAAAGGATTAGATGTTAAAAGTAAAAAAAGTAAAAAGCCCAAAATTAAAAAGCTTTGAACTCCAATGGTGATTTCTGTCAACCGAATGTTTGCTTTTGACATTGATGCAAACATAAAATTAAAAATAGTTAATATTAAAATCCACATTAAAAGACTTCCTTCATGATTACCCCAAGAACCAGAAAGCTTATAGATCATTGGCTTTTCAGTATGAGAATTTTGATAAACTAGTGAAAAATTAAAATCTGAAGTTATAAAAATATATATAAGTATTAAAAAAGAAAGTAGACAGCTTACAAACTGTATTAATGATAGATTAAAATAATTAATATAGTTTACTTTACTTTTGAGATAAGAGATCTTTATTTGCGCTAAGGATACAAGTAAACAAATACAAAGAGACACTATGCCTAAATAACTTAAAAGTTCACTCACTCGCCTTGCCACTTTCCTTCTTTTTGGAGTGCATCTATTACTTCGGGAGGCATATAATTTTCATCATGCTTTGCTAAAACCTTGTTCGCAATAATATTATTTGCGCCAGAGTAGATCCCCTCAACTACAACACCCTTATTTTCTGCAAATAAATTTGGCAGTATTCCTCGATATTCAACGTTAATTATATTCTTCTCATCTGTGATAACAAATCGATAAATTGAACTGTTCTCTTCATACTTGAGACTGTTATCTGCAACAAGCCCCCCAACTCTGATTTCCTGATTATTATTTAAATTTATTTCAACTAAATCAGTTGGACTATAAAAATAGATTAAATTATCTCTTAAATTAAAAATAATTATCAACACCGCAACAAAGATGATAGATGCTCCGATCAATAGTTTTATAATTCTTTGTTTAACTGGCTCTCTCATTTTTTGAAATTTTGTGTTGTTCTTTTTTCATTTTAGATAGCTTCTGAAAATTAATTATAAGAAATAAAAATAAAATTGAGAATGTGATTGTATAAGAAACTAATATATAAAAAAAATATTCACTCATAACTAATATGTCATCTTTCTATTTATTCTTAGTTCAAGACTCAATATTCTTATTCTTATTATGAAGAGAGATAACAAGAATAATCCAAAAGCAAGAGTCATAATTAGAAGAGGTATCAACATACTTACATCAATACTAGGAGTTGATAGTTTAGAAATAGTAGCTGGCTGATGCAAAGTATTCCACCAATCAACTGAAAACTTTATAATTGGAATATTTATAAAACCAATTATTCCCAATGCTGCCGCTATCTTAGAAGCGTTATCTTTATTTGAAATTGAATGCCACAACAAAATATAAGCAAGGTAAAGAAAAAATAAAATTAACATAGAAGTAAGTCTAGCATCCCAAGCCCACCATGTTCCCCAAGTAGGCTTGCCCCATATACTTCCAGTTATAAGCGCTAAGAAGGTAAACATAGCACCTATTGGTGCAAGTGATCTACCAGCTAAACTCAGTAAAGGGTTTCTAAGTATAAACCAGAACACTGATGATAAAGCTATTAAAGTATAAATCATAAGTGAAAACCACGCTGATGGTACATGAATGTACATAATTCGCATTGAATCTCCTTGAATGTAGTCTGCAGGAGATTCTATAAGTGAGAAATATAATCCCACAAAAAAAGTTATAATTGTAAAAGACAATAATAGGGGAATATATCCATCAGCTTTTTCAATAATTGCAGGCCTGATTTTAGAGATCATATTTAAATATATATTTATTATTGTGAAAAAATCTATTCTCCATAAAGACGCAGACCATAGCTCGTTGCAAATGAAGCAACAACAACAGCTATCATAGATAAGGCAGATAAAACAGGCCAAGATCCTTGCTCAACACCAAAAATCATAAAAGGGATGTATAAAGGGATAACGATAATACTCTTAAGATAAATCATTCTCTTGAGACCCATTAGAAGTGCATTAATCCCAATTGCGGTTGCTGCCATTCCAAAAGATCCACAAAAGAGATTAATCGTAACAAATATAGTTTCATTAATAGTTAAATTGAATGCTGTAGAAATAAGAGGAACAATGATTACTATTGGCAAACAATATGTGATCCATACTGATAACAATTTAGATAAATAAATTTTTTCATAAGAAACTTCCATTCTTAATATGATATCTAAATTTCCATCATCAAAATCAGAACTAAAGATTCTATCAAGAGCTAAAAGAAGTGCTAAAGCTAAACCTACCCATATGAGTCCTTGAAACACTGACTTAAGACCTTCAGTTTCAGTATTAATTACGAAAGGTATTAAAATGGTAACTAATATAAAAAAAGAACCTATGTATATAAAGTTTGAACTTGAATAGTAAGCAAGTCTGAGATCTCTTAATAATAAATTTTTAAACATTATAATTAGTTAAATTTATGTCGATGTTTGAATTTAATTCGATTTTAGTATTTGAAGAAATTAAAACTATGCCACCTTCATTTATATAATTATAAATGTAATGATCTAATTTTACCTGCCACTCTGAATCTAAATGAACATGGACCTCATCTAATAACCAGATTGGCGCTGAGTGAATGAAAAGTCTTGCAATGGACAATCTCCTCTTTTGTCCGTCAGACAATACTTCAATATCATTATCTTTATATTGAGTTAAATCAAGATCAGATAAAATTTGATCAGTATTAATTTTTTTTTGATAAAGATAAGACCATAGTGATAAATTTTTTTCTACGGATAAATTTTTTTTTAATGCATATTTTTGTCCCACAAAGTGAACATCTTTATGAGTATAATTTTTTTCAGGAATAATTTTACCTTCCGATGGATAAATAAAACCAGCTATCATTCTAAGCAAACTTGTCTTACCAGAACCATTTGCACCAGTAATATGAAGTATTTGACCTCTACTCACTTTAAAAGATAGGTTCTTAAAAACTGTGTTGGATCCCCTTATGCAAGACAGATTTTCAGCAAGCAGATAGTCCATTTTTTAGTCTTTTTTTTAATTGATTGAAACCCAAATTAGTCTTATTAATACAGCGAGTAAAGACTCTATGCAGGATAGTTATAAAACAAAAAAAACCCTAAAAATTGGGAAAAAACAGTACACATTCAATAGTCTCCGACTAGCTGAAAAGCACGGTTTAAAAAATATTTCGTCTCTTCCTTTCTCAATCAAAATTCTTCTAGAAAACCTAATAAGAAATGAAGATGGAATAACGGTTACATCGAAAGATATTAAAGAGTTTAGTAAATGGAAGAAAAATAAAAAAATTAATCTTGAAATTAATTTTCGTCCCGCAAGAGTTCTTATGCAAGATTTTACAGGTGTACCTGCTGTTGTGGACCTTGCTGCAATGAGAGCGGCGATGAAAAAATTAAAAAGTGACCCAAAAAAAATCAATCCTCTTACTCCAGTCGATTTGGTAATTGACCATTCAGTAATGGTTGATAAGTTTGGCACTGCAAATGCTTACAAGGCAAATGTTGATTTAGAATATAAAAGAAATATTGAGCGATATGAATTTCTAAGGTGGGGACAAAAATCGTTTGATAACTTTCGAGTTGTTCCTCCAGGAACAGGCATATGTCATCAAGTTAATTTAGAGAATTTAGCAAAAACTGTTTGGTCTGAAACAAAAATCATTAATGGAAAAAAAACTAATATAGCTTTCCCTGATACAGTTGTAGGTACTGATAGTCACACTACAATGATAAATGGATTGTCTGTTTTAGGTTGGGGAGTTGGTGGAATAGAAGCTGAAGCAGCTATGCTTGGTCAACCTATATCTATGGTAGTTCCTGAAGTTGTAGGATTTGAAATAGTTGGAAAGCCAAAAGAAGGAACAACTGCTACAGACCTTGTTTTAACAATTACAGAAATTTTAAGAAAAAAAGGTGTTGTAGGAAAATTTGTAGAATTTTTTGGAAGTGGACTCAAAGATTTATCGGTCGCTGATCGCGCAACAATTGCAAATATGGCACCTGAGTATGGTGCAACCTGTGGCATTTTCCCAATTGATAATGAAACAATTAAATTTTTAGAGTCAACTGGAAGACCGAAAGATGAAATTGCATTAACTAAAAAATATGCGAAAGAACAAGATATGTGGGAAACGTATTCTAAGAAAAGAAATATTGTTTACACAACTAATATTAAATTAAATTTATCAACAATAGTTCCATGTTTATCAGGACCAAAAAGGCCTCAAGATAAAATTGAACTTCCCAAAGTTGCAAGGTCTTTCATGGAAAGTCTAAAAAAAGATTTTAATATAAAAAAAACTGACTCTTTAAGTAGGGTAAAGGGTAAAAATTATTCTATTGATCATGGACATGTTGCAATAGCAGCTATTACAAGCTGTACCAACACCTCAAACCCAAGTGTAATGCTTGGTGCGGGAATACTTGCAAAAAAAGCATATGACCTTGGCCTTAGAACAAAACCATGGGTAAAAACATCATTAGCTCCTGGGTCAAAGGTTGTAACTGATTATTTGATAAAATCTGGAACTCAAAAGTATTTAGATCATTTGGGCTTTCAGTTGGTTGGGTTTGGATGCACTACCTGTATTGGCAACTCAGGACCAATCAATACAGACATAGCTGATACAATTACAAAAAATAATCTTATTGTAAGTGGGGTATTATCGGGAAATAGAAATTTCGAAGGAAGAATAAATCCTCATGTAAAAGCAAACTATTTAGCCTCCCCACCACTAGTTGTAGCTTATGCTTTAGCTGGTAGCACTAAAATTAATATTACAAAAGACTCTATTGGATTAGGCAAAAATGGAAAAAAGATATTTCTAAAAGATATCTGGCCAAGTTCTAAAGAAATAAAAGCCATGATTGCAAAAACAATTGATTCAAAATTATACAGCTCAAGATATAAAAATGTTTTTGCTGGGGACGCGAAGTGGAAAAAAGTAAAATCTACTACTGGATTAACATACGAATGGGATAAGAAATCTACTTATGTTAAACATCCACCTTACTTTGAAGATATGAATTTCAGTCGAGGAAATATAGGTAATATTTTAGAAGCAAGGGTTTTAGGAATATTTGGTGACTCTGTCACAACAGATCACATTAGTCCTGCTGGATCAATTAAAACAGACGGACCCGCAGGTGATTATTTAAAAAGTAAATCAGTAAAGATTCATGATTTTAATTCCTTTGGCGCTAGAAGAGGTAATCATGAAGTAATGATGAGAGGTACCTTTTCAAACATCAGGATCAAAAATGAAATGCTTGATGGCATTGAAGGAGGATATACAAAACACTATCCATCTAAAAAACAGATGTCAATTTTTGATGCAGCAATAAAATACAAAAAAGAGAATAAACCACTGATCATATTTTCTGGAAAAGATTATGGCATGGGTTCATCTAGGGATTGGGCTGCAAAAGGAACAAATTTACTTGGTGTAAAAGCAGTTGTAGCCGAGTCTTATGAGCGTATTCATAGATCAAATCTTGTGGGAATGGGAGTTTTACCACTTCAATTTTATAAAGGACAAAATCGTAAATCTCTCAAGCTAACTGGTTCTGAAATAATCTCTATTGCTGGTCTAGATAACGAAATAACTCCAAATATGATATTGCCAATGACAATTAAATACTCATCAGGAAAAATATTTGAGACAAAAGTTAATTGTTTAATTAAGACCGTTAATGAGGTTGAATATCTTCAAACAGGCGGGATACTACAATACGTTTTAAAAAATCTTGCGGAAACAGCTTAGTCTCAATTAATTGAAGCTGAAATCGTATCTATAAGTTTCTTTGAAAAATTTACAGGGTCAGATGGTTTCTCTCCATCTAAAATCATTGATTGCTCATAAAGCAAGATAGCTATGTTTTCAATATCTCCTATTGAAGATTTATCTTTTGACATTTTGGCTAATTTTTTAATTAACTTGTGGTCTGGGTTCAGCTCAAGAATTTTGAGCGAAATGCCTTGCTGTAATTGATTATGTTGCTGCAAAATCTTTTCAAGTTGAGGATCCATAGAGCTTTCGTCAGCAACTAAACATACTGGACTTTCAGTCAATCTTGAAGATGTTCTCACATCTTTTACTTTATCTTTTAATTTTTCTTTTAATAATACTATCAATGGTTCAATAGATTTATCTTCTTTCTTTTCTTTCTCATCTTTCTTCTTTTTTCCAAGATTATCTAAATCATCAATTCCTTTTGTAATTGATTTGATATTTTTCTCTTTAAAGGTTGGTGTTGATGACGTCCAAAAACTATCTACTGGATCATCTAAAATAAGAACATTAATCCCTCGTGATTTATAGCCTTCAAGCCTAGGATTATTAATAATATTGTCGTAACTATCTCCAGTTATGAAATAAATATCCTTTTGCTTTTTGTCCATGGTCTCGATGTATTCATCAAGAGTAATCAATTTTGTTGAATTTGAATTTTTGAATAAAGCAATTTCAAGTAGATTATCTTTTTTTTCAAAATCTTCGTAAATTCCCTCTTTAATTACTGGCCCAAAATTAACCCAAAATTGCTCAAAAGATGCACGGTCTGCGGCCAACTTTTTCTTTAAATCATTAATGGTTCTTTTGACTAATGCATTACGAATTTTTTTAACAACTGGATTATTCTGAAGCATTTCACGGCTAATGTTTAGTGGTAAGTCCTCAGAGTCTATAACGCCTCTTAAGAATCTTAAATATGGTGGAATGAGCTCGGGGCAATTATCAGTAATGAAAACTTTCTTAACATATAGCTTTAATCTATTTTCTCTTGCGGGGTCATACAGATCAAATGGTTTCGTACTTGGGATAAAATTTAATACCGTATACTCAATCTGACCCTCAGCTTTATAATGAGATGTCATCCATGGATCATCAAACATTTGACCGACATGATTATAGAATTCCTTATATTGATCTTTTGTGATTTTATTTTTTGGACGAGTCCATAAAGCTAATGCAGAGTTAATTGCTTCAGGCTTTTCTTCTTCTTTATCTCCAGAATTTTGAACAAAGATTGGTATACTTATGTGATCAGAATACTTACGAATAATTTCTTCAATTCTTATTTTATCTAAAAATTCTTTGTTTTCTTTTGTAATAGTAAGAATAATCTTTGTACCTCTGTTAGAGTTTAATTGATCAAGATCATCTGATTCCTCAATTGTGAAATTACTTTCACCATCTGATTTCCATATCCATAATTTATTCTCACCAGCTTTTCGAGTAACAACTTTTAAATCAGATGCAACCATAAAAGCAGAATAGAAACCAACTCCAAATTGACCTATTAAAGACAAATCTTTAGTTTCAGTAGCTTCTTTAATAAATTGTGCAGTTCCAGATCTTGCTATTGTTCCAAGATTACTGACAAGATCTTTTTTATTCATTCCAATACCATTATCGACAATGGTTACCAGGTTATCTTTCTTATTAATTTCTATCTTAATCTTTAGATCAGGATCAGATTGTAAAAGTTTTTCTTTTGTCGTCGCCAGATATCTAAGCTTATCGCAAGCATCTGAAGCATTTGATACTAACTCACGAACAAAAACTTCCTTCTCAGAATAAACTGAGTTAATCATTAATTTTAAGAGTTGACTGACTTCTGTCTGAAATTCTAGTTTTTCTGCTTTTGCCATAGATTTGTTATGTTCATTAGATATATTGGCATTGAATAACAATTTTCAAGGTGTTGGGGCTTTATATATTATAAAAAATATCTTAGATTTTAGCCTTTTTTTATTCAAAATCATTAGTACAATTATAAATATGGTTGTTCACTTTCTAAGTCAAGGTCAAGAAATCCAAAAAGACAATTCTGATAAAAATATTACATTTTTTAATAAAAATGAACTCAGTTCAATTCTCTCATTTTATGGTAAGAAAGTTAGTCAGGGCCTTTTAAAAGATTATGCAATTGATCATTTAAAAACTCACGCTATTTTTTCTTTTTATCGAAATACATTTGAAAGCGCTTACTTGCAAATTTACAAAAATAAAAAAAATACAAAAGCAAGATCTAAGTATAGTTTAATTAATTCAGCTGGTGTTCTTCTTAAACACAATGAAAGCTTAGACGCTTTGCTAACTTACATTGATAAATCTGGTTTGAGTATTGTTAAATAAATGAGTCCCACTAAGAGACTCATTTATTATTTTGTAAACTTTTATCTTCTTTGACCAAAAAGTCTTAGAAGCATAATAAATAAATTTATAAAATCTAAGTATAGAGTCAGTGCCCCCATAATAGCTTTCTTTGCGGCTACTTCACCACTATCATAAGCCATATACATATTTTTTATTTTTTGAGTATCGTAAGCAGTTAGTCCTACAAAAATAAGAACTCCTAAAATTGAAACTGCAAAATAAATTGCTGGCGACTGCATAAAAATATTTACAATTGAAGCAATAATAATTCCAATTAAACCCATAAATAAGAATGAGCCAAGACCAGTTAAATCACGTTTTGTGGTGTAGCCATAAATACTCATGGATCCAAAAGTAATTGAGGTAATAAAAAATACTCTCGCAATACTTGCACCAGTATATTGTAAAAAAATTGTGGATAGAGATAATCCCATCAAAAAAGAAAATACCCAAAATAAAGTTTGCGCTCTAGATGCTGACATTCCTCTTATGCCAAAACTCATGTACATCACGACCCCAAGAGGTGCCAATGCAACAACCCACATCATTGGGCCAGTGTAAAGCGAAACACCGAGTGAAGTAAGGCCAACAATTTCACCATTTGGTCCGATAACTGCAGTAGCTTGAAAAAGCATGTAAGCAATTAATCCAGTTAAAGCTAAACCTGATGCCATATAGTTATAAACTTGAAGCATGTAGTTTCTCAAACCTTCATCAATAGCGGGTGTGGCTTGAGTTGCTCTTTGTTGATAATCCATAGATAATTTTCCTTTATATTTATTAATTTTATACTTTAATACATATGTATCTTTGTAGATAATACAAGATAAGAAAACATAACAATATAGGATATAAACAATTAATTTTAATAAAAAAACATTTATTTTCAATTAGTTAGGGAGAATTATGGATAAGGTTTTAGTTACAGGAGCATCCGGTTACATTGCACTGCATTGCATATCTGAATTGCTTAAAAATGGATACTCAGTTAGAGGATCTCTTAGATCACCTAATAGGGAATCTCAAGTAAGAAATGCAATATCAAATGAAGTAGAAGCTAAAAATAATCTAGAATTTTGTAAGTTAGATTTAACTAGTGATGCAGGTTGGGAAGATGCAATGGATGGCTGTACTTATGTATTGCATGTAGCTTCCCCATTTCCATTCAAGGAACCAAAAAATGAAGATGAAGTAATTACACCCGCAAGAGAAGGCACATTGAGAGCTTTGAAAGCAGCAAAAAAAGCAGGCATTAAAAAAGTTGTTCTTACTTCATCTGTTGCAGCTATTCAATATGGTCATGATGATCCAAATAAACGTTTCAACCATAATGACTGGACTAATATGGATGGATCAGGTGTTACCCCATATGTAAAAAGTAAAACCATTGCAGAAAGGGCAGCCTGGGATTTTATTAATAGTCAGGATGAAAAAAATCTTGAGCTCACAGTTATCAATCCCTCATTTGTGCTAGGGCCATCACTAAGTGATGATATAGGAGGTACTTCCACTGATACAATTAAAAAATTTCTAACAAAAGCAATTCCTGCTGTACCAAACGTGTATATGAATTATGTAGATGTGAGAGACATTGCAAAGTTACATGTTGAGGCAATAAAAAATGAAAATTCAAATGGTAAGCGTTTTGCATGTACATCTAATGAGTCTGTTCATCTTGTTGAAATAGCTAAAACATTAAATGGTAATGGATTTCCTCATGTTACAAAAAAAATTATGCCAGACTTTATTGTAAAATTTTTAGCATTGTTTAGTTCAGAAATGAAAACTATGAAAACTTTTCTGCATCAAAAAATCTTAATGGACAATTCTCAAACGATAGAGGTTTTTGGATGGGAGCCTATTCCATTTGAAAAAACAATTATTGATATGGGAACATCAGTTCAAAATATTATGACTGAAAAAAGGAAAAAATAATGGAATATAGAAAATTAGGAAGAACTGATATTGATGTTAGCACTATATGTCTAGGCACAATGACGTGGGGTGAGCAGAACACGGAGGCTGATGCCCATGATCAATTGGATTATTCCTTGGAGCAAGGTGTAAATTTTATTGACACAGCTGAAATGTATGCTGTCCCAACGAAAGAAAAAACCCAAGGCTTAACAGAAAAATACATTGGAACTTGGTTTCAGACTCGAAAAAATAGAGATAAGGTTATTTTGGCTACTAAAGTTGCTGGCCGATCTGGACTCTCATATATGAGAGAAAATAATGAAATGACTAGATTATCTCGTGAACACATACACTATGCAGTTGATCAAAGCTTAAAAAGGCTACAAACAGATTATATAGATCTATATCAAGTCCACTGGCCAGAACGGCCTTTTGGAGCATTTAGTGGAAAATTAGAGTACCGGTATGCCCCGATTCCAGAAGATACGATTGATATTGAGGAAACTTTAGGTGCTCTTGGTGAGTTAGTGCAACAGGGCAAAGTTAGACACATAGGGCTATCAAATGAAACACCATGGGGAACTATGAAGTATCTTGAATTATCAAAAACTAAATCTCTACCAAGAGTTGTTTCAATTCAGAACGCATACAACCTTATCAATAGAGCTTATGAAGTTGGTCTTTCTGAAGTTACCAACCATGAGCAGGTCAGTCTTTTATCATACTCTCCTCTCGGTCAAGGAATATTAACTGGAAAATATTTAAATGGTCAAATGCCACAAGGATCCCGTTTGGCTTTGTTTGGCGATGGACCTCTGATGTATCGATATAAAAGACCAAGTGTTAATCAAGCAACTGAGAAATATGTTGAAATCGCTAAACAGTTTGAAATTGATCCTGCTCAATTTGCAATTCGTTTTTGTGATATTCAACAATTTATGACCTCTACAATAATTGGTGCTACAACTATGGATCAACTGAAAACTTGTATAAGCAGTGTGGATATTGAGATTACAAAAGAAATATTAAATGAGATTAAGAAAGTTCATGAGGAGTTTCCTCATCCAGCTCCATAATGAAAAAATTATCTATTAAAGATAAAGCTACAGCTTTAAAAAAATTAAAAGGTTGGAAATTAGTCAAAGGAAGAAATGCAATCACTAAAAAATATAAATTTCATGATTTCCAATCTGCTATTACTTGGATGCTTCATATCGCTTTATATGCTGAAAAAATAAATCATCACCCTGAGTGGTTTAACGTATACAACAATGTAGAGGTAGTTCTCTCAACACATGACATAGGTGGAGTTTCAAATTTAGATATTGATCTAGCTAAAAAAATGAATTCGACATTTAAAAAAGGAAACTAGATTAGTTTCTAATTGTAACACCTTCATCATCAATACCATCAGATATATCCGAGCTTATTATAGTTAATAAACCAGAGCCATCACCATCTTGTACAATTTCGAGACCAGTATTATCCATATCATCATTTTCTTTTGTAGTCGTACCCTTTACATCTACATTTAATGATCCATTGTCCTCTTCTTCTAATACTGCTCCTTTACCACCATTATTTGCAGATACAACATTTAATAAGAGACCTTTTATACTACCATCACCTTCTTCTGAATTTTTGAAACCATCATCATTGTTCCCAGATGCAATTGATGAAATAAAGGCAACGTTAATTCCACCTGCGTCTTCCTCATCAAAATCTACACCTTCATCCAGATTATTGTTTATGATAGAGCCAACCATATCTACTTGTAAGGAGCCAGGACCGGCTTCATCAATATCAAAACCATCATCTAAATCTATACCAAATTCATACTCTTCAACAAAACCGGAGTCATATAAATCAACCTCTCTTTCAAAACATCCATCATCTTGAGTTCCATTAATTTTTCCTGGAATATCAGACTCTTTCATTTCACCATCTTTAAACTCTGCTTCATCGACCTTTGGCATATAGGGCTTTAGTAAGTCTGGATTACAATAGGCCCCATTATCTGTGAATGAAGAATTATTAACAATCGCCACAACACTTCCTGATTGACCTTCATCTAACTCCACGCCATCAGCGCCAACTTTTGTATACAAAGAATTTACTGAATTGAAATATATACTTCCTATTCCTCTTTCATCAACTCTAACGCCATCTGCGTCAAATTTTCCATTACCTACATTTTCAACTACCACATTACTAAAATTTAGAGTAATTGATGCATCAGATCCTTCTCCAGCTCCACCTCCACCGCCTCCACATTTATCAGCTAAATTACAATCAGAAACATGGATACCATGGTTAGCAACATCTGAAACTTTTACTTCATTTAAATTAAGACTCACCATGCCAGTTTGATCATCTCTTATGTCTATGAAAATTCCTTTTCCACCGTCAGAGTTCAAATCTCCTCTATTTTCAATTGAAAATCCACCTGGACCTCTAAAATTTAATCTTGAAATTGACACATCTCCACCGTTTGAAGAAGCAATCAATGTAGTGTTAATACCAGTGAACACTGTCTGACCTAGTCCATGAATTTCGACTGGATACAAACCAGAGTAATTAAGTGTTTTAGAAATTTTTATATCATCTTTAAATGAAATATATATTCGTGATCCATGGTTACTTTTTGAAGACATATTAAGTGCATCTCTCAATGATCCTCCCTGATTATCATTTGGGTTGGTAACGTAAAATGTCTGATGTGAAAATGCAGATAGTGATGTAAATGATAAAAATATAAATATGCTGATAAAAGACGTGAGATAATTTTTCATAAAAATTTCCTATTAAATTTTTTCAATTTTAATAAGAAAATATTACAAAAAAATAAAACTAATATTACAATTATGTTTAATAAGAATATAAAATTTATAGTTAAAAATTACTAGGTCTGATAGAAAGAAGTCGTCAGAGCAATTTTCCCAGTCGCCTTTCGAGCGAGAATGGTATCCAAAGCATCAGCTGCATTTTCTAATGAAAATGTTTGTGTTACAGGAGCTTTTATTTTTCCTTCTTCATGCCATTGCGCTAGCTGTTGCATATTCGCTAGATGATTTTCTGGCTCTCTCATAGTAAAAGCACCCCAAAAAACTCCAACCGCGGAACATCCTTTAACAAGGTAAAGATTTAGAGGAATTTTAGGAATATTTCCTGCGGCAAAACCAATAACCAAGAATCGACCTGCCCATGCAATACTTCGAAGAGCTGGCTCAGTAAAATCGCCACCAACAGGATCATAAATAACGTCTGGTCCATTACCACCTGTTGTTTTTCCAATATCATTTCTAAATAATTTAATTTGATCGCGATCTTTTAAATCATATCCTCCATAATTAATTACTTCATCAGCACCATATTGTTTACATACTTCAAGTTTGTCATCACTCGATGCTGCTGCCACAACTTTTGCACCCATTGCTTTTGCAATTTCAATTGCTGATATTCCAACACCACCAGAAGCCCCCATAATCAAAACAGTTTCACCCTCTTTTAATTGAGCTTTATCTTTAAGAGCATAATGCGATGTTCCATACGTGAGTGTAAAACATGCAGCTGTTGAAAAATCCATATTAGTAGGTTTTTTGAATAATTGATTTTTACTAATTAAAATCTGTTCAGCAAATGCGCCGTTCCCTGGCATTCCAATGACTTCATCTCCAATTTTAAATTCAGTGACTCCTTCACCTACTGCACTCACAACACCAGCCAACTCTCCCCCAGGCGTGAATGGAAGTGGTGGTTTAAATTGATATTCATTTTTAATAATTAACGTATCAGGAAAATTAACTCCAGCAGCGTGAATATCCACTAAAACTTGGTTTTTTGAAGGTTCTCCAGTTTCAACATCTTCATAGACTAACGAGCTGGGTGGTCCAAATTCTTTACAAACTATTGCTTTCATTATGTTAATTCCCGATATAAATTATGTTTATGAAAAAAATAAATATTAAACTAATTATACTTTTTTTTCTACTATCTTCGTTTAATGCGCATGCGGTTTTAGAAGCTATTCACCTTGGAACATTTGGATCAGGTAAAGCTTGGCAAGCGAAGCAATATGGAGAAGGTGACTCTAAAATTTGCTTTATGATTTCAAAACCTATTCAAACATCACCAACTGGTCTTAACAGAGGTGATCATGCTCTCATGTTATCAAATTTTGTCTCTGATGGTATTAAGCATGAGCCAAGTATAGAAGCAGGCTACACCTTTAAAGCAAAAAGTATGGTTGAAGTGACGATCAAAGCAAATACGTATAAATTTTTTACCATTGAAGATAGAGCTTGGTTGGCAGATGAACAAAACTCAAGTCAACTTATTAAAGACATGAAAAATGGTTCACGTGTTAAAGTGCAAAGTATTTCTAGTCGTGGTACGAAAATTACAGATACATATTCTCTGATTGGATTTACAAATTCTTTATCAGCTATCGATAAAGCCTGCTCATAACAATTTAAAATGCAAAGTGATAAAATCAATTTGATTGGTTTCAATCGTGAAGAGCTTATTGAAGAGCTCGTCAATAAAAATATTATTACTGAGAAAGAAAAATATAGAGTTAAACAACTTTGGCATTGGATTTATTTTCAAGGCATAAGTAATTTTTCTGAAATGACAACATTTTCAAGTGAGTTTCAAAATAAATTATCAAAGTATTATTCTATTGATCGACCTTTGATTTCAAATCATCAAGTTTCAAAAGATGGAACACATAAATGGCTTTTAAAATTAAGTGATAATAATCTTGTTGAGATGGTTTTTATACCAGAAATAAGTAGAGGAACACTGTGTGTTTCATCTCAAGTAGGTTGTACATTAAATTGTAAGTTTTGTTTTACAGGAACTCAAAGGTTAGTTAGAAATCTTACAAGTGAAGAAATTATCTCTCAACTTTTACTAGCGCGTGATCAATTGGGAGATTGGCCAACTAATAAATATAGAAAGATTTCAAATATTGTCTTCATGGGTATGGGAGAACCACTTTATAATTATGAAAATGCTAAGACTGCTGTTGAGATTATTGGAGATAAAGAAGGAATTCAACTATCAACAAAAAGAATTACACTTAGTACATCGGGGATTGTTCCAAAAATTCTAGAATGGGGAAAAGACGTCGATACACGTCTTGCCATTTCATTACATGCTCCAAATGATAAAATTCGAGATGAAATTGTTCCAATTAATAAAAAGTATCCCTTGAAAGAACTTATCCAAGCCTGTCAAGATTACCCAAGAACAAGAAATTCAAAGCGAATTACTTTTGAATATGTGATGCTGAAAGGTGTAAATGATAAGACCTCAGATGCACGTCAATTAATTAAGCTAATACAAGGAATTCCTGCAAAAATTAACTTAATTCCTTTTAATCCATGGCCTAATTCTCCATATGAATGCTCAGATCGTTCACAAATAAAAAAATTTAGTGACATCCTTAATAATGCAGGTTATTCAAGCCCCATTAGAAAAACACGTGGTCAAGATATCATGGCAGCTTGTGGGCAATTGAAGTCTGAAAGCGTAAAAACTAAAAGAAGCGAGTTAAAATCAAGATGAGTCAAAAAGTAAATAAAGTCGTTTTAGCATATTCAGGGGGTCTTGATACCTCTGTTATTTTAAAATGGTTAAAAGAAACATATCAATGTGAAGTTGCAACTTTCACTGCTGATCTTGGCCAAGATGAGGATTTTGAAGCGGTGAAAAAGAAAGCTGCTCAACAAGAGACAACTGAAATATTTGTTGAAGATTTAAGAGAAGAGTTTGTAAAAGATTATGTCTTCCCAATGTTTAGAGCAAATCCATTGTATGAAGGATATTATTTACTAGGCACATCAATCGCACGTCCACTGATTGCAAAGAAACAAATTGAAATCGCAAATCAAATTAATGCTGACGCTGTATCTCATGGTGCAACGGGAAAAGGAAACGATCAGATCCGATTTGAATTAGGTTATTATTTTCATAACCCTGATATTCATATTATCAGTCCATGGCGAGAATGGGATATGAATTCAAGAGAGTCTCTTGTTCAGTATGCTGATCAAAATGGAATCGAAATACAAAAAGATAAAAGAGGGGAGCAGCCGTTCAGTATTGATGAAAATATATTACATTCTTCAGCAGAAGGAAAAGTTTTAGAAGATCCAAGTCAAGAGGCGCCTGAGTATGTGTATTCAAGATCAGTATCTCCATATGATGCTCCTGATATGCCTGAAGAAGTATCAATTGAATTCAAATCTGGAGACGCATGTTCAGTAAATAATGTTTCAATGAGTCCATTTGAAATTTTAAAAAAACTAAATGAATTAGGTGGAAAACATGGTGTTGGAAGAATTGATTTAGTTGAAAATAGATATATTGGAATGAAATCGAGAGGAGTTTATGAAACTCCAGGTGGTACAATATTATATCACGCCCATCGAGCGATTGAGAGTCTCACGCTTGATAAAGAAGCTGCTCACATGAAAGATGGCATCAGCCCAAAATATGCAGAGCTTGTTTATAATGGATATTGGTTCTCTCCTGAAAGAGATATGCTTCAATCAATGATTGATCAGAGTCAAATTAACGTTCAAGGAAGGGTTAATCTTAAGCTATATAAGGGAAATGTAATCATAACCGGAAGGCAATCAGATAAGAGCTTATATAACTCAGATCTTGCTACATTTGAGTCAGACAATGTCTATAGCCAAAAGGATGCTGAAGGATTTATCAAGCTAAATGCTCTTAGACTAAGAGGCAAAAAATAAGGTACGGACCACACATCTAAAGGCAATAAAGGTTCAGTAATTAGTTAAAATAAATTATTGTGCATAATAATGTTGCAACCAAATAAATACTGATATGTAAAAATGAAATTCTTGACCTTAGATGGTTAAGTTGAAAAAGTTTGTATACATATATTTTAATGAAAACAAAAATGCCAATTGAAATAAAACTTATGAAATATAATGCATCATAAAAAGTTATATAAGGCGTTACAGGTAGAGAATCATTTACTACAAGACTAAAAATAGTCATTGATAATAGAAGAGTAATTGAGTCTCCCACAGCTCGATCATTAATAAAACCATATAATGAAAATGATACTATTGTTATAAAAAATAAGGGTAATAAAAATTTAAAAATAAAAGAATAACTGACCCTTGAAGCAATAAAATCCATTTTAATAGCTTGTGATCCGCCCACTGAACCAAAATTAATATTCACATTATCAATAGAAAATTCAGGAGTATTAATAAATTCAAAATTATTACTATC
>ERZ802830.1992-NODE-1992-length-18785-cov-7.15542_pt1 | contig 18785 bp, 22 predicted proteins | sample MGYA00345654_ERZ802830 | MGnify/ENA primary metagenome ERZ802830 (study PRJEB30503, sample SAMEA104212375) | marine metagenome | biome: Westerlies Biome; feature: [SRF] surface water layer (ENVO:00010504) within the epipelagic zone...; material: water...
TGTTCAAGTTCATCTGATGTTAATGACATTACTAGATTTCGGGGATGGTCATTTACAATTAATAAAGTCAAAATCTAATCTATAAACCACAATAGTATCCAGAGAGAACACTTAGACACACTTAATAAAATATTAATCTATTTACTTTTATCCACTTCGAAAATGAATTTTATTTCATCCATGAAATATTTTCTTTAATACTATATTTTAATCTCAAAATATCAAAGTTAGCGAATAACCGATAACCCCGCTTACAAAGTTCATCAAACTCTGTCTTTGTGTTAATAGGTCCACCTCCAAGTGGAATATTTTTCTTTCTAGCGGCATCTTCAATTGTTTTAATTGATGATTTGAAATTGTCATTTTCAAAATCACCAGAAATGCCCAAAGACGTTGATAAATCAAATTTAGCAATGAAAATAGCATCAATACCTTTAACGTCACATATATTATTTATATCTTCTACTGCTTCTTTAGTCTCAATTAAAAGAATACAAACAATCTTTTTTTCATAGATATTTTTATATTCCATTAACTCTACATTCCACCTAGAATGAGCGATAAAAGGTCCCCAACCTCTCTTTCCAGTTGATGGATACTCCAACATCGAAACACATTCTTTTGCTTCTTGAGCATTATGTATAAGAGGGAACATGATACCTTCGGCACCCATATCCAATGCAATTTTTACGTATTCTGGACGTTTTTCTGCAACACGTACTAATGGAGCACAATCTGTACCTGCAGTAGAAGCAATCATTGAATGAAGTTTGTCAGTACTTATAGCGCCATGCTCTTGGTCTATCACAATTGCATCGACACCAGATGAAGCAACTGCCTGTGTAACAACAGGAGAAGGAATTACACATACTTCAAGTAACATTTTTTTATTTAAGTTTGATAATTTATCTTTCAAGTTCATTTATTAATCTTAAAATATACATCAATGATATGTAGTTAAATTATAGATAAAACTCTACATATAAGAAACAAAAAAGTCTTCAAACTGACACACAAAACCTAATCTATAAACCACAATAGTATCGAAAATAAATAGGAAAAGTTTAAGCAGTTTAATCATAATCCGCACGTCGGGGGTTCGAGCCCCTGCACCGTTACCACCTTTGAGGTGATTTATGGGAACAGGGCAGCCGTTGTTGCCTTCATCGGCTCATCTTGGGGATAATATGGGGTGGATATTGATGAATTTCTTGGCTTGTATAACAGCAACCAAATAGCAAGGCATGCTCTGTCATAGGCAGATATTGTCATGTTTTCGTGGCTTACTGAACAACAAATTATAGCTTTAAAAAATGGTCTGTCCGAAGACAGACCAAGTTCAGGGAGGAAATGTGACCAACCTAACGGTTCGTCATTAACGTGGATATCCGCACAATGTGTAAGATTTTTTAATCAAATATGAAAAGGCTATGACATTATTATTTAAATAAAATTTTCGACACCACCATCCTCAGCAGGATATTTGTCCTCGTCTGATAACCAAGTCCTATATGAGGTAAAAGAGGCTCTTTGATATCCCTGTTCTAATATCCAACTTGTGAGGTCAAAATCTGGGTTAATGTGATAGTCCAATGCTGCAATATCTTGGATAACGGCTTCCTCAGGTAATGCCTTTGGAAACCCGTGAGCACCACAGGCAGGGATGAGGTCAATCATTAACTGTTTCTTAGGCATAATGCAGTCTACTTCATGAGTGATGTTATGCGTCATATTTATTCGCAAAACATTTCGGATTTTTGACGGAAATTGGAACTTTACAAAATATTTAGACAAAATATAGAAAGCTAAAAACATTTTGTTGGAATTTGCAAACCAGTGGTTCACCCTCTCCCATAGAGTGCCTGACATGAACCTAAATTTACCTATGACCCAATTTTGAATTAAAGAAAAATTGAAGCCTATAATATATCCTCAAACCAATAAGGGTTTGACCATGCCATGCGGCCTGCCTGGTCCATTATTGAAACTCTAAACCATTTTGATTTAAGTGCGGTTAAATCAAAACTTGCCTTTGTTATATTTTGACCATTATAGCTTAGGGACTTGTGCCCTTGTCCAGCGACGACAATATTGAAACAAGGCGATGTTTCCACCTCAAGATGTGTATCTTCAAGGGTTAAATTGATTATATCAGCCCCTGTTGAAGAGTAGTGATGCCCATTTTTCAGAGCAGTGATAATGTCATGCATCGCTAGGTTTTCGGCAGCCACCATAACCCAGCCGCCACCAGCATCAGGCATTTTAAAATGCGAATCATCTGTGGCGGTCAAACTGATACGTTTACCTTCCTGAAGCAAATAATCAGCCACCCCTGTTCCATCACCGCGCATGGCTCCAATAACACATGAATGATTGTAAATTTCAACGCCGTGCGCGTGGCTAACCATCATGGCCTCTTCAAATGTCATGCTGTACCATGCTGGATGAGCAATTGTAACATAAGCTCCCGCCGCAATAGCGCGATTAATTAATTCGGGTGCGGTTTCTGTTTTTTTTGCTATGGCAAAATCAAGTGGCAAACCATTGGCAACAAAATGCCAAAGACCGTCATTATCATAAGCTTTACCATGGCAATGAATTTCAGCGGATGGAATTGTAATAAAATTGGAAACATCAAATGAGCTACAATCTAAAATAGATTGAGCACAGAACCTTTTATCACTCCAAAGATGATCTGATATAGCTATAAAATCATAGCCAAAGGCTTTGTAGGAATTGATAACATCCTCAGGGGAAAGAGCACCATCAGAGTGGTTGGAATGGCCATGTAGATTGCCTCGGAAAAAAGGTCTTTCAAAATTAAACGGCGGCAGCTTCATCGTAAATCTCCTCGAATTACTTCTTAGTAAGCGTAGATTTCAAAAATATTAATATGTAAAACTAAGAAGCTTTGGCGTTTCAGGAAAAGAAGGTGCTGGAGGCAGGCAGATCTACTGTTTTAGCGCTGGTTTTGTTTCTTAAGTTTAGCGCATTAAATTAAAAAATCATTATATATGCATCCCATCTACTTCTAGAGCTACACCAAGGGCTTAGGCCTAACAAATGTCATGATATGTTCATCAAGGGCTGATATCAAAACTCTGAATTTTTATAAGGTCCTTTATGTCTGTTCCAGTTCACTCGTTAGGTTTAAGCCAGATTATTGGCTATGGCCTACTTTTTTACTCCTTTGCGGCGTTGAAATCACACATTTCAGTTTATTCTGGAATTTCTGAGTCGGCGGTTCTTTTAATTTTGAGCGCAATTCTTATTTTTCAGTCATTCATGATGCCTTTAGTGGGCGCGCTAGCCGACCGTAAGGGTGCACTTTGGGTCATGAGGAATGGCTTTTTTTTAGGAGGGGTAGGATTTTCTTGTTTGAGCTTTTTATCTATTGGCCATGATTTAAATGTTTTATGGATGGCCGGCTCTTTCATCCTAATTGGTGTTGGCACAGCAATGTGTACATATGAAATGGCCTTCTGTGCTGCCGTGCAGCTTAACGAAAAAAAATCGAGGCAAAATATTTCCTATATTACATTTTACGGCGCTATCGCAAGTTCTTTGACTTGGCTCTTGATCTATCCAATTCTGGATAGATTTGGCTATTCAATCACCTGCATTTTTTGCGCGGGTCTGTTGTTTGCTTGTGCGATCCTAATAAATATACAGAAAAATCGATTTAGGATTTCAGCTACAGGCAATTCGGAAGGGGACGTTAAAAAGTTTTTGTGGAACAAGATTAACCCATTACAGAAAAGAGCTCTTTTGGTTCTCGCAATATCTGGGAGTATGGAATATTTTCTATTTTCTGCAACTACTTTACTTTGGATAGCCTGGTTCACTTCAAAATTTAATGATGCGGGCGTTGGTATTTGGCTGGCTAGTATTTATGGGCCTTTTCAACTTGTTGGTAGAGTTATTGAGATGAGATTTGGTCATCATATTGATGCGCGAATAACTGGTCTGATGGCAGCTGCTTTGGTTCCGATTTCTATAATCCTAGCTCAGAATAATAGTCTATCTATGGCCGCTTTAGCGATGGCACTCTTTGGTGTTGGGCATGGGATTCTGACGGTTTCATTTGGTTTTATCACAAACCTTTATTTTAAGGCGGAAATATATGGGAGAGCCAAAGGATTAATAGCGGCCCCGCGCGCGTTCTGCTCTGCCATAGGGCCTGGCATTGGGGGCGTATTATTTGCCATGAGTGAAAGTATTTTTATGGGTGCCATGTTTGCGGTTGCACTGGTTGGGTTGATTGTTTTCAGCTCGTTACTATTCATAAAGCCAACCAATGTGATTCATTTGGGTGACTAGGGTTTTTCAAGTTTGAATTAGACGGTTCTCTAAATGAGGGAGGGGGGACTTGTAAATTAGCCTTTGTTACATTATCGTTACATTAATATGAAAGTTATTTTAAAAAATGCAAAAATTCAATTTTTAGCTATTTGTGGTTTTGTCCTTCTCAATACTACCTTGCCATTCCTGTCAAATGCGCATGCTGAACTTAATCCAAGTGACCTCATTGGTATTTGGACAACAAGTGATAATGGTATTCAGCATGATTATAATAAGGCTAAAATTGAGCAAAATTGTAATGAATTTGTAATCATTATTCATGCTGATTTAAGAGTTGAATCAATAGCATTTGCAAAGGATGGAAAGTTTGATTTGTGGTCCGTATCTGATGAAAAATGCAGTTTTCGTGAGAGCACTTTATCTTGTAATATGACTACTCGTTCTCGTAAACGAATTGTTTCTATTTCCAATTCCGTTAGTTGGAAATTAGAAAAAGTTAATCAAACCACCATGGATAGTTGGACGCTAAACGGTCGGCAAATATCTGACACAATGTTTAGGTGCAGTAGGAAAATAATAGACACAAGCCCGTTAATGAAAAACCTATCAATAATCTAATATTATTTTGATTGCAGATTATCAATTAAAGATGGCAGTTCAGAAATTGAACGTAAAACATAATCAGCTCCAGCATCAAAAAATGGTTTGGACAATTGTTTGTGTATATCGGCAAGACTAGCTTCAGATAAATTATCAAACTCGTCTTTGGTTAAACCAGCCGCATTTCCCGATAAGGTTAAGCCGACGGTCAATGTACCAGCAGCAACTCCCTCCTGTATGCCTGGCACCGTGTCGTCTACTTTGATAACAGTCTCTGGTGGATAAACATTTAAATTAATGAAATTTTGATACATCATTAAAGGGCTAGGTCTTGCCTCAGAAAGTTCGTCTCCGCACACAATAGTATCTGGCTCTAATCCCAATTTAGCAGCTTTTGGAAGGACTTGTGACATCAGTTTCATGCCATAACCAGTTGTGCCTCCGATTTTTATGTTTTGCTGACGTAAATATGAAAAACATTCCACGGCACCCGGGATAGGGACAACATATTCAAGAACAACATCTTCATTTATTCTTAAAAATGTCTCGTACATCCTTTCAACATCGCCACTATCTGGTTCACGGCTAACTACCTCCGAAAACTTGGCCTTGATTCGCTGGGAAAAAAGCATTTCAGCAATATGTTGTTTTTTTGCAATTCCCATGGGAGCGCGGCATTCGTCTAGAGTTACTTCAATGTTTTCAGACGAAAACACATGTTTGAAAACAACAACTGGTGCTATTGAACCTTGGTCAATTAGTGTTCCGGCCCAGTCAAAAACTACGGCATTTATTTTGCTCATTTGGTTACCTCTAAAAAATATTTCGACTGATAATTTCGGATTTGGTTTTTTACTGTGCCCGTAAATAGCTGTGATTAAGAGCAAAAAAGAAAAAGGGCAAGCCCTGTCACAATCTATAAATAAATTTTTAAAAAATTTGAAACTTTCAAGAAACAAAAAGTTCATCGTTCGTGAAGTATCAAAGTTGTCTGAATTTACGAGGTGATGATGTTACAGATTAAAAATTTGACTAAAACTTTCGGCGATGTAACAGCGGTTGACAATGTTTCATTCGAAGTAAAAAAACCTCAAATGATAGGGATAATCGGACGCTCAGGCGCTGGCAAATCAACGCTTTTAAGAGTTATCAACAGACTCGCTGATGCATCAAGCGGCGAAGTTTTTTTCGATAATCAGAATGTCCTGTCTTTAAGCGGACGGGAAAAGCGTGATTGGCAGCGTGATTGCGCAATGATTTTCCAACAATTTAATTTAGTTCCTCGCCTCGATGTACTATCCAACGTAATAATGGGACGTCTCAACGGTCAATCTCTTTTCCGGTCCCTATTAAAATTATTTAATGAGCAAGAGCGTTATGATGCTCTGATGTTACTCGACCGCTTTGGTGTTTCTCAGACCGCATTGCAACGTGCTGAAAACCTCTCCGGTGGGCAGCAGCAGCGCGTGGCAATTTGCAGGGCCATGATGCAAACGCCTAGATTGTTACTTGCCGATGAGCCTATTGCTTCTTTGGACCCGCTTAATGCGCGCTTAGCTATGGAAGCTCTTCATTCGATCAACAAAAATGATAAAATAACCGTTATCTGCAATTTGCATACGCTTGATACCGCTCGACATTATTGCGACAGAATTATTGGCATGAAGTCAGGTAAATTAGTGTTTGACGGAACGCCTAAAAAATTAACCGACAACCAAGCTAGAGATATTTATGGAGCAGAGGCTGACGAGGCTTTCGAAGCATCTGTTACATCAACGTCATTGGGAAATAGCCCAATAAAGGCTGCCAGCTAGGCGGCATTAACTTTGCTAATGAGGAGAACTTGACGATGTTAAGGAAAGCTTTAGTTTTAGCCGCGGCACTTATAGTTGGCGGTATGGGAACTGCAGGCGCAGCAGGACATATAAAATATACTGGGCCCACATTTGACCTGAGTAAGGTTCAGCCGGAATTCCGAGTTGGTTTTCTTGGCGACGAAGCCGCACAAGATATTTTGACACGCAATCAGTGTTTTGCTCCATATCTTGAGGCAGCATATAATGTCCCCGTAAAGATGTTTACGTTTAAGGACTATGCGGGAACCATGGAATCAATTTTGGGTGGAAACCTTGATTATGGTTGGTTTGGTGCGTCAGGCTATGCTGGAATTTATCTTGAAGATCCGGAAGCTGTCGTTCCAGTTTTAACTAGAATGCAGCCAACTGGTGACACAGGTTATTATTCTGTGATGGTCGCACGCGCAGACTCGGGCATTAAAACACTTGAAGACTTAAAAGACAAAAGGTTGGGTTTTGCGGATCCAAATTCGACTTCTGGTTATTTGATTCCATCAATTGAGCTTCCTGAGATGTATAATGTCGATATCGACACATATTTTTCCAGTGCTACTTTCCAGGGTGGCCATGAAAACAATGTTCTTGCTGTACTTAATGGAGACGTTGACGCCGGTGTAACTTGGGTGTCAGGCGTTGGTGAATGGTCAGAGGGGTATTCTTCTGGAAACCTTCGTAAAATGGTCGATAAGGGCATTTTAAATATGGATGATATTGTGCAGGTATGGTCATCCAAGCTTATCCCAAATGGTCCAATCGTAATGCCAAAAGCTCTCCCGCAAGAAGCACGAGATGTAATGGTAGGTTTAAAGAAGTGGATCCATAAGAATGATCCTGAGTGTTCTGAGAACGTAGCGAACGGTATTGTAAAAGCATGGGTTCCTGTCGATCATTCATTTTATGAAGTCGTTGTAAAAGCGCGGAAAGCAAAGATCGAAGCCAAGAAAAAAGGCTAACTTCCCCCATAGAGATGGGAGCGCAAGCTCCCATCTTTTTATTCTATTCAGGATTTAATCAATGACAGTCTTGCAACCCCAAGTACTTGACCCAGCTCTGCCCAATCATTTGCAACAAGTTGAGAAAAATCTCAAGCAAATGACTAAGCAGCGAACGCTCTATTCGTTAATTTCAATTGCGGTAGTTTTGTTTGTGGTTATTGCTGGTGTTAATGTTGCCGATAGCTACAATGCAGGCTCATTTCAGCGCGGTATTGACAATTTTTTTGATTATCCGATTGACCTGATTGTTGAGGCGTGGGAAGCGGGCTGGGTTTGGCCGACACTTCTTGTTCATCACTTACCAGATTTGTTTAACACTATAAACATTGCAATTTTTTCAACTGTTGTCGGGGCCGCCTTTGGATTTCTGTTTAGTGTGCTTTCTAGCAAAAATTTAATGAAAAATGAGGCAGTAAGACAATTTTTTCGGCGCACAATGGATATTTGCAGATCATTTCCTGAGCTCGTTATCGCAATGGTGTTTCTTTATATTATGGGTAAATCACTGGTGCCTGCATTAATTGCTATAACCATCCACACCTCTGGCGCTTTAGGTAAATTATTTTCAGAGGCTATCGAAAATATAGATAAAAAACCACTGGAGGGTCTTGAGGCTGCAGGCGCTGGTTGGTGGCAACAAATTCGTTTTGGTGTTATTACTCAGGCTTTACCACTTATGGTCTCCTATGCGTTGTTAAGACTGGAAATTAACGTACGCGCATCAACAATTTTAGGCTTCGTTGGTGCAGGCGGGATTGGAGAAGCATTATCTACGAATATTCAATGGCGATATGGTGACGAGGTTACAGCAATTATGTTTTTGCTCGTAATCACGATTGTTTCACTAGACTATTTATCCGCCTATGGACGAGCTAAACTCATTGGTTTGGGAGAGAAATAATGGCGTCAATGACGGTTGCTAAAACAATGCCAGAGCGAGTAACATTTGACGCTGTAGAAAAGGAATATAAGAAACATTCTCTTTATACATTTGCGACGATCGCCTGCATTATTGTTTACTTTATTTTCTCAACCGTTCAATTCAATATCATCCCAAGCTTTGATAGGTGGAATGGCGAGCGGGGCAGTTTATTCATGCTTGACATGTATGCGCATAAAGACCACGTCTCTATGAAGTGGGGCAAACCTGAAGAGACAACTGTTAAGTTTGAGGGTGGTTATAGATATGACTACTTTAACCCTGCTCATAGTTTTGGCGGGAAAATTTCACCACCAGAATGGTTTTCAAAAGATCCAAATACTGGAACATCAATAGTCAAATTTCAAAATGGTGGCTCTGTAATACTCGCCAACGAAAAAGTATCTTTGATAAATTGGCCAGGTTTGGAAAACGACCTAGTCTTCAAACGTTATGATGACGGCAAACCTTATGCAGTAGGCTATGAAAATAGAGAGTTAGAACTACCAGAATGGATTCGCGTAACTGATAACAAAATTGAAGTACGCCCAACATTATGGGAGCGAGTTCAGCTATACAGGAAGAAGGTGGAAGTCCACCGCTATGATTATGGTTGGAAATTTTTCTTCTTTGATTTTAATAGTCCTCTTCGTGATTACTCAATCTGGAAGGCACTCAGTTTGACATTCTCTGGGGATCGATTGATTTCTGAAAAATCTAATTTTAATTTGGTTTACACTGAAATCAAAGACAATGAACTGTGGTTGCATGGGGTAGTATGGTTTGCATTACTTGAGACCGTTATTATGGCAGTTTTGGGCACTTTAATTGCTTCAATAGTCTCGCTACCTTTAGCTTTTTTAACAGCAAGAAATGTCTTTGGTAGAGCTGGTTTAAGGTTCTTTTTACGTCGCTGCTTCGATTTTCTAAGAGGGATAGATATGCTTGTTTGGTCTCTCATTTTCTTGAGAGCCTTCGGACCAGGCGTTTTCACTGGAATTTTTGCCATAGCATTCACTGATACGGGTTCTCTCGGAAAACTTATGTCGGAAGCGATTGAGAATGCAGATAAAAAGCAAAATGAAGGTGTCGCATCTACGGGAGCGAGCAAAGTGCAACAACACCGTTTTGGTATAATTCCACAAATACTTCCGGTGTTTATTTCAACTTCGCTTTATGTTTTAGAATCGAACACACGTAGCGCAATTATTATTGGTGCAATGGGGGCAGGCGGAATTGGTTTGCAATTCTTAGGGGCGCTGCAGACCGGAACGGATTTTGAGAATGTAGCATATATGGCCATCGTTGTTTTGGCGGTAGTGATAGGAATGGATATGGCTTCGTCTTCCATCAGAAGTCGACTTATTGGAATGGACCAGATCAAGTTGTTTGCAGGAGTGAAAAAATGAAAAGATATGTTTTTCTGATAACATCTATTTTTGTGATTAACATAAATAGTTGGGCAGTAGCTCAAGACCAAGAAGCAGGCAAACTCACAGACACAGAAGCAGTTTTTCAAAAATTGGTAGAACAATGCGATAACGTAGATATGCTTATGTTGAGAGCACGGATACGGCTCGAATTACCAAGAACTACAGACGATGCTGCGGATACAGCAAAGGATAAGCTGTTGCAAGGTTTCGAATTATGTGCTGCTGGAAAAATGGCCGAAGGGAAAATCGTATTAGAAGAAGGCTATGAAATAGCAAAGGCTGGCGTGACTGAAAAATTTGGGCAAGAGGGTACTGGCAGTGATGAAACAACAGTCTCTCAACCAAAGCCAGTTGAAAAAATAGAAAGTCAGAAGCCGTGGTGGAAATTTTGGTAGACATTAAATCCTAAAATTGTGCACAAAATTTTCTTGTTCCGTTGTTTCTATACTTCCCGGTCTTCGAAGTCGAACAAACTCAATGGCATTGTTAGGCGACACACCAACCTGCCGCAAAAAGAGCGCCGTCACCAAGCCAGTGCGTCCAAGTCCAGCTTGACAGTGTAAGTAGAACACGGTGTTTGTAGTTAAGCATGACTGCATTTTTAAGAGCATCAAGCGAAGTCGCTCATGCGAGTCAAAATCTGGGATTGAGCGGTCGGTTATAGGAAAATGGGTTACTGAAAAGCCAAATTCACCAAAATTTGAAAACAGATTTTTAACTCTGAGTTGCTGTTTGTCTATCTCCGTAATTAAACTGAAAATATTTTTCACGCCGAATGACTTTAGAAAATTAAGTTCTGCTGAAGCATTTTTTGGACGCGTGCATGGACACTCACCAGCTAGAAACATACCCGACTGGTTCGACAAATCTGATAGGGGAGCCCTGTTAAGGTGATATGCTGTAATATCAAATTGATTTTGCAAAGTGCCCCCATTTTATTTGAAATTAGCCTGTACGCCGATTTATAAAGGATCGTTTTTCATGCCAAAACTGTCACCCACTAACCCGTTCATACATCCTAATTGTGAAATAAATAATTCAGCCTTTGGTTCATATACAGAGATAGGCAAAGGTTCAAGGATCAACAATAGTGAACTAGGTGATTACAGTTATTGTGACCGCTTTGCCGATATTGCTAATGCCAAGATCGGCAAATTTGCCAACATTGCAAGCTTTAGTAGAATTGGTCCTACAGACCATCCCATGGAGTTAGCTAGCTTGCACCATTTTCATTATCGGTCTAGCTATTATTTTGACGGAGCTGAGGATGATTCAGCATTCTTTGTAAAAAGAGCGTCGCGCATTGTCACGCTTGGTCACGACACTTGGGTTGGCCACGGCGCGATAATTCGTCCAGAGGTAAGTATAGGAGATGGGGCAATTGTTGCCGCGGGGGCAGTGGTGACCAAAGATGTGTCTCCATACATGGTGGTAGCAGGCGTGCCAGCAACACCCTTAAAAAGGCGTTGTTCTGAGCAATTAGCGAATAGACTAATTGCATTGGCTTGGTGGAATTGGTCTCATCAGAAGATTTTTGAGTGCCTTGAGGACTTTCGTAAATTAAAGATCGAAGCATTTTTGGAAAAGTATGAAAGCAGCTAGCGAAATTTTATTTTATTACTACATCAAGAGTAATAAGGTCGGCGGCCATCACCGTGTTTCCAGCCTCAAGAATTTTGCCATCAGGCAAGCAATTAATACTTTCTACCTGAAGTATTACATCACCGGGTTTAATCATTAGATGCCTGGCCGTTAGGGCAGAAGCTTTTGAAGCGGTTATCTGGCTACTCTTGCGAGTATATTCAATAATACCACATTTTTTTAAAGCTTCGGATATGCCCGGAACATCATAAAGCAGTTCCAGAAGTGGTGGAGCAAGAGCAGCTGGGAAAAGGCTTGTAAAGTGCATGATAGGAATATCATTGCGTGTTCTTACACCCTCGATATGATGAATAAGTTCAGACTTTTTAATGTCTAGGCGTTTGCTTTCAACAAGCGTTGCAGGGCGTGTTATTCGGTGTAAGATGCGCAGGCCGGTTTTTTTGGCTGTATGGTCTAAGTGTGTTGAAAATTTTGTTCGGCTATCCAAGCGATAACTCAGAGGACGGCCTTTCACGAAAACCCCCGATCCTCGCCGGCTGAACACCAAACTTTCGTCAGCCAGTTTTTTTAGTGCCCTTCGGACGGTATGCCGATTTACTCCAAACCGGCTCGCAAATTCAGATTCTGTGGGGAGCTTTTGGCCTTGAGCGTAGCGGCCAGCAGCAAGTTCTTTTGATATTTGTTGATATATACTCTCCCAAAGCATATGTGCGCCTCTTTTGACATAAAACTTTAATGATAATGAACTTGCCCGTAATAGAGTATGTTTATAGAATTTGTATAGTTATCTATTTTAGGTGTAAAGATGTATGACCGAAAAGCTTGGTTATCTTTAATGGCAACTTGCGACAAGGAAAGGATTTCCTCTCTTTGGCAGGACTCACAAATCAATGTTGATTTTGGATTGATAAGAGATGCAGAGGTGGGCGCTGTAATGGTCAAAGCTCGTCAGGGAAGCACTGGAGATGCGTTTCATTTTTCCGAAATGAGCCTAACGCGATGCTCGGTTCGTCTTGCGTCAGGAGAAATAGGTCATGGTTATCATCAGGGCCGTTCAAAGCAGGCTGCAAAGATTGTTGCCTTATGTGATGCACTGGCTCAGACCGAGGCTTATTCTGAAATTGAAAAAAAAATATTTAATCCTCTGAATGAGGCAAGGCAAAAGAGGCGAGAGACACTCAGGAAAAAAGCCGCGGCAACCAAAGTTGACTTCTTTACTCTTGTCCGTGGTGAGGATAAATGATGGCATCTAACTTGTCTGGTGGTTTTGCCTCTCCGTCAATCCAATCTGCATCAGCATTCAGAGCAATTATGTCAGCTATGTCGCAACCTGGCATGATTGTTAAGGTAGAGGGGCTTTCCCCCCCTGCTCCTTTGTCGCCCGCTGCTGCCGCTGTTTGCTTAACCTTGTGTGACCATGACACCACGCTGGCTTTGTCTGATGAGTATAACTCTGAGGAAATTCGAAAATGGTTATTGTTTCATACAGGGACTAGATTTGCTGATGAATCTCAAGCAGATTTCATAGTATGCGACGAACTCAGCCTTAAACCTCTTGAGACTTATAAGCAGGGAACGGACGAATACCCTGACCGGTCCGCACTAATTATTATCTCAAAATCAGAACTGCATAATAAAACAGGTTGCACATTGTCAGGCCCTGGTATTGAAAATAGTTGCATTTTGTCGGTTTCAGATCCAACCCCTTACCGCAGTGGTTTGAAAATGTTTCCCCTAGGATTAGATTTTATTCTAACAAGCGGAAGTAATTTAGCTTGTCTTCCAAGAACCACAGCAATGGAGGTTGGATAATGTATGTAGCTGTAAAGGGCGGAGAAAAAGCCATCGCGAATGCGCATAAATGGCTGGCTCAAGAGCGACGGGGCGACCCAGCACTTAAATCTATATCAGTTAATCAAATTATTCAACAAATGCGCCTTGCGGTCAGCCGTGTGATGGCTGAGGGGTCGTTATATGACCCCGAGTTGGCGGCGCTAGCAATTAAGCAGGCAAGTGGAGATTTGATTGAGGCAATTTTTCTAATTAGGGCATATCGTACAACACTGAATCGGTTTGGCAAATCTCTTCCGATTGAAACAGAACAAATGATTTGCAAGCGCCGCATTTCCGCAACTTTCAAAGACATTCCAGGCGGGCAAATATTAGGCCCAACCTATGATTATACGCATCGGCTGCTCGACTTTAAATTACTTGCAGAAGATGATGAAGTTGAAACAGAAACGGAAACAGTAGATGCCCCATCTGTTGATATGCCCCATATTCTTGAATTATTGAATAATGAGGGGTTAATTCAAAAAGAAAAAACTGGCTGTGATAACCTAGGAGATATCACTAGAGAGCCGATGGAATTGCCAGCTGACAGGGCTTTACGTCTTCAGGTTCTGGCCCGAGCAGATGAAGGATTTATCCTTGGTATGGGTTATTCTACACAGCGTGGATATGGGCGCAATCACGCATTTGTGGGCGAGCTGCGCAATGGAATTGTTGTAGTTGAAATGGAGATAGCTGAGCTAGGTTTTGCAATAGAAATTGGCGAAATTGAAGTGACTGAATGCGAGTCTATTAATCAGTTTCAAGGCAGTAAAACAGAACCTGCTCAATTCACTAGAGGTTATGGGTTGGTTCTTGGTCAACAGGAAAGGAAATGCATAGCGATGTCTCTTGTAGACAGAGCTTTGCGTTGGCGGGAATTGGGTGAAGAGTTCACAGGAGCTCCTGCTCAGGACGAAGAATTTGTTTTATATCACTGCGACAATATTCAAGCCACAGGGTTTGTTGAGCATATAAAGCTCCCGCATTATGTGGATTTTCAGTCTGAGCTAGAACTTTTGCGCAAGCTTCGTGCTACCGCTATTTTGAATCAAGAGGCCGCTGAATAATGTTGGAAGCAGATAATCATTATAATTTTGCATACCTTGATGAACAAACCAAAAGAATGATCAGGCGGGCAATTCTGAAGGCTATTTCAATCCCTGGCTATCAGGTTCCGTTTGCTTCTCGGGAAATGCCTATGCCATATGGATGGGGAACGGGTGGAGTACAAGTCACAGCTGCCTGTCTCGTGCCTAAGGATATTGTAAAAGTCATCGATCAAGGTGCTGACGATACCACAAATGCAGTATCTATTAGACAATTTTTTGAAAAGACAGCTGAGGTTAAAACCACCGAAAAAACACAAGAAGCTAGCCTGATTCAGACTCGTCACCGTATACCAGAGACCTCACTATCTGAGGGGCAGATACTAGTTTATCAGGTCCCTATTCCAGAACCCCTTAGATTTATCGAGCCGCGAGAAAGTGAAACTCGCAAGATGCACGCATTGAAAGAATATGGGTTAATGCATGTGAAGCTATATGAAGATATTGCCCATCATGGTCATATTGCTACCTCTTATGCTTATCCAGTTGAAGTAGAGGGCCGTTATGTTATGGATCCGTCGCCAATACCCAAGTTTGACAATCCTAAATTATCAAATTGCCCAGCTCTTCAGCTGTTTGGAGCTGGCCGAGAACAACGGATATATGCCTTGCCGCCCTATTGCAAAGTTGTCTCACTCGACTTCGAGGATCATCCATTTTCTCAGCTCCGCGCTGATCAAAAATGTGTGCTTTGCGGCGCTGATGAAAGCTATCTTGATGAAATAATTATTGATAATGCCGGTTCGAGAGCTTTCATATGTTCAGACACAGATTTCTGTTCTTCGCGTCAAGCAAATGGCTTTGCAGGTGCTGGTCTTGGGGAGGCGGTCCTTTGAATTGTTTATTTGAAGTTGCGGGCATGAGCAAACAGTATGGCAAGCAACTTGGCTGTGAAAATATTTCATTTTCTCTTTATCCGGGAGAAGTTCTTGGAATTGTAGGTGAGTCCGGATCGGGAAAATCAACAGTATTGAATTGTCTTTCTGGCCAGTTAGAACCTGACGAAGGCGAGGTCTATTTTGACAGCCCAACAAAAGGGAAAGTTGATATCTGGACACTTACAGAGGCTGAACAACGACATCTCGCACGCACTGAATGGGCCTTTGTCCATCAGAACCCACGTGATGGCTTGCGCATGGGGGTAAGCGCAGGCGGTAATATAGGTGAAAGACTCATGAATGTGGGACATCGGCATTATGGAAAGATTAGGCAAACGGCTATTGACTGGATGGGACGCGTTGAACTAAGTGAGGACAGGTTGGATGACCGTCCCTCAGTATTTTCTGGTGGGATGCAGCAAAGGCTTCAAATTGCCAGATCCCTTGTTACAGAGCCAAGGTTGATTTTTATGGACGAACCAACTGGCGGACTGGATGTCTCTGTACAGGCGCGTCTGCTAGATTTATTGCGTCAGCTTGTTCAGGAACTTGGTCTGTCTGTGATATTGGTCACACATGATTTGGCCGTAGTACGAATGCTAGCAGACCGAATGGTTGTTATGCAAAATGGACACATTGTTGAGTCTGGCCTTTCTGACCAGGTGCTTGACGATCCTCAGCATCCTTATACTCAACTTCTTGTCAGTTCGATTTTACAGGTTTGAGCTATGTTTGATATCGCGAATCTGTCAAAAACCTTCACTCTTCATCATAATCAGAATACAGAAATTAAAGTTTTATCTGATGTTTCATTTTTTGTAGAGTCAGGTGAATGCGTGGCGCTTGTCGGCCTGTCTGGTTCAGGCAAATCAACATTGATGCGCATGTTGTATGGTAATTACCTGGCGACTTGTGGAAAGATAAAAATAGACAACGTAAATATCGTAAATGCTGACCCCCAACTTATTACTGAACTGAGACGCACTAGTTTGGGTTATGTTTCTCAATTCTTGCGCGTTCTACCTCGTGTTGCAACCTTACGAATAGTCGCTGAACCAGCTGTTAGAGCTGGCGTTGAGCTTGTTGAGGCCGAGGCGCGCGCCGCTGATTTGCTTGCACGATTGAATATTCCTGAAAAGTTGTGGAAACTCTCACCCCTGACTTTTTCAGGCGGGGAGCAACAACGTGTGAATATTGCCCGTGGTTTTGTTTATCAGTATCCGGCTTTATTGTTAGATGAACCAACAGCTTCACTTGATGCTGAAAACCGTGAAAGTGTTCTAAAACTCATTGAAGAAGCGAAGGCTAGAGGAGCTGCGATCATTGGTATCTTCCACGACGAATTTGCGCGTAAACGTTTGTGTAACCGAGAAATAAATACATCAACATTCTCTTTGAAAACTAAATAAGGGCTAATGATGTCGGGCTGTCTTTTTGTTTTTGTTGGAGCTTCTGGGGTAGGAAAAGACAGTGTGCTGCGCTGTTTGAAAAACAGAATGCCTGAATTACATATAGCTAAGCGCGTAATTACTCGAAAACAACATACCGAAAGTGAAGACTATGAAAGTCTTTCGCCAGAGCAATTTATTACACAACTTTTGGAAGGCGCATTTATCTTTCATTGGCGGGCGCACGGCGTGCGCTATGGAATTCGGAAATCTGTGAATGATATTTTGCAAGCGGGCGGCAATGTTGCAATAAATGGGTCACGTGCTGCACTTGAAGAAATGCGGGCAATATATCCGGCATTGCATGCAATCTCTATAAATGTTGACCTAGAAGTTTTAGAAGAAAGGCTCATAGCCAGAGGGCGCGAAAACGAAGACGAAATTGCCGCTCGATTGAAGCGAGCATCACAGTATCAAGTTACGAATTGTCATATTATTGCAAATAATGGGGCGTTAGAGGAAGCAGTTGACCAGTGTGCTCTGCTTATGAAAGACCTAATGCGAGACGTTCTATCAGCCTAAAACGCCCGTCGTCGCCCTCACCAACAAGCCCAACAGATGACACAACTTCCTCCGCCAGACATTCTGGAGTTAGTGCATCGTTAAGCTCTCTTTTTAATGTATCAGCTTGCTGGTTGTTTACTTGGCCAGATAAAGTCAGATGAAACCTAAATTCGTCTAGAACATATGGATAGCCCCATTTCAGAAGCAACTTGTCTTGTATTCTGCTTAGGCCTACCATACGACGTTTTTCTAATTCATCTTTAGTAGGTATAGATCTGAAATGATCTAATTCAATTACTAAGGTTTCAGCTAGTGAACACAATTCACTACTTCTGTTGACCGGTGTTAATGCTAAAAATCTACCAAGTTTTGAAATTGAGAGCGAAGGTCGCTTAAAAGGCTTAATGCTCCGGCATAAAAGCCTGGCCTCATTAACTAGCTGGTGTAAAGTGGTGCTGCCAGCTAGTCGAAATGGTGGTTTTAAGGTCCCGTGAAAACCATATTTTTGGGGCGCTTCTATGAAGGATTTTCGATCTGTAATGTTGGAGCTTTTTATCACACATCCAGATCTAAGGGACCATCCTAGCCATTGTTCACCGAATAGTTCAAGCGCACTATTTTGAGCAGGCATATAATAAAACGCGTAACGGCAAAAAGTACTCATATCATAGCTATGAATAATTTTGAAGCTAAGTTCAATAGAAACCAACAAGTGCCATAAATGTTTAACAAAATTGTCAAAAGTTTTGGTTAATAACTCTTGAGTTAAACAGAGGTAGAGATATGGAAACCATATTGGCAAATGCCAAACTATTGAGCGGTGGTGAAGAATTCAGGGGTGCCGTAATTTTTGAAGATGGGGTAATTAAGGCCATAGACGGCGGGGGGTCTATCCCAATAGGCGCGATTGACTGTGAAGGGGACTATATCAGCCCGGGCCTTGTCGAATTACACACTGATAATCTTGAACGGCATCTACAGCCCCGCCCTGGCGTTGATTGGCCATTTCAAGCGGCTGTTATAGCCCATGATAGAGAGTTGGCGAGCACCGGAATTACAACGGTTTTTGACGCAGTAAGGGTTGGCTCAATACCATCAAACAAGAAAGCTAAATATCGAAAATATGCCCGCCAGACGGCAACACAAATTAATGATCTAGCTAGGAATGGCGCTATGAAAATAAGCCATTTCATACATTTACGAGCTGAATTATGTACTGAAACAATGGCAGATGAGTTAGATGAGTTTTCTGAAAAAGACATGATAAAAATGATTTGGGTCATGGATCACACGCCAGGTCAACGACAAT
>ERZ802830.1993-NODE-1993-length-18784-cov-5.98179_pt1 | contig 18784 bp, 15 predicted proteins | sample MGYA00345654_ERZ802830 | MGnify/ENA primary metagenome ERZ802830 (study PRJEB30503, sample SAMEA104212375) | marine metagenome | biome: Westerlies Biome; feature: [SRF] surface water layer (ENVO:00010504) within the epipelagic zone...; material: water...
ACGCGTTCGCCAGCAGGACAGATACGTGTTCGTCCAGCGTGTATATTCATTTGTTCGCCGCCTGATCGAGATTGGTGTGGCTGACTATTTTTTCGCCGAGGTATTGAAAGGCCTGCGTGCAGGCGAAATTGTCTCACTGGAACAACCTCCCGCCGATTCCATAGTGGAATCTGATGCAGTCGGGGCAGGAGCTGGTGAACTGGCGTCAAACCCCATCTAACGATCAGCCATGGCACTTGTCGAACTGCGAGAAATCAGAAAAACCTACCATCTTGGAGGGGAAGTGATTCACGCCCTCGATGGCGTGGATCTGGACGTTGATCAAGGTGATTTCACCTCCATCATCGGCCCTTCAGGAAGCGGGAAATCGACATTGATGCATATTCTGGGCTGCCTGGACACGCCTTCATCAGGATCCATGAATCTTGACGGCATGGACATCCATGATGCCACTCCCCGCCAGCTTGCCAAGGTAAGAGGCGAAAAAATCGGGTTTGTTTTTCAGTTTTTCAACCTCCTCCCAAAATTGAGCGTTGCTCAGAATGTCGAATTGCCCCTGATTTACAAAGGAGCCTCCAGCCGGAAACGTCGGGAACGAGCCATGCAGGCCTTGGATCTGGTGAACCTTGAAGACAGAGCAAAGCATCGACCATCCCAGCTGTCCGGAGGACAACAGCAACGTGTCGCCATCGCCCGCGCTCTCGTCAATGATCCGCGCATTATTTTTGCTGATGAGCCTACGGGCAATCTGGATTCTCACACGGGTGAAATGATCTTGGAAACATTTTGCAAGCTGCATGAGGAAGGACGCACCATCATGCTGGTCACTCACGATCCAGAGATCGCTGCTCTAACCCCAAAAAAAATCGAAATCAGAGACGGCAAAATCGCAAGTGATGTGGACGCCAAACTGTCAGGGCAAGAGTCACGTTTCAAGCTGAACCGCCCCGCTGACGCATGAATTTCTGGAATACCATGTTCATCGGCATGAAGGAGATCTGGGCTCACAAGTTCAGATCTCTCTTGACGATGTTGGGCATCATTCTGGGAGTATCCAGCCTGGTGGCCATGTCGGCACTTGTCAAAGGGATGGAAAACGGCATGAAAGAGGCCTTGGTGGCCATGGGCGGACTTGAAAAAGTCAGGGTTGAATTCCAGGACGACCTGCCTCCGCATCAACGGCATTTGACAGACCAGATCCCAGGCTTGTTGATGAAGGACGTTTATGCCCTTCAATCCGGTGCTCCACTGGTTGAAAACGTCACTCCCATAGTCGAACAGCATGGATATCGCTCGCGGATCAATGTGACCTACAGGAACAAAAGGGCAAGACCATGGCGACTTTACGGCACATGGCCCGGCATTCTCGATCTGGAGGATCACCGAGTGGAGCACGGGCGAATGTTCAACGAAATTGACAATGAAGAAGCACGCAGCGTCTGCGTGATCGGGATAGAACTGAGAAACGACTTGTTTGGAGATCCTCAAAAAACGGGGGAGGAAATCATTCCCATCGGCCAGACCATACGTATTAACGGTCAACCGTTCACCATTGTAGGCATGTTCGAGCATTACATGACTGAGAAAGAGAAAAAGGAAAAAGAACTCGCAAAACTCCAGGCTCAACAGAATCCTCAAGGAGGCGTGGTGCGTGACAAAGGAAGGGGAAGCAGCGGTCCAAGCGGTTACGTGTTCAGGCTCAAGAACAATTCGATTTTCATCCCACTGAAGACGATGATGATTCAGTTCAGAGCCGCAGCAGGACTGGATGAAAAAGCAGACCCGCGCTTGTCAGGGATTTATATGAAAGTGAGGGACATTTCATTGCTTGAAACAGCTCTTCAGCAAATCCGTAATGTGTTGCAGGTATCGCATAATGGAATAGAAGACTGGTCCTTCCGCACCGAGGAAGATCTTGCCGACGGCATTCAGGTAACCATCAAAAACTTCAGAATGAGCGGCGTCATTATCGCTGCCATTGCGCTGGTTGTGGGTGGCATTGGTATCATGAACATCATGCTTGCAAGCGTTTCAGAACGTGTTCGTGAAATAGGTATACGCAAGGCGGTTGGAGCAACGACAATCGACATCTTTGTGCAGATCATCATTGAAAGTGTCATCATTGCCCTGATCGGAGGCATCATGGGGTTGGCTGTTTCGATTGCCCTGGTCGATTCCATCACCGCATTCACCCCCACTGAAAACAACCCGGTCATCACAGGCGAGGCGATGCTCTTTGCCTGGGGCTGCAGTGCGGTGGTAGGTATCGTCGCGGGTATGATACCAGCCGTCAAGGCATCTAAACTTCATCCCATTCAAGCCTTGAAATACGACTGATCACTGAGCTTCATGAACCTCTACAACGCCATACTGATCGGATTGAAGGATATCTGGGCTCATAAATTCAGGACTCTTTTGACCATGCTGGGAATCGTTTTGGGTGTATCCAGCCTGGTCGCCATGGCTGCGGTCATCACTGGCATGGAAAAGGGCATGAAAGAGTCCATGATCGCCATGGGTGGATTGGACAAGGTTAGGATCGACGACGAGGATGTCCCCGTCTGGCAGGATCACTTGCGTGACCAGAGCCCGGGGCGTCTGATCAGGGATGTATATGCCCTTCAAGCAAGCGCACCATTGGTTAAAACCATCTCGCCCGAAATGCGACTGGACTGGCGAAGCACGCGTGTCACCAGCAAGGGAAAGACAGCCTCCACTTCAGAAATCGTCGGTGTCTGGCCTGCTGTTCTGGAAATGAACCTTTACGAACTCGAACATGGCCGGTTCTTTTGCGATCTCGATGAGGAATTTGCAAACAGCGTCTGCGTCATAGGAACAGGTGTGCGCGACCAGCTGTTCGGAAGCCCGGAACAAACAGGTGAGACGATTGTGCCTATCGGAAAAACAATACAGATCGGAGGCCAGCCATTCACGATTGTCGGCATGTTCAGGCATTACGAAAGTGAGCAGGAACGCAAACTCAAGGAACTAGCCAAGAAACAGCAACAGGAAACGAAAGGGGGCGTTAAACGCCAGCGTGGATGGAGTGGTGCAAAGAAATGGGGCGATGCTTTCTGGCGAAAGAACAACGTGGTTTACATGCCTCTGAACACCGCGTGGATCAAGTTCAGGGCAGCCTCCAATGAAGATGGAACCCCGGATCCAAGATTGACAGACATTGACATCAAGATAGCGGACCTCGACCTGCTGGAACCAGCCTTGCAACAGGCAAGGAACGTGATGCTGACGATGCATAACGGCATTGTGGATTTTGAATTTGAAACAGAGGAAAATCAAATCAACGACATACGAACACGCATACGGAACATGCGCATCAGTCAAGGCGTCATTGCTGGCCTGAGCCTGCTTGTGGGGGGGATAGGGATCATGAACATCATGCTCGCCAGCATCAACGAACGCATTCGGGAAATCGGGACATGCAAAGCCGTTGGAGCCAGCAGTGAAGCTATTTTCACACAAATTCTAGTGGAAAGTATCGCTGTGGCACTGATCGGCGCAGTAGTGGGCCTGGCTTTCTCCTTTGTGCTGGTGGAACTGATAGAGCTGGCCTCCCCTGCACAGAATTCCCCCATCATCACCACACCGCCCATGCTTCTGGCAGTTGCTTTCAGTGCATTGGTGGGAGTCGTTGCAGGCATCTTCCCTGCTTACAAGGCCGCAGGCTTACATCCAATTCAGGCCTTGCGCTACGAATAAATCTCAATTATTTTACTCACTTGAGTGTGTTGATCACTCCAGAGGTGTGACATGGCATTATTCCGCACGCACCGCACAAAAGGAGGGGTTTAGATAAGCACACGTCAATCAAAAAGGGCTCTTCTGGGAAGACTCTTCATAGCAAGGAACACAGGAACTAGAAAAAATTATGGCAGACGCAGCAAACAAACAACCCGAAAACGCAGGTGGCAAATACTACGTCGATGACCAATGCATCGATTGCGATCTCTGTCGTGAGACCGCGCCAGAAAACTTCAAACGTGAGGAAGACGGAGGATACTCTTTTGTCTACAAACAACCTGAAAACGATGACGAATCCACTCAATGTCAGGAAGCCATGGAGGGGTGTCCTGTCGAAGCGATCGGCGAAGACGGCGGGTAAGCAAGGCCCACAGGAGGAAACTTTCCAAAGCCCAACAGCTTATCAGCTGTTGGGCTTTTTTGCTGGTTTCAATGGCTTTTGCAAATTTATGGGAGCGCTGAAACTGAGGTTTGTTTTCGAATAATTCCTGACCCGAATGCATGCGCGACATGAGATTCAAAATCAGTTCGATGGTGCAGTTTCCCATGCAGACCATGTAAAATATTTCAAAATAATGGTGTAGAATATTTTACAAATCCCAATTATTGATTTGTTCAGCTTTCCAACACCCATCTCGCTTGACGTAAAACGGCGTTTGAGGCATTTCTGGGAAGTTCATATCAAACGGTTACAAATGTGCCATCCTTCAATTGCACGGTACTGAGGTATCCGAGATCTACCGAAGCGCCATCATCTGAAATAGTCTTTGGAGCAGACCATTTGCGTCCATTCTCGCTGATTCGAATCTGATTGCCAAAGGGAGGTCTTCGATAACCATAAGTCATCAGTACTCTGCCATCTGAAAGACCCAGCAAATGGGAGGGTAAGCCCCATACACCGATGCTTCGGGGCTTGGTCCAGGACCTGCCTCCATCGGGTGATTCGCACTGAAGGGTTTCTTGGGCGTGCGCTGGATTATGATTGCGTATGTGAACGACGATCCTTCTATCGGGCATTTCAACCGCATGAAGCTCATGATAATTTCTGGGATCATCCCCATCGCGTGCAGGAATTTCCGATAACCATCGCCAGGATTTCCCATCATCCTCGGAACGTATCATCCATTGCCCCAATTCTCGCTCTCGAGCCTCACTTTCAAGGCGGTTATGGGCTGCTGTCCAACGCCGAATCCGTTTGGATTCCCAGTCTCCTGATGCAAGCGCTCGCCGAAAAATCGGCTCGTAAGCCAGAGAACTGAAGGTAGTGACTAGCAAGGTACCGTTTCTGGTTTCAAGAACACCTGCATCGCGGTCATCCAAACCACTATCCAAAATGACTCTGGGCCAGCACCAGTGTTCGCCACCATCGCGCGATTTCATATAATGAACCTGCCCAAATGGGCATACATGGCCTTCCCTCCCACCAGACCAGGCGAGGACCATTTCGCCATTTTGCAAGAGAGATAAAGTGGGCCAGCCATGGTACATTTCAGGCGACTTACTGATTTTTTTTCAAATCCAGTATCTTGACCAAAGGTCCCGCAGTCCTGGCTCGAATCCAAGGAGCCCCTAGAACGAGACCGGATGAAGCCATCTTGCCCGGAAAGTCACGTCGACTGCGCTCAATGCTTGGTTCCATGAAGTCATTCTGAAAGGCATCAGCCGGAGGTCTACTATGAATTTATCGACCTGACTGCAAATAAGCAATGCACCCTGTTTGCGAGCCTTTTTATTAGGAAACAACCAGTTACAAAAGATCTGGCTTGCCATTTTCGGAAAAAATTTAAAAAAAGAAGAAATTTCTAATAAAAACAATTTGGCTGATTTCAAATAAGGCTGCAAATTGTTTACGCGAATGAGTAAAAAACCAAACACGGTTACGTGGAAGGCCATTATTGCAAAGTATCAGAAGCAATCAGTGGCTAGAGGGATATGGCAGATAGTGAACACCTTGGTTCCCTACGCCGGATTGTGGGTGATGATGTATTACGCCATGAACGTTTCATACTGGCTGCTTCTGCCCCTAATCTTGCTGGCAGGTGGATTTCTGGTGCGCGTGTTCATCATTTTCCATGATTGCGGTCACGGATCCTTCTTCAAATCACAGAAGGCAAACCATACGCTGGGGTCCATTCTTGGCATACTGGAATTTACCCCCTATTTCCAGTGGCGGTGGGAGCACGGCGTCCATCATTCCACATCGGGCAATTTGGACAGGCGCGGTATCGGTGACGTCTGGATCATGACAGTCGAGGAATATCTCAAGTCATCCAAATGGAAGAAAATTGCCTACCGATTCATTCGTAACCCAATCGTTTTGTTTGGGTTTGGTCCATTGGGGTTATTTTTCATCAAACACCGTTTTTCTACCCCTAATTCTCCACCGCGAGAGCGTAGAAGCGTGTTTTGGACAAATATCGGAGTGCTCGCCATGGCAGTAGCCATGAGTTACATTTTCGGATGGCAGGCTTACTTGATTATACAGGCAAGTGTCATGCTGGTGGCCGGTTCGCTGGGAATATGGCTTTTTTATGTGCAGCACCAGTTCGAAGGAGTTTATTGGGAGAGAAGTGAAAATTGGGATTACCTTACAGCAGCGCTGGAAGGAAGCTCCTTTTACAGACTACCAAAGGTGTTGCAATGGTTTTCGGGCAACATTGGGTTCCATCACATTCACCATCTGGGCCCCAGAATACCGAATTACAATCTGGAGAAATGTCACCAGAGCGAAGAAATCTTCCAAAAGGTGCCTCAAATCACTCTATGGGCCAGCTTGAAAGCGGTAAATTACCGTTTGTATGACGAAGAAAATCAACGTTTTGTGGGATTCGGCTACCTCAGGCTTCTCAGGGCAGCATGATCGACACGCACCTCCGAAAACTGAGGTTGGATCAATGTGCTCCTAAGCGGGCGCGTCCAACAGTATGTTGAGGGTTTCCCCCAGTTGCTGAGCAGCATATTTCAACTTCTTTTGAAACTGGATGAGTCCAGAGACGGTGCTTGGGTTTCTGAGCAGATGGCAGGCGAGCTTTCCGTAGCGCATGCTGCCCGCAGTATTCATGAACTGGTTGAAATCAAGGGGCAACGCTTCATTGTATGGGTCGGTAATCACACGCAATGCAACCATGGGAATGCGATGATTTCTTGCAATCGATCGAAGAGCTGACGATTCCATGTCAACGGCATCGGCGTTGGTTTCTTTTCGAAGGGAAGCCTTTTCAAAGGGGGTCACCATGACTTGGGAGGCAGAGTGAATCTTTCCATGAAATAGCTCTACGGGGCCAGATAGATTGAGTCCATGCTCTGACAGATCCGCATCATCAACTATCATTTGACCGAGCTTTAACTCGGGATTCAGCCCACCCGCAAAGCCAGCGGCGATGATGAGACGTGGATGATCAACTTCCAGTAATCTGGCAAGGGTACATGCTGAAGCACGAGCCCCCATACCGGTGACAAGCGCATGCACACTTTCACGGACATGGAAATATTGCTTTTCCTGAGCTACAGCAAAACAAACCAGTGCTTTCACCAAACTATTATATGGTCCTGTTCAACACGTGTGATTCGAAGCCAAGCATCTCTGATTGAATTAGAGGGATGCATTGGCTTTCGCCTTAACCAAATCCTGATAAGTTGCCAGAGCAAGCAATGGCCAGGAATTCCGATACATATCGTATTTAAGGTAGAATACGAGGGGAAATCCAGTACCCGTTGTCTCTTCCTCGGGCCACGAACCATCGTTGGATTGCATATCGATGAGATACTGAATACCTCGATGGAGACTTGGTAGGCCAGGATCACCGAAAGCACAAAGGCCCATGACAGCCCAGGCCGTTTGGGAAGCTGTACTAGGTCCCTGGCCTTTTAAAACAGGATCTTCGTAGCTGTTACAACGCTCACCCCAACCACCGTCTATCAATTGAACACTCTCCAGCCAGTCCTTGGCTTTCTGCAGCCAAGGTTGATGCATATCCATTTTCAAGGCTCTCAGCCCCCTGAGCGCAAGCCATGTCCCATAAAGGTAATTAACCCCCCAGCGCCCATACCAAGAACCATCCTCCTCCTGCTGGGAACGCAGGTATTGAACGCCCAGTTTCACTTGAGGATGCTCAAGGGTAAGACCCTCAGCTCCCAATAGTTCCAATATGCGCGCGGTGATATCTGCGCACTCAGGGTCAAGCATGGCATTGTGATCCGCGAATGGCACTTTTTCCATGATGCTCTTGGTGCAATCCTTATCGAACGCAGCCCAGCCTCCCCCCTTGCACTGAAAAGTCAATAGCCATTCCAAACCACGCTTGAGACAGGCTTGCTGGGCTTTTTTGTCACTGGATTGCATGCGCCTCAAGGCGAGCATCACCATGGCGGAATCGTCGACATCAGGACTCCATTTATTCTCATGCTCGAAAGCCCATCCACTGGGCTCAATATCGGCCTCGTTCTTGTATTTCCAGTCTCCTCTGAAGCGAATTTCCTTGGAAACTAAATAATCAGCCGCCTTCCTCATTATGGGGTTCGCAGGTGCAACTCCGGAAGCACTTAAGGCAGCACAGGCAATCGCCGTGTCCCAGACAGGGGAAAGACAAGGTTCAATGCGCACCTCAGTTTCGGTCTCGTGTTCAAGTTTCTTTAATTCACGCTCGGCACGCAACACCTGCGGGTGGTCATCTTCGTAGCCCATTGCCTTCATCGCAATGAGCGAATTGAGCATGGATGGCCAGATGGCTCCCAAACCATCAGCGCCCTCGAATCGTTCCAGCATCCAGTCTTCGCTCTTTCTCAAAGCCTGTCTCCGGAATGGATGAATACCCCATTGTGCAACTTTCTCAGCTAACTTATTCACCTTATCCATGGCTAGAAACAAGTTACGCCACGAAAAAATCTCTGGGGAGTGCGGCAACCGAAGATCACGTTCGTGAAAACCATCCGGATACAACTCATCGATTGTCACAGGATGACGCAGTTTCCTTGTAGGCTTGAAATGATTGATGATGGACAAGGGTACAATTATGCTGCGAGTCCAGTTACTCATCTCGTGAAAGTTCAAATAAAACCAATTGCCAATCAAAATCACTTCGCAAGGTATGGTCGGTAAATATTTCCAAGGAAAGAGTCCCAGCAAGGCAAGATAGAGCTTTGAAAAAGTGTGCATCCGAGGGACTCCGCCCAGGTTCAGCAGAACCGAGCGAGCACGTGACATGCGGGGATCCGCTTCCTTCAATCCAGCAAGTTTGAGTGCCAGATAAGATTTAATCGTGGCATTCACCTCGGCAGGTCCTCCGTGATATATGTTCCATCCGCCTTCCGGTAATTGCAGATTCAATAAATGATTTACAGCCTTGCGCTGCCAGACTTCGTCCACTTTTCCGTCCCAGTGCTTGAAGCAAATAGTATCCGCCACCAATGTGCAATCAATCCGCAATTCACCCTGCCAGTATCCATCTGGTAGCTGAGCGTTCAAAAGGTAATCCTGTGAACGTTGGATAGTGATCCAAAAAGCCTCCTTGTTCAGTGGAGAGAAAAGGGGTTCCTTCATTGATATCAAATCTTTCTTTGATTTTTTCAACTGAGAAATGCTTGTCCGGTGTAAGAGCATCAGAGTGTAATCTTGCCCTTGGGGTGTAAAGGGTTAAATTGACTACTCGTCCATGGTGGTGATCGCGAATACGGCGCCCCTAACCCGCTCGTGGATGGGCTTGAACTCGAGTCAGTTATTGACCGGATTTTATTATAATATGGAGAGACAACTGAGATTTTTGATGCTCAACTGGCGTGACCCGCAAAACCCTGCTTCAGGCGGGGCGGAAAGGGTCTCGCTGGCTTATCTCAGTGCACTTTCATCAAAAGGCCATGACGTCTGGTGGTTTGCAAACGCATACCCAGATTGTGAACAGGAATCTATCTTGAACGGCATTCATATTATACGACGCGGCGGCATGGGAACATCTATACTGGCCGCCAATCGCTGGTTTCAATCGCAAGCTCGATTCGATCTCGTGATTGATCAACATCATGGCATTCCCTGGTTTGCTCCCTGGTGGACTCAAACTCAATGCGTTTCCTACATACACGAGGTTTTAGGACCAATATGGTCTTCATTTTATCGATGGCCACTGGATCAAATCGGAAGAATCCAGGAGCAATTCACGCATTGGCTCTATCGCCAAACGCCTTTCTGGACAGCGTGTAAGGGAACTGAAGACATGCTGCATGCACGGGGCATTCAGAGCGTCAAACGTATTCCTTATGGAGTCTACACGCAGGCCTTGCCTTCACTTCCGGAAAAACTGATGAGCGCTCCATTACGCTTGGCCGTCGTTTCCAGGCTTGCCCCTAACAAACGTATCGACCATGCGATCCAGACCCTGCGCTGCCTCAAAGACCGCCAAATCGATGCAGCACTCAAAATCATCGGAACGGGCGATTCCATGCCTCAACTCAAACAATGCGTCGGTCAACTTGGTTTAAATGACCGTGTGACCTTCGCTGGATTTTTGGATGAGAAGCAAAAGGATCACTCTCTTCAGGAAGCGCATATACTATTGCATACCTCAGTGCGTGAGGGCTGGGGCTTGAATATCATTGAGGCAAATGCCATGGGAACACCTTCAGCGGTCTATCCGGTGGCTGGCCTGACCGAATCCACTCTTGATCATGTCACCGGAAGGGTCTCGAAAAAGGAAACTCCCGAATCACTTGCTGATGCAATCCACTCCATGATCAAAAAACCTGAAAGATACCAGCAATACAGGATCGAAGCCTGGAACCGCGCCAAACAATTTCACTGGGATGCCATACTCCCCAAGGCCTGTGATTGGCTGGAGTCCATGGCACTGAAGGGATCACCCGGGCCATGAAAAAGCTGGTTGTCTATCTTGGGCTTTTGGTGTCTCTAATCAGCTGCATCTGGGTATTTCAAAACCTTGACTGGAAAGCTCTCTGGAGGGCACTGAGCGAAGTGCATCCGTTCTGGCTTCTCGTGACGGTGATTGTGTTCTATGCGGGTATCTATGTGCGCGCGCTTCGCTGGTCGCTACTCTTTCCTGAGGATAAACCAGTAAGCTCAAATCATCTATTCAAACCGATCATGGTGGGTTTTGCTTTTAATAACATACTACCATCGGGTCGAGCGGGAGAATTCATGAGGGCAATCTATGTGGGTAAAAAACAAAAAACAGGAGTACCCATCGCCTTCGGAACCATTGTTACCGAACGAGTGTTTGATGGAGTCACTCTCATTGCCCTGTTTATTGTTTCCATGGCATTCATCCCCCCAATCGACCCCGGGATGTCGGTCGAATTTGGAGGATTTGTGATTAGAGGGAGCATGTTGGCTCCACTGATTCAAAAAGTAGTTGTGGGATCAAGTATCATGATTTGCGGATTGGGATTACTCATGTTTCGAAAATTACGAATCAAGCTTTTGAAATTCTTACGCAAGATCCCCATTCCGGAAAGCATGCATCAATCCATCGAAGATGGCCTTGAAGGAATTGTCCGTGGTTTCCAAGCGATCAAACAACCACGAAGATTCTTATGGATAACTTTTTATTCAGTCCTGACCTGGGTCATCAATGCCATCGCGGCTCAGACCCTGGGATGGGGTTTCGATGGCATCACCATGACCTTGATGCAGGCAATCGCCTTGGTCGTCATCGAATCGCTGGCGGTCATGATTCCTGCAGCTCCTGGTTATTGGGGTATTTATGAAGCGGGTATGATTTTCGGATTTGCAGTATTAAACCTGCATCCATCCCGAGAAGTCGCCTTGGCCTATGCTCTCGTCATGCATTTGATTTTCTTTTTACCAACCACCGTTTTAGGCTTGTGGTATGCAGGGGCAGCCAGCCTTAAACCCCCATCAGATAAGACAATGGAATCCATCGAACATGGGGTGATGAAGTAGTATCTCATATTACGAGGCAATTGAAAATCGCTGAGCAGAATTACCGGAAAACACTCAGGATCATCTTTATCAATGCAGCTCCACTCAAAGGGAACTCCAATGAGACTTCAGATTCAATCCGAACAAAGAAGCGAACCAGCAGGCTGAAGCCTCTGCCAATCGCAAGAAAGAGACTATCAATGATCTGAATACAGCAGGCAATTTGAAATCCTTATCCTGTAAATAACCTATCGAACTCTCGGCCTTGCGTTGGTTGAATTACTTGAAGCAACAAAGTGTTATCAGTCAAAAATAACAGGCCTTTAAGAAGGTTCTGTTACTGCAGCTGAAATGGTCATTTCACGCATGAAGCAAAGAAACATGAAACTCCAGAGCAACAAAGACAAAGTCGTCTCTAAAGTTTTCCTTGCCTCATTATTCAACTACCCAATCATCTTAGGAAACTCTGATAGTGTCTGTTTTCAGCAATAAAAGATACCAATCTCCTGGGGTAGGAAAATTTGAAGTTGCAGTATAGCGGGACTTACTGACGACCCGTTCGGATTAAAAATATTTGACTTTGAGACGCAAGGCGAAACTGTCCCTCTTTTCAGGCAATGCGAGTGGATGCCTCAAGCTGCACTTACATTGGAATTCGAGTGCGATTTGTCAGTCTGATGTTTTTTGTAAAAATCGGCTGCCCCCATAAGCAAGCGCTTCATGTCTTCAGGTGAGATATCAGGGGTACCCGACAGCCAGATGGGCCTGGGCTGTACACCACTCCAACTGGTTTCCGTAATTTCGACAGCGGTATAAGGCTCGTGGAGATGCATGACATATACCTTCTCGGTTCCATTGGGCTGCGTTTTCGAAGCCAGACTCCATTGAGGTATTTCACCGGATTGAACAGGCGAATCATTGCCCAGCACATTGCGAGCCCAGGGATAAACACCTATCAAACCAGCCAGGACGGTTAGTAACAGACTGGTCGTCCATTCGACCCACGTGGGTGCTGTAGGACTGAGTATGACCATCCAGAGAACCGCTGACAGCAAAACAACATCACTCAGGTAGTAGATCCAGTCGGGCACAAGGCGTACTGAAAAAACCGTCCTGGAAGGGGCATCTTGCTGAAAAGGGTTGGATACCCCATCAGCTGCAGGCTGGACTTCAGCTGGTTCGTAATGACCTTGCATCAGTTTCGAAACGCCGGACAAGGGAGCTTCAGCTGAATCCACCGGACTCGCAAGGGCCTTAGCCATTTTGGCATCTGTTCCCTTGGTCTCGTTCCCCTTCATCAGCTGGGAAAGTCCACGTCCAAGTTTTTTCTTCATAACCATTGTCTTTCAGTTTACCCGTGATTACTTACCTCCTGCAATTGGAAAAATGACAAATCCTGAATCAAATGAAATTGACACAAGCCCCCTGCATGATTCACTCACGCTGGAGAGGTGGAAGGGATTCAAAACTTATTAATTATCTTTTACCTGCAAAATAAACGTCTCGCAAGAAAGCTGCCTGACTCCCGGACTCCTCCTCCTCATGCTTGAGCCAATGCATCAGAACAAAACCTGATCTTTCCTTTTTTAATGACACTTTGAAGAGATCAAGTCTTGCTTTGGTTTTTTGGAAGGATTATTTTGCACATGAACCCTAAATCAAATTTTCACTACATGGATATCATGGCCAAAAAATTCAGTAAGACCTATGTTTCTCGCCGGTCCTTCATTGGGACCGCTGCCGCATCCGCGTTCACTTTCAACTTTTTCCCAAAACGCGTTTTTGGAGCCAATGACCGCATCGCTTTTGCCGGTATTGGTGTGGGAGGAAAGGGGTCTGGAGATATCGACCAAGCAGGAAATTTAGGTGATGTTGTCGCTCTTTGTGATATCGACCTGACAAAACTGGATGCGAAGGGTGAAAAATTTGCAAAAGCCAAAAAATACAAGGACTTTCGGAAGATGCTCGAGGAGATGCATACCGAAATTGATGCGGTCACAATCAGTACCCCTGATCACATGCACGCTCCTGCGGGTTTGTTGGCCATGAGCCTTGGCAAACATGTTTATTGTCAAAAACCCCTGACGCATTCAGTGTATGAAGCTCGGCGCATGGGACAGGTTGCACGTCAATACAAGGTCGCCACCCAAATGGGCAATCAGGGCACCGCCTCTGATGGACTTCGCCGAGGGGTAGAAGTGATTCAATCAGGTGCGATTGGTGCCGTCCGGGAGGTTCACGTATGGACGAATCGCCCAGTGTGGCCTCAAGCTCCTTCCATTACCGCACGTCCGAACGAGACCCCCGCGATTCCAAACCATGTGGACTGGCATCTATTTCTGGGAGTCGCCCCCGATCGCCCTTATCACAATGCCTACCATCCATTCAAGTGGCGCGGCTGGTGGGACTTTGGCACTGGAGCTATCGGAGACATGAGCTGCCATACAGCGAATTTGGCGTTCATGGCACTCAATCTTGGTCACCCTCTCAGCGTTGAAGCCCTGGATCATGGTCCGATCAATGAAGAAACTTTTCCCGCATGGGCCACCACCAAAACCGAATTTGGTGCCCGAGGTGCCATGCCTCCTCTGAGCTATTACTGGTATGAAGGTAAATTCCCGGATGGTAAAAAGAACCTGCCTCCCATGGATCTTTTTCACGGTGAAAAACCAACCAACAGTGGTTCAATTATTGTAGGCGACAAAGGTATACTTTACTCACCCAATGATTACGGATCGAGTTGGAAACTGCTGCCCGGCGATGATTTCAAGGACTATGAGGCACCGGATGCCTGGATCCCTCGCATAGGTGGAGGTGACCAGGCCATGAAGAATGAATGGGTAGAAGCAATGCGTGGCGGTAAACCTGCTCTGTCCAATTTCGATTATGCCTCGCAAATGACAGAATCGATCCTTCTGGGCAATGCTGCTCTCAAGGCTGGAGGGCGCATCGAATGGGATAGCACGCGACTTCAGGCTAAAAATATGGATATTTCAGACATCATCCAACGCGAATACAGACCGGGTTGGATGGCCTAAGAAGAAAGCCAGGCTTTCTTCCGGTTTGAAAAAAGCGCGTGATCAGCAAGGGGTTGCTCCGATCACGCGCTTTTCTCTGTACAAAAACAAGGCGCGGAAGAACCGCGCCTTGTTTTTTGTTAGATATTTATATTCCAACTCACATCTTGCCGCCATAGACAGCATGTCGACCGAGAATTTGCTCGATTCGCAGTAGTTGGTTGTATTTTGCCAAACGGTCCGAGCGACTCAAGGAACCCGTTTTGATTTGCCCCGCATTGGTAGCCACGGCAATGTCGGCGATGGTCGCATCTTCGGTTTCCCCAGAACGATGACTGATAACCGAGGTATATTTATTTTCCTGAGCAAGCTCAACCGCATCGAAAGTTTCAGTGAGTGAACCAATTTGATTCACTTTCACGAGAATCGAATTGGCCACACCTTCATCGATGCCGCGCTGAAGGAATTTCGTATTGGTCACGAACAAATCGTCACCCACCAATTGAACGCGATCACCGATTTTATCAGTTAAAAGCTTCCACGTTTTCCAATCATTTTCATCACAACCATCCTCGATGCTGATGATGGGATATTTACGAGTCAACTCATCATAGTAGGCAACAAGGTCAGCGCCTGAAATTTTTTCACCCGTGCTTTTTTTAAAGACGTATTTCCTGGTCTTGGAGTTATAAAATTCAGAGGAAGCAACATCCAATGCCAGAAAGATTTCTTTACCTGCTTTGTATCCGGCGACTTTGATGGCTTTCAAGATGCAATCAAGCGCATCTTCGGTAGACTCCAAATTGGGAGCAAACCCACCCTCATCACCCACTGCAGTCGAAAGCCCACGCTTCTTGAGGACACCCTTCAAGGCATGAAAGATTTCAGTGATAGCCTGTAGTCCGCCTGAAAAGGTATCCATGCCTTTGGGCATGATCATGAATTCCTGAAAATCAATCGGAGCGTCGGAATGCGCACCACCGTTGATCACATTGGCCATCGGCACAGGAAGCACCTTGGCGTTAGGACCACCGAGGTATTTGAACAAAGGAAGGGCCAGGGCGTCAGCTGCAGCTTTCGCGTTGGCCATGGAGACACCCAGGATAGCATTGGCACCGAGTTTGGATTTGGTATCGGTTCCGTCGAGATCAAGCATGATCCGGTCAACTTCAAGTTGATCCGTCGCATCAACACCCTGCAGGGCAGGGCCAATTTTGGTTTTGATATTTTTCACAGCCTTGGCAACACCTTTACCAAGGTAACGTTTTTTAACGCCGTCTCGGAGTTCCAAGGCTTCGTTTTCACCTGTGCTGGCTCCGGAGGGAACTGCGGCGCGGCCGAAGGCTCCACCACTCAGGGTAATATCAACTTCCACCGTAGGGTTACCGCGGGAGTCCAGAATTTCACGTGCGTCAATTTCGTAGATAGTGCTCATAATTGGAAACATTTGCTTACAGCAAAGCGCTCATCTTAAGAGCGAATGCCTCTTAGTCAAGAACGGCATTGGTTTAAAGGAATTTGGAGTCTTTTTTTAGGAGAATATCATTCAGATCATCAACCGATCTGCAGTTGTAGATACGATAAAACATCTGAGAGCGCGAATCATTTCATGACACGAGCGTGCCAGGACTGGACAGCCCGACATATGATTTTTTCTGAGATCATTTGGATAATCCTTTCGAACTCATGCCATCCTGACCGCGAAAAAAACTACCTCAAAATATGTGCGGCAGATTGACGGGCCGCACTCTTCAATCCAGACCGCAGGCGTTCTTTGCCCGATTGTTCACGGCAGAAGCCACCGACCGAGCGCGCTCCGCACCTTTAGATAACACCTCCTGAACAAAATCAATATTTTTGGCAAGCTCTTCACGCTTCTGCCGCATGGGCTCAAAATAACTCCAACAGGCTTCAAAAAGCGCTTTCTTCAAGTGCCCGTAACCATACCCCCCTGCCCTCAATTGATCTTCGCAATCCTTGGCCAGCTCCGGTTCGGCCACCAATTTCAAGAGTTGAACGGCGATATTTTTTTCCGCATCCGGTTTAGGTTCATCCATACCACGGCTATCCATCACCAGACTCATGATCTTCTTTTTGAGTGGTTTTTCAGATCCGAAAATCTCTATCGTATTACCATAGCTTTTACTCATTTTCTGGCCATCCGTGCCAGGAACGACAGCAACGTCCTCTCGAATCTGCGGCTCAGGAATGATAAAAGTGTCTCCATACTGTTGGTTGAATTTGATGGCAATATCACGCGTCACTTCAACATGTTGTTTCTGATCTTTACCTACCGGAACCACCTTGGAATCATAGATCAAAATATCGGCGGCCATGAGAACAGGATAAGCAAATAACCCGTGATTGGGTGATATTCCGCGAGCTAATTTGTCTTTGTAACTGTGACACCGCTCAAGCAATCCCATGGGGGTCAAGGTCGTGAGCATCCAGGTCAACTCCGTATGCTCCGGCACATCCGATTGCTTGAAGAACACTGAGCGTTCGGGATCCAGTCCACAGGCCAGGAAATCCAAAGCGACATCCAGCACGTTCTGCCTTCGCTGTTCAGCATCGAACAACGAGGTCATGGAGTGGTAATTAGCGATAAAATAATAGGCCTCGCCCTGGTTCTGCAATTCGATTGCAGGACGCATCATCCCGAAATAATTTCCAAGATGAAGCATACCGGAAGGTTGAATACCCGACAAAATCCTCATGGCGCGAAACGCTAGCAATTAAGTTTTCGATGTGCAATGTTGCAGTCTTCCAAATTTCGATGCATCAGCTGTCATGGCCTTGGGCTGATCGATTCTGCATAGGCCAACTCCCCAGTGCGTCCATCGTAATATTGAAAGATGATTTGAGGGTGTGGATAGGCAACCCATCGAGTGTCTCCGATTTTTTGGGGCATGTTGAAGACATTGTTCACTTGTACGATACAGAAATGCGGATAAAGGCGTTCCAAACGTGGAAGGTCAGGCAGAATGTAACTGCTCCATCGAATGTCACATGCTCTGGGACCGAATTTGAACGGTCCCGTGGCGGGACGATTACTCTCATCCAAAGCCGGCACATGATTGACGCTGTTATGAGGACCACAGCAGAATTCCCATATTTTATCGGTGATCTTAACGGCAAAACTGTTGTGAAGGTCTCCAGTCATCACAAAAACGGGCTTGTTAAGACCCTTCCAGAATTCAATCAACTGTTCACGTTCATCAAAAAAACCAGTCCAGGCTTCTTCCTTGTTGGCAGCATCGGATTCGAATCCTCCTGCCCCACTATGAGGAATCATGAACGGCACCGAGGAAATGAAAAAGAAAAAGGAAGCATCGCTTTGCTGCATACTGTCGATCAGCCATCGTTTCTGAGCTGCTCCAAGCATTGATAAACCGGGTCGATCGCGTTCCGTCACATCATGCATGTCGCGGGCACTGCGCGTATCAATCAAATAAAATTCGCAATTAGCCACCTGAAATTTCCCATAGCTGCGGCGACCAACCGAATAGGTCACGACATCCGTCGTTTTGGCAGGCATGTGCAAACGTATCGTGTGCGCGTCGACAACTTCGACTATATCGTAAACATAAGCATTGGGATGACCATCATCATTGTCATATTTCATGTCGTTGACACCCGCTTCAGGAGTATCCCAATGGACGTGGAGATTCAGCATTTCGTTGAGCGGCATTTGAGTGAAATCAACGGTAGAATCCGTTAATAGATCACTCCCTGCTTTCATACTGCCCCGTCCCACATGAAGTTCGGCATCATGAGCAGTCGGGTTGGCCCATCCAAGATAATCATACCAGGCGTAGGTTCCGATATCGCGGAACACCGTACGTCGATGCCTTTTGCCTGCCGTTCCCGTTCCCCAGATATCATTGACCAGCTCATGATCGTCAAACGTGAAATAGCTAGGAACGTTTCGATGCCAGTCGGACAGGTCATGGTTGCGCCGCAGATACAGCTTGTAATTCTCCCAGACCCCAATGACTGTTGGCATCCATTGAAGTGGATCAGGCACGGCATTCAGAGCAACATCCTGCACCAATCGCCAGGCCTCAAGAGGGTAATCCCGGAGCTCCTCATCAAGCCAATCTCCGCTCATAATATGGAA
>ERZ802830.1996-NODE-1996-length-18781-cov-6.34674_pt1 | contig 18781 bp, 11 predicted proteins | sample MGYA00345654_ERZ802830 | MGnify/ENA primary metagenome ERZ802830 (study PRJEB30503, sample SAMEA104212375) | marine metagenome | biome: Westerlies Biome; feature: [SRF] surface water layer (ENVO:00010504) within the epipelagic zone...; material: water...
AGAGTTGCCCTCTAGTTCTACTATTCATGTTCTAGACGCTTCAAGATCTGTTCCAGTTGCAGGAAGTTTACTAGGAAATAAAAAAGATGAATTCTTAGATAAAATTCAACAGGAATATCAAAAACTAAGAGACTATCATTTCAAGAAAAAAAATCAAAAATCGTATGTTAGTATTATTGATGCTAGAAAAAATAAATTTCCTATTGATTGGTCTAATTTTAGTTCGTCTTCACCTAATAGACTGGGAGTTAATACAATAAATGATTTTTCACCTCATGATGTAGCTTCTTATATTGATTGGACGCCATTTTTTCAAACATGGGAATTGCATGGGAGATATCCCAAAATACTTGAAGATGAAATTGTGGGTGAGGAAGCAAAAAAATTATTTGTTGATGCTCAAAAAATGCTTGATAAAGCATTAGAGAATAATTGGTTAGATATAAAGGCTGTTTTTGGAATTTGGGAGGCATATACAATAGATGACGATATATTTATTTTAGATAGTAAAGGAGAACTATTAGCAGTATCTCATTGTTTAAGACAACAAACTAAAAAGTCTTCAAAAGCTTACAATATGTCTTTAGCAGATTTTATCGCACCTAAATCATCAGGAAAAAAAGATTTTATTGGAGCATTTGTTGTAAGTTCTGGAACTAATATTGACACAATTGCCAAAAATTTTGAAAAAGACTTAGACGATTATAACGCTATCATGATTAAAGCTATTGCTGATCGGATGGCTGAGGCAGCAGCTGAATTTTTACATGAGAAAATTAGAAAAAATTATTGGGGATACTCTAATAGTGAAAAACTTTCTAATGATGAACTCATAAAAGAAAAATATAGAGGAATTAGACCCGCTCCAGGTTACCCCGCTTGTCCAGATCATACAGAAAAAAATACAATCTTTAATCTTTTAGATGCAACAAAAAAGGTAGGAGTTAAGCTGACAGAATCTTTAGCTATGTATCCAGCATCATCAGTTTCAGGTTGGTATTTTAGCAACCCTGAATCTAAATATTTTGGATTAGGAAAAATTAAGTTAGATCAAGTAGAAGATATCAGTAAAAGAAAAAATGTTGATGTTTCAGTAATGAAGAAATGGCTTTCTCCTAATTTAGATGATTAATTTTCACTAGAAACTTATGATTAAAAAGTAAGCATTTTTCATCATTACAAGTCATAAATTCTATTTTTCCAGAAACATCTGAACTATCTAAATTGGTAATAATCTGTTGAGTAAATCTTGTTTTATTTTCATAATAAGCAATTTTAACTCTAAATTCTTTATCATATTTTATTATGGGCTTTTCTTGTTGAACTTCTCCTATTATGGAATAGCTGTTGTTTGTATAGAATTCAAATATTGTAGGTAGAGGGCCTTCATTGGGGACAGGAACATTAACTGCATATAAATGCCATCCTTTATCAATAATTGCATCAAAAATAATTTTATTTTCCTCTTTGTCATATTCAGTTTTCCAAGTGACTGGATTTTGAGAAAAATAGGGCGAGTAAAAATTTAAAATTAAAATAAGAATAAAGAATTTTCTCACTTAGGATGTTTTGTATTCCTTAATTCCATCTCTTAACCAATTCAAAAAATCTTTTTTATTTCCATGATTTAAATAGTCTGCAGATCCATTGGACAAATCATTTCCATTTTTGTCTAACATAATATAATAAGGTTGAGACAAGGCTTTATATGTTTTGGCTTGGTAGGCACTCCATTTATCTCCTATAGTAGATACTTGAATAATTTTTCCAGGAGCTATTTCAACTTCTTTATGTTCCTTCTCAGGAAGTAATCTTTTATCGTCAACGTATAAAGAAACAATTACCACACTATCTTTTAATATATTTAATACACCCTCTTCCCCCCATACTTTTTCTTCCATTTTTCTACAATTTATACAAGCATGTCCAGTGAAGTCTAAAAATGTGGGTTTATTAATTCTTTTTGCATAAGCTAAACCTTCATCAAGATCATGAAATACTGGAATACCTTGTGGGCCTAGATGTGTGTTTTCCGTTTCTTTAAAAGAAATAGCTGAAGTACTTAATCCAGATGGAGATTCACTGTAACTCATGGGAGGAGGAAATCCGCTGATTAACTTTAGAGGAGCTCCCCACAATCCAGGAATCAGATAAAATACAAATATTAAAACGGATGTTGCTAAAATAGTTCTACCAACTGAAAGGGATTCGACAGGACTGTCATTAGGCAATTTTATAAACCCAAATAAGTAAAGGGACAATACAAAGAAAATTCCGACCCATATGGCTATAAATAATTCTCTTTCTATAAAATGACTTTGAAGAACCAAATCTGCATTGGAAAGAAATTTAAATGCAAGAGCAAGCTCTAAAAAGCCTAAAAATACTTTAACTGTATTTAACCAACCTCCAGACTTAGGTAAAGAATTTAACCAACCGGGGAAAGCTGCAAATAAGGCAAATGGAAGTGCTAAAGCTAAAGAAAAACCAAACATTCCGATAAATGGGCCAATACCTCCAATAGTTGCGGATTCTACTAATAATGTACCAACAATTGGCCCAGTACAAGAAAAAGAGACTAAAGCTAATGTAAAAGCCATAAAAAATATTCCCAAAAACCCACCCTTACTTGATGCAGAATCGGCTTTAGTAACCCATGAATTAGGCAAATTAATATCAAAAGCCCCTAAAAATGAAATGGCAAATACAACTAGAAGAACAAAGAAAAATATATTAAAATAAACATTAGTGGAAAGTGAATTTAAAAAACTTGCACCAAAAATTGCAGTGATAATGGTTCCTAGAAATACATAAATAATTATTATACTTATACCATACAGTATAGCATTTCTAATTCCAGCAGTCTTATTTTGAGATTGTTTCGTAAAAAAACTAACCGTCATTGGAATCATGGGAAATACACATGGGGTTAGTAATGCTGCAAAACCACTTAAAAATGAGAGAAAGAAAATAAGAAGTAATGATTTTTTACCAGCTTTTCCCTCATTGTTTTCCAGAACTTTTAATTGTTCATTTGTTTTATTCTTTTCAGCATTAATTTTTTCTTTGGACTTATTTTCTGTATCAGATAAGCCTTCTTTAAAAGATGTAGGAGGGACATATTCTTCTTTATAGTCACATCCATTTACTTTGACCTCAAATTCTCCATCATATGGTGGAAGACAATGATTGTCATCACAAGTTTGGAAAGTAAAAAACCCTTTTAAGGTGAAGTTATCTTTGGTTTGAATAAATATTTTTTTTGAAATAGTAATTTTACCATCATGGAGATATAAATCTTCTTTAGCTATTTCGTCATATACATAATGAGATTTAGGTTCGTATATAGTATCTTCAATTCTATATTTATAGGATGTATCGATTAGAATATCTGTTGGGATGGAAAAACTTTCAGCAGGTAAATTAGCCGCATTAATATGCCACTGATCTTCAATTTCTATTTCTGCAAATATTGTTAACTCACATCCATTTTGTTTTGACTTAATTATATAGTGGACTTTATCCTCAGGAAAATCCATATCTTGAGATATTGAATAATTTCCAGAAAAAGAAATTAATAAAGTGAGTATATATATTAATGAATTTTTTATGTGCATTCAAAAATTTTGGTCAAATTTACAATGTTATTGGCTCCAATCAACAAACTTTTTGATTATATCATCTCTTTATTTACGATAAAAAATTGAAAAAGGTTATTTAAAATTAGATTAATAATTTTAATTTGAGTTCTCTACTATGAAGAACTTCTTTGAAGTTTTAGTTATTTTAAATTTTTCACTAATAACATAACCAACCACCCATATAATATCATTTTTAGATAAAAGGACAAATACATTATTTTTATCATTAATATTAATTTTTTTATCAATTAGTATGTCACTCACTTTTTTTAGTCCACTCATTCCAAGAGGTTGAATATAATCTCCATTTTTCCATCTTCTTAATTTTAATGGAAAATGAAGTTTAGAAGCGTCAAATGATTCAACATTAGGATTTGAGTTGTCAATTATTAATTCACTATTAATTCGAGTCTTTAAATTGATCGGATCAACAATAGAATCATTTTTTTTTAAAAGAAATATTTTTGATTTTTTTTTATTAAATACTTTTTGATAAAGAATCCATTTCCCTCTATCATATAATAGTTTAAAATGTTCACTTTCAATATATTTTCCACTTTGGTGTTTGGTATCTATCCAATTTTCAATTTGGGAATGATTAAATTCATATTTCCTGATATAATGTGAGCAAACCAAAATAGAAATAGAGTCTTTAGGGGTTATTTTAGTATGATCATCTTTTATTTCAATTTGATCTTTCAAAAGATCTTTGATTAATTGATTTAGTAATAAATAATCCTCAGCTAAAAATTTAATAGAATTTGACAGGCCTTTTTCATATTCAGGAAATCTTTTCCCAAGTTTTTCAAATATTTCATTTCTAATGAAATTTCTATCGTATTTAATGGAATTATTACTACTATCTTTAGAGTAGGCTAGTTGATTCTTTTCAGCATATTCTTTGAGCTGTGTCTTTGTAAATCTTAATGCAGGTCTTAATATATTATCATTTTTTTCTGATATTCCTTTCAAACGACTGATTCCATTTCCCCTTATAGAATGAAATAAAAAGCTTTCATGATTATCATTTTGATGATGGGCTGTTATAATGTAATCTAAGTTTTGATGGTGAATTATTTCATCAAAAAATTTATATCTTATTTTTCTTGCCTCATTTTGTAAGTTCTCAGCGGGATTTATTTGGGCATCTTTATAGTGGAATTTAATATTTTTGTTCTCACAATATTGTTCAACTAATTTTTTTTCAAATACATTTTCTTCTCCACGAAGACCATAATTTATGTGAGCTACTGAAATTTTCATTCCACATTTATTACTCATGTCCAGAACAGTCATCGAGTCTAATCCACCAGAAACAGCAATTAAAAATTCACTTTTTAAATCAATTTGCTTTTCATGAAAAAACTCAAGATACTTTTCAATGATATTATTTACGTCTGACATGCTTTTAATAACGCTTCTGCTTTAATTAAAGTTTCTTCATATTCCTTTTCTGGGAGGCTATTTATAGTTATTGCTCCTCCAACCTTAAAAGATAAGCAATCATTGGCTTTATTGTAAATAATTGTTCTAATAACAACATTTAAATCAAAGTCTCCATTGGGTTTCATTATTCCAATTGCCCCAGAATATAGTCCCCTTTTAGATTCTTCATATTTCTCCATAAGCTGCATTGCTTTTACTTTTGGAACACCTGTCATTGATCCCATGGGAAATAATGCTTTTAAAATTTGAGAAAATGATATTTCTTCATCAATATTACAAGAGACTGTTGATATCATTTGATGAATATTTTCAAAAGTGTAAACTTCACACAACTCTTCAACAGTAACAGAATTTTTATCTGCTACCTTGCTCAAGTCATTTCTTACCAAGTCAACAATCATTATGTTTTCAGCTCTTTCTTTAGGATCATTTTTAAGTGAATTTATAAGTCGTTGGTCCAAATCAGAATTTTTACTTCTTTTGGATGTTCCTTTAATTGGCTCTGATATTAGCTTATTTCCTCTTTTTTTTATGAATCTTTCTGGACTTGCTGAAATAATTACGTGCTCTCCGATTTCCGAGTAAACTGAAAAAGGAGCTTTTGTTAAAGATTCTAATTTTTTAAAAATATTGTATGGATTATTAATTTTCGTTTGTGCTTCCCAATTATAACAAAAATTAGTTTCATAAATATCTCCTTTCTGAATATGACTCTTTACTTTTTTAATTTTGGAGAGATAATCTTTTTTAGTTAGCTCAGGTTTAAATTTTACATAAATATTTTCAGATTTTTTAAGATTAATAAAATCTTTCTTCAATAAGGTCTTTTCAGGAACTACACAATGAAGAATAGGGAAATTAATTTTATCTTTTTTATTAGAATTTAGATTTTCAATATTATTTTTTAAATCATAAGAAATGAAAAATAATTTAGTATAATTTTTATATTTTTTTATGAACGATTCAAGTTTATTAAAAACATCTACATCCTCTTTTTTTATGATGAAATCATCTAAAATACCAGTGTAATAGTTTTCTCCGATGATGGTATTCATTAAATAAATTATTTAAATATTTCCAACCTTTTCTTTAATTATTTCGTAAAGTCCATCTGCCCAATCATCATTGTCATTGAGAGATGGGACAAGTTGTATTTCTTCTCCCCCGTGTTCTTGAAATAGCTCTAAATATTCCTCTCCAATTTCAATAGTAGTTTCTAAACAATCTGCTACAAAAGCAGGAGAAAAAACCAATACTCTTTTTTTGCCTTCTTTTCCAAGTTTTTCAATAATATTATCTGTATAGGGCTTTAACCAAGGATCTCTTCCTAATCTTGATTGAAAGCAAGTAGAGTAGGTGCCTTCTTCTAAATTAAGTGCATTAACTAATAATCTTGATGTAGCATAGCAGGCGGCTTTGTAACAATGCTTATTTTCATGATTAATTTCTTCATCACAGTGATGGTCTGCACAAGGTTTTCCATCTAAATATACTTTATCAACATGTCTTTCAGGTATTCCATGATAAGAAAACATAATATGATCATAATCTGAAAGATTAAATTCCTTTGCACGGTTTACCATGCAATTTATATAGTATGAGTTCTTATAAAATTGCCCTATAACTGAAACCTCTGGAATAACCCACCATTTATTAATAATTCTAAATGCTTTTTCGATTGTCGATCCACTTGATGCTGATGCATATTGTGGGTAAAGTGGGAAAATATAAATCTCATCATAATTTTCCATTCTCATTTTACCTAGCACAGTTTCCATACTTGGAGATCCATATCTCATGGCAAGTTCTACATCAAAATCATTTTTTGCTAAAACTTTTAATTTTTTTGTTAAGCTATTTCCATAAGTTAAAAGTGGTGATTTACCTTCTCCAATTTTAAAAAGCTTTTTATATTCTTTAGCAGATTTAGGAGCTCTGAAAGGAACAATTATTAAATTGACTAGTAATAATTGTGCAATTCTTCCAATATCTATAACTCTTGGATCGTTAAGGAATTCTCTAAGATAAACTCTTACATCTTTTACTGATGGGCTATTTGGAGTTCCTAAGTTAAGTATTAAAACACCTTTTTTACTCATAATATGTTAAATATGAAGAGGTCTATCCTCAGTAGCAGCTAAAGCAGCTTCTTTTACTGCTTCACTATAAGTGGGATGTGGGTGACAAATTCTAGCAATATCTTCTGCACTGGCTCTATATTCCATTGCTACGACAGCTTCCATAATTAAATCTGCAGCCCTAGGAGCAATCATGTGAACTCCTAAAACCTCATCGCTTTTGGAGTCAGAAATAATTTTTATAACACCCTGAATATCCATAGATGCTCTAGCTCTTCCTAATGCTCTAATTGGGAATTGGCCTATCTTAAAATCTGCATTTAGTTCCTTTAATTCTTGTTCAGTTTTTCCGACAGAAGCTACTTCAGGCCAAGTGTAGACTACTCCTGGAACTAAGTTATAATCAATATGTGGTTTTTGATTAGCAATAAGTTCAGCAACAAAAACGCCCTCTTCTTCTGCTTTGTGAGCTAACATTGCTCCCTTTACTACATCACCAATTGCATAAATATTATCTACAGAAGTCTGTAAATTATTGTTGGTTAAGACTCTACCTGCTTTATCAGTTTCCAAACCAATATTCTCCAACCCTAATTTTTCAGTGTAAGCTTTCCTTCCAACAGCCACTAAACAGTAATCACCTTCAACAGAAATAATTTCACCTTTCTTGTTTTTAACATCAAGTTGAACCCCATCTTTTACAGCATTTACTTTTTGAACCGCATGATTGAATAAAAATTTAAAACCTTCTTTTTTAAGGATTTTCATTAACTCTTTTCCCAATGTTTTATCCATAGTTGGTAAAAGTCCATCTTGAAACTCAATTACAGTTACTTGTGAGCCTAAACGACCATAAACAGATCCTAGTTCTAACCCTATAACACCACCACCAATCACAATTAAATGTTTGGGAACTTCGCTCAAAGAAAGCGCTTCAGTTGAAGTAATAATTTTATTTTTATCTGGTACCATTCCAGGAAAATAATTAGGCTTAGAACCAGTAGCAATTATTATTTTTTCACCAAAAATCTTTTCTTTCTTTTCCCCATTTATAGCGATGGTGTTTTGATCTAAAAAAGAGCCTAACCCATGAAATACTTTTATTTTATTTTTATCCATTAAATACTGAACTCCATCACAAGTTTGATTTATAACTTCCTCTTTTCTTTGCATCATCTTTGGAAGATTAACTATAGGAGTATTAATATCTATTCCATGTTTATCAAAATCATGTAAAGCAGTTTTGAAATGTTCGCTAGAATCTAGTAATGCTTTTGAAGGAATACAACCTACATTTAAACAAGTTCCTCCAAGAGTATTGTATTTTTCTACAATCGCTGTACTTAAACCTAACTGAGCACACCTAATAGCAGCAACATATCCTCCAGGTCCAGAACCAATGACGACAACATCGAATTTTTCCATCATAATAATTTTGAAATACTAAATTAATCATAATGGTTAAAATCAACCACTTGTTTTATTAAGATTAACTTGAATTTTACACTTTTTGAAATAATAATAATAAATAAGTGATAATTGAAGAATTATAGGCTTTACAAAAGGATTAAACTCTTGAGTTAAGGTAAACCAGAATAAAACAGTTATAAAAATCACTATTAAAGAAAAAGATAAAAACCAAAAAGAAAATTTACCCCAATTTTTTTTAATTAAAAAAAGAATTAAAATAAAGTGAAGGGGAGATGCCCAAAGTAGATTAAAATTCATTTTTGTTGCTTGATGATTGGTTCCAAACCACATAAAGATTAAAACCAACCCTAAAATTCCTAAAATAAATAGATTCGTAATACTCCAAATGTCAAATATTTTACTTTTTTTAAAATAGATTAAAATGAGTGTAGTTAAAAATAAAATCCAACTGATAAATAAGATACTATTATAGGATCTTTTATTTTCTAAGGAATTGATAATTGTTTGCTTTGAAAGAACTACATTAATTTTACTATTTTTTTTGCGAATAAAGCTATCGTCTAAAGAAGATTCGATATTATCTGGAAGAAACATTAATTGATGATTATTCACTAAAACATCAATTTTTTTTCCAAGAACTAAGTCAATTCCTAGTTCTAACCATGGATTGTATTTTAAATATTCATGAATTATTTCTCGAAAAGTAAACTCATTTGCTTTTTTAGATTGATTAAATTCTAATTCATCCCCTAAAACGTTAATTAAAAGATCTCTTATCCTTGAAGAACAATTGTCGTAAAAAAATTCATATCGATAACTTCTATTTTCAGGTCTATAATTTTGTTCTATTAGAGATAAAAGTTTTAATTTCTCTTTATTATTTAAATTTAAAACTTGTTGCCTAACTCCTCTTTTTGATCTTGCATATTCCCTGATAAAATTGGTCATAGATTGTAACCCCATAAAATAATTGAGTCTTCCCTTTGCAAAATCATAACCAAATTCAAATTGATTTTCAGAGAATTCAAATAGTCCCCAGTTAACAACAAGATCAAGGTTATTTTTAGAATTTTCTATTCTTAATGCACTATGTCCAAAAAGAGAATAAATTTCATTTCCAGGATCGCATGTAAGAATACTTATTTTAGAATGGCTTACATTTTTTGATAAATCTATATTTTTGCCAAAGATTGAAAAAGGTGTAAATAGGATAATAAAAAAAACTGCCCTAAATATTAAATATTTTTGCTGCATTTAATGAAGTGATTTTACCAATTTCTTCAATACTAATTTCGTAAATATCTGAAAGTTTATTGGCAATTAAGGGGATGTAACTGCTTTTATTTCTTTTTCCCCTAAAAGGATCAGGAGTTAGATAAGGAGAGTCAGTTTCTAGAACTAAATTTTCAATTTTAATTTCCTTCAAAACCTTGTCAAGTCCACTATTTTTAAAGGTTACTAGTCCTCCAATTCCTAGTTTAAAACCACCATAATCTAATATGTGTTTAGCATCATTTAAATTACTGGAAAAACAATGAAATACTCCTTTCAGAGTATCATAATTTAAGGAGTCTAATATTTGAAATATTTCTTTATAGGATTCTCTTGCGTGAATAACTATCGGAAGATTGAACTCTACAGCCCAATTAATTTGTTCAATAAATGCGTTTTTTTGAAATTCATAAGTTGATTTATCCCAGTATAAATCTATGCCAATTTCACCAATAGCAATGGGTTTATACTTATCTATATAAGGTTTTAAAATAGTTAATTCTTTATTGAAACCATGACTAACAGAGCAAGGATGCAAACCAACCATTGGAAAACAAAAATTTTCATAATCTTTAGATATGTTAATAACATCCTCAATTGTGCTAGAATCAATATTAGGTAACAAAAGTTTATCAACTTTAGCTTTGACACACTCTTGAATAATTTGATATCTATCCTTACTAAAATCTTCTAGATAAATATGAGTGTGAGTATCTATAAACATATAGTTTCGGATTTTTTAAAATTAAGTTATAAGTTAGCTATGATCTATATATTGAAAACACAAATTGATTAAAGATAGTTACAAGATAAAATATTTCAAGGAATTAAACTCTTTAAGATTCTTAGGTTTTTTAGGAATTTTTTTTGGACACATTTTCTTTAGTGAAAATCTTGAAATTATAAATCATGATTTATATTCTTTGGCATTTAGATATGGAAAAATTCTAGGATTTATTTCATTAGATTCCTTTTTTGTTCTGTCAAGTTTTTTGATAACTTGGAGGGCCCTAGAAGAGTTTCATATTTCAGGAAAATTTCAGTTGAAGCACTTTTTAATTAGACGTTCTTTAAGAATATGGCCACTTTACTTTTTAATCGTCTTTTTAGGTTTCTTTATTGAATATATAGGTGCACATTATAATCAAGAGATTACCACCCTTCCCTCTTTTTGGAGTTTTTTCTTATTTATTTTAAATTATGATATGATTATCAATGGCTATGAATTTCTTTTTTTCATGGTTTTTTTATGGTCCATTTCTGTTGAAGAACAGTTTTATATTTTTTGGTCTATAATACTCAAATGGTTCCAAAAGTATTTATTAATGATTTCAATAATTCTTGTAATAGTGTCCTTAGTCTTTAGATACTACTTTATAAATGACAGTTTAAATTTAAATTTTAATACAATTAGCACTTTAGGGAACTTTGGAATTGGAGCAATTATTGCAATTGACGCTTTTCAAAAAAACAAGTTATTTAAATGGGTTAAAGATTTATCCAAAACAAAAATCATAGTAACTTATTTGGTTATGGTTATGGTTTATTTAATAATGCCCCAGCTTATGGAATACGATTTTTTTATAATTATTCAACGTTTATTGTTTTCTATTTTCTTTTCATTTATAATATTAGAACAATCTTATTGCGAGCATTCTTTTTTTAAATTCTCAAAAATTAAACCCTTTAATTTTTTTGGAAAAATTTCTTATGGTTTATATTGCTACCATGGGATAGTGATAACCATAATTTTACATTTAAAAAGTAATTTTAACGACTCATTATTTAGTAGTCTTTTATTGTTTCCAATTATAATCTTTTCTTTTACTCTTACTATCTCTTATTTTAGTTTTAAATATTATGAGTCCAAATTTTTAAAACTAAAATCAAAATTTTCTTTATCGAATTAAATACATTTTTCCCCAACCTTTTGTAAATGCCTTATCACCTTGCGTTTCGCGATGGTCTATGGCTTCATTTTCTATTTCAGAATTAACTCTGTATAAATAAATCCCATTTGCTAACGGATCTCCAAATTCATCTTTACCATCCCAGAAATATTCAGTAATATTATTTCCAATTCTAATAACCTCGTTGTCCGTTAGAGATATTTGCTTTACAAGCCTTCCTCTTACATTTAGTATTTGAATTTCTAATTTATCTGGAATTTTACTTCCAGTTAAGGTGAAAGCAAAATGAGTTTTAGTTGAAAAAGGATTAGGATAATTATAGATGTTTGAAATAGATGATTTTTGAATTACCTCAAATTGTATTTCGTAGGGCTCATCGCCACTTGAATTTCCAGATTTGTCCTGCCCTTGAACTCTTAAAGTATAAGTTCCATCTTCAGTAAATGTTGGATGATACTCAATCGTAAATTTATTTTCTTCTTCATTTATAAACCATTCTAGATTTGGAGTTACATTATTAAAAAAATTAATTCTTTGCCATGCATTAGAATTTGGAGACAAAATTTCAATTTGAAAATTTGCGGTATCTATATTTTCACTTAAAATTAAGAAAGGGTTTTCATCGTCTAGTTCAATAACAATAAAAGGATTGGGACTAACAATATCATTATTTAAAATATGAACTCCATCAAATGTAACATCAAGAATAGGGTTGGTATTATCTTTAAAAACAAAAAAGTTTGTTTGAGCCAAATTGTTAAAATAAAATTGCTCTGGCTGATCTTTTTCAGTCCCTATTATAGGATTAGCAGTAACCCACATGAAATAATTATCTATTAAATATTTACTAGATATTGAAATAGTATCAATTAATAAGGCTCTTGCTTTTAAAGAATCTCTTCTTGGATAAGGAATATTAATAGTTCCATTTCGATTTTCTAACTTATAATTAACCAATAAGCTGTCCATGTTAAATGGTGAAATGTTCTCTATGGCAACAGAAAAATAGATGGAATCTCCTTGTTGAAATCTATTGGAATCTAAATACCATCCTTTTTTAGGGTTAAGAGCTAATTCTGGTAGTGGGTCATAAGTAATTTGCCATCTTGAAATTTGTGCTGGAGTAAGTAATGAATCATCTGAAGTTTCCATTTCAAATTGAAGGAATTTAAAACTGCTATCTATGTTTTGTAAGTCAACTAAAGAATCATTATTTGTAAAGACAGTATCTAGCAATAATACTTTTTGATTTGACAACATGGAAGCTAGACCGTGAACTCGTAATCTTGATGAATCCGCAGAAAGTAATTCCAATGCTCTTTGTTCCCAATACAAATTTTTCCAATTATTGGAAGGTCCAATTATTGAAGATGTTATTCTACCATTTTCAAGTGAGCTAGTTACACTAGTGCTAAACTCTAAAAGTTGAGATGGAACAAAACCAGGTGCAATAGAATCTGTTCTTACTTCTGCAGCAGTTGTTGTATCCCCTTTCTGACAGAAAAAAATGAATCCATCATCATATTGGTTAGAACTTGTAAATCCAGATGCTCCAAGATTTTGAAAAGCAGTAAATAAGCTATTAGGCCAGTTTGCATATAAAGGGCTATTATATAACAGAGTGCCTCCATAATTATTGGGAATGTAACTGTAAGCAATTATGTAATGCCCATCAGGAATCTTATTGGACAAAAAACTTGCTAATGAGTCTAACTGTTCGGGAACGTCATAACGAAACATAAAATGGCCCTGTTCTCTTGCTCTACCAATTAAAGAGGTGTTACCACAAACAGCGGGATCACCATTAAATTGTCCAAAACAATGGTTGGGATTTAAAATACTTGGTGGTGATGTTGAATTATCTACAAAAGGAGTTTTCCAATAATTTAAGGAGTTGGGGTCTACTACCCCTATCATAACTGCTGGCTTAATCCAGCCTCCATAATCTGCAATATCTCCACTAACTTCCCAATATGTTCCTGACCATTCAGACCCAAGTGCAATATGCTGTATATAATTTTTACAAGTAATACTTTTATAGGTAGGTAAGAAGTTAAATTGACGATTTAAAGTATCATATTCAATATTTAAAAATTCATTTTCTTTAAATTGATCAAAATGTGCTTGACCCCAACCCCATTTATTATTGATATATTGGAATGATCGTATCTTCCAATCAATAATTGTACTATCAGGTCGGGTTCGCCAATAATACACTATACTATCTAAAAATCTTAGTGAGTCAATATTTCCTGAGCTATTATTGAACCAGTTATATGGACTTGCTTCAACAACTCCACCTTCAGAAATAATGGATTGATTTTTTAAAAACGGAGAATTAAAGTGAATATTGGTATCAATTTCAAAATAATAAGTGTTAATAGATTCTAGGGGGTTAATTGTTGATACTCTTAATGTATCATATTGATTACCAATTATACTAAAGTTGTAAGGCCAAATCGGAATGATCGAATTAGATGAAATATTTAGATTAAAATCTACACTATTATTGCCTGTCTCATCCTCAGCTTCTTGAATATTTGAAATAGGTAAATCAACTGAAATTTCAAAAATATTTTGACCAATACTATTTTCCGGATTATTTATGATACTAAAAGTTACAGTATCTGTATTTAATATTCCTGGTACAAATTTGGAATAGATAGTATCAGATCCATCAGGAAAATTTTGCTTAACCTCAACGTAAACGGAGTCTGAAAATGCTCTACCCAAATTGAAAACTTCAAATTTTAATTCAAAACTTGTGTTGGATAAATCCACTATTCTAGGTTCTGTCCAAACTTTTTGCTGGTCTATTAATAGTTCTGGAAAAGGATGGGAATTTATTTTGATAGCTGGGTCACCTTGTAAAGACATTCCATTATAATTACTTTCAAATTTGGGTTCCCATAAGAGTAATGATGTGCTTTCATCTAATGAGTCTACGGCCATCACCATTTGCTGTCCAATGCTTTTGTAATAACCATATTTTCCAATCATTTTATATAAGTACTCTGTATAGTTATTTATAAAAGGTATAAATCCTTGTTTTACAGTTGAAATAAAGCCTATTGCTCCACTGTTAATAGGACGAATAATTTGTTCAGAGAAACTGTTAGTGTCTGGATTATGAACGTCTCCAGAATAGCAACCTAAACCTACAACCAGAGGGTATTTTCCTGGGTTATTCCAATTATCTGGTTGATCTATATTTTGACTAAACCCATAACCTGATGCTGCATGACCAAAGAAAGTCATTAAAGAAATCCCTTCTTCAAGATAGTCTTGGACAACTTGAAATTCTAAGGGATCAATTATTGATGTAAATGGATTTTTTCCAAATTTCTTTACTTTTCCTCCAAATAATGTATCCTCAATAATATTTTGGAATTCTAATAACTTGTTGCTCATATAGGCTTGCTCCGTGCTGTCACTTCCTCCAGAAAAATGTGCTATATTTTTTTGCCAAGCTTTATTTTCTATCGTATAGCTATTATTGTTTCCTTGGTTAGATTCTGATTCAATAACCTTATTTAGATAATTTAAAACTGATGTATTTTTTATAACACTTAATCTTCCAATTGGAATTGAAAAACCCCTTTTATTGGGCTCAAGTCCAACTGCTATATGATTGTCTGAGCTTGGATACCCCCAAGATGGAACCAAGTTTAAATTATATGCTGAAGAATCATTTCTTGACCCAGCAGTAGTTTCGTTATTGAACCTAACAGATTTTCCAATTAAAAAAAGATGAGAAGGCCAAGTTGGCCAATTTTGCATTGTGAAACTTAAAAATCTTTTTATTGAAAGTGGATTTTTATAAATTCCACCTGAAAATTGATGATAAAGTTCTTCAGCGTCAACAACTAACGTATCCATATTTTCACTTCTATAAATTGCATACTCTCTTGCTGAGGAAAGCAGTTTTTTATGAGTAACTATAATAAAGGCACTATCTAATTGAAAAGAATTAAAATCATTAAAATATCCATCTTCATTAACAGCATCTATTTCGTTTATAAAATTGATGTTTGAATCGTAAGTTAAATAACAAATTATAGTATCACTTTGAGAAGAAGGAATGACAGCTTCCCATAAATTATTATTAATAATTGGAATGATTTTATTAACATCATCTAAAACATATAAAATTGGATTCCCTAATGAGTTTATAATATTAGAAATTGATAAATGTTGTTTTTGATTGATTATTGAAGGAATTCCAAATTGCAATTTATCATATGGTGAAAAATCAAGATTATGAGGATAGCATAAGTTAATGGATGCAATATTTTGATAATCGGTGCCCTGCCCAATATCAGAAATTTCGTGTTTAAAATCAGTTACAGAAAAAATAGTTGAACTTGGTAGTTCATAATTTACATGTAATACCTGATAATATGCATAGTTGGTATCAATAATTAAATTATTATTGACAAAGAGTTTTGTATTGTGGTTTTTCCCATTAAAATTTACTGTTGAAGAATTAGAAGACATAAGGTTAATCCTTCCAAAACCATTTGGTCCATTGTTGTAACTATTCAATGAATTTAATTGCACGATGTTAGATCCGTTTTTAGAAAGTCTCATACCTGCCCATCCTTCACCAACATCATATTTAGGGCTGGAAAGGCCACTTTGTTGATTTCCAATTAAATAATTAGAATTGAATTTGAGTATTTCGTTTCTCCAGCAGTAATTAATGAAACTATAGTTACTAAAATTAGTGTCAGTTTCTATTACTGTTCTTTTATTATTTCCATTGTTATTCCATGAGAAATAATATCTAATGGTGTCATTAAATAAACTATAATATTCATCTGGTAAATAACGAGAAGAATCATATACTAAAGAATCTAGCCAACCATTATTTTTTTCAGCATAAAACTCAATATAGTCTTGTTGGTCAAAAAAACCATTGTTATTATGATCTTTAACAAGAAGAGAAATTTCATTTTCTTTTCCGTAAACTTGAAAATTATCATGTGGAATAGCATCAATATTTATCCCATAATTTGTTAAATAGTTATCTATTACATTAAACTCTAATCTATGTAATCCAGTGCTTGAGATGGGAAAGTGAAAATACTGTTGGGAGTAATTTATCCATTCATTTCCAAAAGTTTGAGAAAAAAAATTGAGGTGGGAAATGATGAAATAAAATAAAAAAATAAATTTTTTACAACATTTCAATTTACTCTGGATTTAAATTAAATTTCAAGGAAAATATATTACTATATTCTGCAATAGAAGCATCTCCTATGTCTGTTAAAGCATATTCAATCTCCACCCCTTTAATATTTATACCTAATCCTAAATTTGGCTGAATTGTATATATCATTTTTCCAGTTAAATCAGGAGTTTTCTGAATGTTTCCAAAACCTCCTCTAAGAAAGACCAAATCTCTAATATTGAACTCGGCTCCTATGTGAGGATCAATAGAAAATGGATTTCCAGATATTAAAACATTTCTTCTTCCATCAGTAGTAATATCAGAATTAAATTCTATTAATAGATGAACGTTTTTCTCAAATTCATAATTTTTAAAAACACCTAAAATTACTCTTGGAAGTGTTAATTCAAGTCCATTTTCTGGCAGTTCATTACCAGTAGAATTAAAAGTATTAATCATTTCATTTGATAACTCATAATTCCAAACATTAAATGTAGACGTTACATCTTTGGCTACTATTGCTATTCCCCAATCATTTTTTTTGTAAGTAGAGGATATATCTACTCCAAATCCCCAAGCTTTTGCAAAATCTCCTGCTTTTCTATTAATTATTTTTACAGATCCTCCGACAGATAAATAGTCATTTACTTTTTTCCCATAACTGCCAATAAACGCCAAATCTGCAGCACTGAAATAAGTAATTCTATCGTAATTAATATTTCCTTGTGCATCTATTAGCTCAGTAGTATTTGGTATATTATCTACTCCAAATCTTATAAAAGAAAATCCAAAACTACTTTTATCATCAAGTTTTTTAACGATGCTTCCAAAATCATATTTTGCAATCCCAGCAAAATACTCTGCATGCATTAGGCCAATTTGAATGTCTTTTTTCATATTAGCAAGATTTGCAGGGTTCCAATATCCTGCCATTGCCCCTTTAGTACTTGTAATTACAGAATTAGACATTGCAAGGGACCTTGCTCCAACACCAATATTTAGGAATTCATTGCTATACTTTGGAGAATTTATTTGTCCAATTATATAATTGGAAATCAAAATGAAAAGTATTGGATATATCTTTTTCACAATTAAAATTAACGATATTTATGTAAGTAAAAACTAATTTTTGAGTAATTATATTTATAACAACGAAGTTTACAGTAATTTAGTTTGTACCAAATGAAAAAACACATTCCTAATATCTTTACAATCTTTAATTTAATTCTTGGATGGTTAGCAATTTTCTTTGCTTTTAAGTTCAGTTTTACACAATCTATTTATTGTATTTTATTGGCTTCTATTTTTGATTATTTAGATGGATTTTCTGCAAGAAAACTATATGTAGAATCTAAATTAGGTGCACAATTAGACTCCTTAGCTGATTTCATAACTTTTGGGTTAGCACCTGCTGTAATAATTTTTAATTTGAGCATTTCGGAAGAAATCTTTTCTAATCCAAACTTTGATCTTTGGCTTTTTCTAAATATTGGACTAATTCCTGTTTTTGCTGCCTTAAGACTGGCCAAATTTAATTCTTCAACCACTCCAAAAAGTTACTTCATAGGATTACCTAGTCCAGCTTTTGCATTATCAGCTGTAGCTGTAACTCTAGTTCTCATAGAATATCAATTGGAAGATTACAAAATGTACTATCCATTTATTATGATTGTTTTAAGTTCATTAATGGTAGTAAATATCAAATTTTTATCTTTTAAATTGTCAAATTTTAATATTGCTGAAAACAAGCTTTTATTTATTTTGACTATTCTTTCATTATCGAGTTTTTTTATTTTAATAATAATGGGAAATCCTATTCTTATATTGCCT
>ERZ802830.1997-NODE-1997-length-18775-cov-8.05507_pt1 | contig 18775 bp, 18 predicted proteins | sample MGYA00345654_ERZ802830 | MGnify/ENA primary metagenome ERZ802830 (study PRJEB30503, sample SAMEA104212375) | marine metagenome | biome: Westerlies Biome; feature: [SRF] surface water layer (ENVO:00010504) within the epipelagic zone...; material: water...
TAACTAAAGGAAGTAAAGCCAAAGTGAGTATTCCTGCATTAAATCAAATTCAAAATACAGAGATTCACCAAACAGGCAACTTTATTACACCAAGCAACAGGACATTTCGCGTAGAAGCTAGATTAGAAAATCCAGAAGGATTAATTAAGCCTAATCTCAACGCACGTTTAAGTGTTATGGATTACTTTAATCCTGAGGCCATCATGATTCCCCTTCGAGTTGTTAGAGAAGATGCTAAAAATCAGCCCTATGTTTTTGTTTTATCTAAGCCTGAAAAAGATAATGGTTTTACGACAGAACAACGAATGGTAACCCTAGGAAAAAGTAAAGAAGAAATGGTAGAAATCATAGAAGGTTTGACCATAGGTGAACTTGTTGTAGAAGAAGGAGTGAGCCTTTTAGTTACCAATCAAAAAGTTAAAAGAATTTTAGAATAATGATTGAACAAAAAAATACTCCCAAAATCAAAGAATTTTTATTCTCTTCCTGGGCTATTGAACACAAAACAGTCATATATGTTATTATGACTCTGTTTTTCATTTTAGGGATTTCTTCATATTTCACTATGCCAAGAGAAGCTTTCCCTGAAATTAATGACACTAAAGTTTTTGTAAGTGCTGTATATCCTGGCAATACTGCCGAAGATATTGAACGAATAATTACTGACCCTTTAGAAGAGGCTCTAAAGGGAGTTCCAAATTTGGTTGAAATTCGTTCAACATCCTCAGAGGATTTTTCTGTAATTGATATAGAATTAGATGAAAATATTACAATTGACGACGCTAAGCAAAAGGTGAAGGAGTTGGTAGATGGAGTTACTTCAGGTCCAGATTGGCCTGTCTTCAATAATGCCAAAGTAGAACCCAACGTCTTTGAGTTGGATTTTTCAGAATTACAACCGATTTTGAACATTAGTTTAATTGGAAATTATCCTATTAAACAACTCAAAGGTTATGCAGAACGTTTGGAGAATCGTATCGAACAATTACCTCAAATCAAAGAGGTCAACATTCGTGGAATACAAATATTTGAAGTAGAAGTAGCCGTTGATATTTACAAAATGACTGCTGCAAAGGTTTCATTTAATGATATTTTGGGTGCAATCTCACAAGAAAACTCAACCATCTCAAGTGGAAATATTGTTATGGGCGGTCAAAGAAGAAACATACGTTTGACAGGGGAAATTGAAAACCCTCAGCAACTCAGAAATTTTGTAGTTAAAACAGATGGAGGTCCCGTTTATTTAGGTGATCTCGCTGAAATTAGTTTTAAAGAAAAAGAAGCTACTTCCTTTGCACGTTCTTTTGGCGAAAAAGCTGTTTTACTTGACGTGGTAAAAAGAGGTGGTAAAAATCTTATCCTAGCTTCCCAAGATATTAGAAGAATTGTCGAGCAAAGTCAAGAAATTGGATTACCCTCTGATCTAGAAATCACTATTTCTAATGACCAATCCAACTTGACCCTAAACCAAGTTAGTGAACTAGTGAACAGTATAATTTTTGGTATTTTACTTGTAGTAACTGTATTGATGTTCTTTTTAGGTTTTCGCAATGCTTTATTCGTAGGATTTGCAATACCTATGTCGATGTTTATGTCATTTATGATTCTTTCTGCACTCGGTTATACCATGAATACGATGGTCCTTTTCGGACTTGTTATGGGGCTAGGGATGTTGGTAGACAACGGGATTGTCGTGGTTGAAAATGTGTACCGTTTGATGGAAAAAGAAGGGATGTCACGAATTGCAGCAGCCAAAGCTGGAATTGGCGAAATAGCATTTCCAATTATTGTTTCAACAGCTACCACTATTGCTGCCTTTATACCTCTTGGAGCTTGGCCAGGATTAATGGGAGAATTCATGATTTACTTTCCGATAACCCTTTCAGTCGTTTTAGGCTCTTCGCTTATTGTTGCTGTCTTTTTTAACTCCATGCTTGTCTCTCAATTTATGGAAATTAAAGATCGTGAAATTAGTACCAAATCTCTTTGGAGACTTACAATAATGATGGGAGGTCTCGGAATTGTCTTGTTATTTGGCAGTCCTGGTGTTCGTGTTTTTGGAAATTTAATGGTCTTAACCCCTGTTCTATTTTGGATGTACAAACTATTCATCAAAAATTTGGCTCATGCTTTCCAAAATTCATTTTTAGTTCTTCTTGAAAACAATTATCGAAAGTTTTTAGCTTTTGCTTTAAGAGGATACAAGCCTGGTCTATTTTTAGGAGGAACATTTTTTTTACTTTTTACCTCATTTGCTTTGATGGGAATTTTCCCTCCAAACGTAGAATTTTTTCCAGAAAATCAACCTCAACAAATCCTTGTATTTATTGAATATCCGGATGGTACATCTATTAAAAAAACCAACATTACAACACGCCGAATTGAATCTGAAATCTTTGATGTAATTTCTAGACAAAAATACAATCATGGAAACTTTAACCTTTTGGTAGAGTCTGGGGTTGCACAAGTTGGAGAAGGAGCTGGAAATCCTTTTATTGATAATGGCAACACAAACGAGCTTCCACACAAGGGAAAAATTACCTTGACTATGAGAGAATTCAAATTACGAGGAGGAATATCTAGTGAAGATTTAAGAAAGGAAATCCAAGAACAATTAGACGGAAAATTCCCTGGAGTCGCTATCTCCGTTGAAAAAGATGCTAACGGTCCTCCAGCTGGTTATCCTATAACAATAGAAATCACTGGTGAAAATTACTTGGGACTAATTCAAACTGCCGAAAAAATGAAAGACTACCTTAATCGGGTAAATATACCAGGGGTAGAAGAACTAAAAATTGATGTAAACAAAAACAAGCCAGGTGTTCAACTGAATATCGATCGTGAAAAAGCTGGGGAACTCGGAGTGTCTACATCTCAAGTAGGACAGTTATTAAGAACTTCTCTGTTTGGAGCAAAAGCTGGAGTTTATAAAAAAGATGGGGACGATTACGAAATAAATGTCCGTTTTAATAAAGCTAATCGCTACGATAATAATGCATTATATAATCAAAATATCATTTTTAGAGATCCTGCAAATGGACAGATTAAGGAAATTCCTGTAACTGCATTAATAGAACGCAAAAATACAACCAGTTTTAATGCTATTAAACATCGACAACTTAATCGGGTTGTAACTCTTTATTCTCCTGTATTAGCTGATTTCAATGCAAATGCTGTAGTTGATCAGATTAAAAATGCATTGGTTAGTTATAAACTACCTAAAGACGTACAGTTCAAATTTTCTGGAGAAATTGAAGAGCAAGAAAAAAACATGGATTTCCTTTCAAATGCTTTATTATCAGCACTAGGTTTAATTTTGTTACTCTTGGTATTCCAATTTAATTCCATTTCCAAACCACTTATTATTTTACTTTCTATTTTCTTAAGTTTTACAGGAGTTTTTCTAGGATTGATTGCATTTCAAATGCCATTTGTAATATTAATGACTATGATGGGAATTATTGCTCTAGCAGGAATTGTGGTTAATAACGGGGTTGTACTTTTAGACTATACTCAATTGTTAATAGATAGAAAAAGTTTAGAACTTGAACTGCCTGAAGGTTCTCTTTTAGAAAAAAAAGAAGTAACTCTCGCTATTATTGAAGGAGGTACCGCTCGTCTTCGCCCAGTAATACTTACAGCTATAACCACAGTTTTGGGATTAATCCCATTAGCTATTGGGCTCAATATTGACTTTTTTGCACTATTCTCTGAATGGGATCCTAAGGTTTATATTGGTGGTGACAATGTTATTTTTTGGGGTCCCCTTGCCTGGACAGTCATCTTTGGGTTAACTTTTGCTACCTTTTTAACATTAGTAATTGTTCCAGCTACCTTCTCAATCGTATATTCTATTAAAATTTGGATTAAGAAGTTTTTATAAAGAATACTAAATCCTGTTATTTGCGCTCTAGGATTTTTTATTTTTACAATAATTAAGGAACTTATGTATAGATCACACGACTGCGGCTCACTGAGATTCGAAAACATAAATCAAAATGTTACTTTATCAGGATGGGTTCATAAAAGTAGAAATAAAGGTTTTATCATTTGGGTTGATCTAAGAGACCGTTATGGAATTACTCAATTAATTTTTGATGAGGAACGCAGTCCCAAAAATGTTTTTGAAAAAGCACAAAATATTGGCCGTGAATTTGTAATACAAATTAAAGGAGTGGTTATTGAACGAGAATCTAAAAACTCCAATATCAAATCTGGAGCTGTAGAAGTTTTAGTAAATGAACTCAATATACTTAATAAGTCAAAAACACCCCCTTTCACCCTTGAAGATACTACAGACGGAGGGGAGGAACTAAGAATGCAATATCGCTATTTGGATATTCGTAGAAATCCTGTAAAAGATAAATTGATCTTTCGATCTAAAGTATCCAATACAGTTCGAAATTATTTAACATCTGAAGGATTTATTGACGTAGAAACTCCCTATTTGATAAAATCTACTCCTGAGGGGGCGCGTGACTTCGTGGTGCCCTCAAGAATGAATTCGGGTCAGTTTTATGCTCTTCCTCAGTCGCCTCAAACTTTTAAACAATTATTGATGATTGGTGGTTTGGATAAGTATTTTCAAATTGTAAAATGCTTTAGAGATGAGGATTTACGAGCTGATCGCCAACCAGAATTTACACAGATTGATTGCGAGATGACGTTTGTCGAGCAAGAAGATATTCTTAATCAATTTGAAGGACTTACGCGTCATTTAATTAAAGAAATTAAAGGTATTGAAATTGAATCCTTCCCAAGAATATCGTATGAAAAGGCAATGAAAACTTACGGAAATGATAAACCAGATATTCGATTTGGAATGAAATTTATTGAACTTAACGATTTGACTCAAGGTAAAGGATTTGTTGTCTTTGATAGTCAAGAGTTGGTTGTAGGAATTGCTGTTCCAGGTGCAGCATCTTATTCAAGAAAAGAAATCGATGCTCTGATCGATTGGGTCAAACGTCCTCAAATTGGAGCTAATGGACTAGTTTGGGTAAAATGTAATGAAGATGGAAAATATAAATCTTCAGTAGATAAGTTTTTCACTGAATCTCAAATAGCCAGTTGGGCTGAACGCATTGGGGCAATAACTGGAGATTTAATATTAATTCTTTCAGGAGAAGTCAAAACTACCCGCACACAACTTAGTGCACTTCGAATGGAATTAGCAGAACGCATGAATTTAAGAGATCCTAAAGTCTTCGCACCAATTTGGGTTACAGACTTTCCGCTTTTAGAATGGGACAAGGAAACTGAGCGCTTTCAAGCTATGCACCACCCGTTCACTGCCCCTAAATCTGAACATATAGAGTTATTGAAGACAGACCCTGGTAAAGTAAATGCTAATGCATATGATTTGGTATTAAACGGAAATGAAATTGGAGGAGGATCCATTAGAATACATGATCAAAAACTCCAATCTCAAATGTTTGAATTACTTGGTTTTTCTAAACAAGAGGCTAAAGCACAGTTTGGCTTCTTAATGGATGCTTTTAATTACGGTGCTCCCCCCCATGGAGGAATTGCTTTTGGTTTAGACAGATTAGTAGCTATTTTAGGTGGGGAAGAAACCATTAGAGACTTTATAGCGTTTCCAAAAAACAATAGTGGCCGTGATGTAATGATAGATGCTCCTGCATTTATAAATGATACTCAACTTAAAGAGCTTTTTTTAAAAATACTTCCTAAGAACAAAGAATGAAAAAAATTTTGTGGTTTTTATTTATCTTAATTCTAGTTGCTTTGGGGTGTGGTATTTATATCAAAAATTACATAAATTTTGTCACTGGAGAACGCATAATAGGTTTCACTGTTCTTCTTGGAGCTTTTTTGTACTTACCTCTTTTTCTATATCACCGATGGAAAGATAAGCGCCTTCAAGACTATACTCTTAGCGAAGAAAATCTTAAAAAAATTAAAGATGGTATCCACAAATAAATTTATCTCAAAATAGTTATCACTTAGAAAATTCTTTTGAAAATAATTGACAATCAATAGCTTTCAAAATAAAAATGTATTAAAATGAATGCCGACCCAAATATTAACCTTAAATTTGCAAAATAATTTATTAAATAATAACATGACTGGTACAGTAAAATTTTTTAACGAAGCTAAAGGATTTGGTTTCATTACAAACGATGAGTCTGGAGAAGATGTATTCGTTCACATTTCAGCCCTAAACGGCGTGACCCTAAGAGAAGGGGCTAAAGTAGAGTATGTAGAAGAAGAAGGTAAAAAAGGGAAGCAAGCTTCCAATATTACTTTATTATAACATTACATTATTACTAGAATGTAAGCATCTTGTTGCCAAGATGCTTTTTTATTTTCTTTTTTTCAGAAAAAAGTCTTGAAGCATTTTCTTAGAATCAGCTTCCATTACTCCACTACTTATTTTTGTCTTAGGGTGAAGCTTTATGGCAGCCTGTTGAAATCCTCGTTTAGAATCTTTGCACGCATATACCAGCCGGTCTAATTGACTCCAGATTAATGCGCCAGCGCACATTACGCATGGCTCTAGGGTAACATAAAGAGTGCATCCTACAAGATACTTTCCATTTAAGAAATTAGCTGCTGAAGTAATAGCTTGCATCTCAGCATGGGCAGTAACATCATTTAGCTTCTCGGTCAAGTTATGAGCGCGAGCAATTACCCTTTGATCAACAACCACTACAGCCCCTACTGGAACTTCACCTTGAATTTCAGCCTTTTCAGCCTCTTTTAAAGCAAGCTTCATAAAATAAGTATCATCTAATTTCATAATCCAAAAATACACATTCTAATACGTTCTTTTCTGATAATGTTTTGCATTACCTTTACATAATGGCTTCCAACCAATTTAAGCATATTCAAAACCCCGAAGATCTTCGTAAGCTGTTGCCAGAAGACCTTAAAGTTTTTGCAGGAGAACTTCGCCAAGAAATCATAAATATCATAGCTAAAGGTGAAGGACATTTGGGTTCAAGCCTTGGTACTGTTGAGCTCACTATTGCGTTACATTATTGCTTTAATACTCCTAAAGATTTGATAATTTGGGATGTTGGTCATCAAGCTTATGGACATAAAATGATTACTGGGAGGCGAAAGGCCTTTCAGAAGTTAAGACAGCGTAATGGAATCAGTGGTTTTCCGAAACGAGATGAAAGCCCCTATGACACTTTTGGAACAGGACATGCAGGTACCGCTATATCGGCAGCACTAGGCATGGCGCTAAGTGCTAAAACAGAAGATCAAAACAGATTGCATATTGCAGTGGTTGGAGATGCTTCAATTGCAAATGGTATGGCTTTTGAAGCTTTAAATCATTTAGGTACAACTCAAGCTAATGTCCTAGTAATATTAAATGATAATAGTATGGGCATTGATCCCAGTGTAGGCGCTTTAAAAAAATTTTTTAATACTGTAAAAAAAGAAACGCCTTCAACACTTAATTTTTTCCAATCTTTAAATCTTTCCTATCAAGGACCTATAAATGGTCATAATATTGAAATTCTATTGTCAACCTTAGAAAATCAGAAAAAACAAAAAGGCCCTAGAATTCTTCACGTTGTTACTACTAAAGGAAAAGGACTCCCTTTGGCAGAAGAAGAACAAATTATATATCATGCTCCCGGTAAATTTGATCCTTTAACAGGAAAATTAAACCCTTCAAAAGGAAATAAAAAATTGAAATTTCAAACCATTTTTGGAGAAACTCTGTTAAAGCTCGCATTAATAAATAAAAGTATAGTTGCAATCACACCCGCTATGCCAACGGGAAGTGGATTGGTAAAGATGCTAGAAACCCTGCCAAAACAATGTATAGATGTAGGTATTGCTGAACAACACGCAGTTACTCTAGCTGCAGGAATGGCAAGTCAAGGTATGCTCCCATTTTGCGTTATATACTCTACTTTTTTACAGCGTGCCTATGATCAAATCATTCATGATGTGGCGATACAAAAACTACCAATAATTTTTTGTATTGATCGAGCAGGAATTGTAGGTCATGATGGACCCACGCATCATGGCCTTTTTGACATTTCATTTTTAAGATGTATCCCTAATATTCAGATCGTTGCACCAAGAAATTCGCAAGAGCTTCAAAACATCATTTATACCGCTCAATTGGGTATTAATTTACCATTAGCTATTCGCTACCCTAGAGGCTACAGCGAACAAAAATCTCTCTCTTTTGATTATAAAAAAATTCCTTGGGGAAAAGGGACCCTTTTAAAAAATGGAAGCCATATTGCTATTTTATCCCTAGGAACTATATCAAAAAATATTGAAAAAGCTCTCAGCCATGTTAATTATCCAGAAGCTTTTGCACATTTTGACTTGTGTTTTGCAAAGCCCTTGGATGAAGAATTACTTCACAAAGTATTTAATAAGTTTAAAACAGTTGTTGTATTTGAAGAAGGTGTAAAACAAGGTGGAGTTGGAAGTGCGGTGCTAGAGTTTGCTTCACAAAAATTGTATCAGGTTCCCATACATTTAGAAGGTGTATCAGATATCTTTGTTCCTCACGGAGATACTGATGAACTTTTTCAAGAAATAGGACTAGATGTAAATGGAATAACAAAAAAACTTCAGTTGTTATTAAATAAAGTGTTGGGATGAGTTACGGAGAAGTTTAGTTTTTTAATTTTAACCTAAATGACCTATGAGTGCTCAAAAACGTCTTTTTTTACTTGATGCCTTTGCATTAATTTTTAGAGGCTACTATGCTTTTATAAAAAATCCAAGAATTAATTCTAAGGGGATGAATACCTCTGCAATTTTGGGTTTTACAAATTCATTGCTAGATGTTATTAAAAGAGAACGCCCCGACTATCTTGCTGTATGTTTTGATAAAGGTGGATCTAAGAGCAGAACTGATCTTTTCACTGAATATAAAGCTAATCGAGATGAAACTCCAGAGGCCATTAGTTTAGCAATACCTTATATTCAAAAAATTTTAGATGCAATGCACATTCCTGTAGTAGTCAAAGAAGGCTATGAAGCAGATGATATAATAGGAACACTATCTAAACAAGCGGAAAAAGAAGGTTATCAAGTTTTCATGGTCACACCCGATAAAGACTTTGCTCAATTGGTTTCTGAAAATATTTTTATGTATCGTCCCTCTCGCATGGGAAATGGAATAGAAATCTGGGGAGTTCCAGAAGTACAAAAAAAGTTTGAAGTAGAGCATCCAGAACAAGTCATTGATTACTTAGGTATGATGGGTGATGCCGTTGATAATATACCTGGACTACCTGGAGTAGGAGATAAAACTGCTAAAAAATTATTAAAAACATATGGCAGTATGGAGACTTTATTAGAGAATGCACACGAGGTCAAAGGAAAACTAGGTGAAAAAATTAATGCTAATAAAGACCAAGGAATCTTATCCAAGGAGTTGGCGACAATTCTTTTGGATGTACCTGTAACTTTCGATGCTGAAAACTATGCCTTAAGAGACCCCAATCAATCAAAAATCAGTGAACTTTTTCAAGAATTAGAGTTTCGGAGAATGGCTGAAAACTTTAATAAGATTTTTACCTCAAAAGAAGAGCCTGTAATTTCTGATGATAAAATAAATACATCAAATCAAAAAGTTCTTCAAGAGGGTCAACAGTTCGACTTATTTTCTCCTCCTGGAAGCGGAAGTTCAACCCAAAATGATTCCTTAAAAAGGAAGGATTTATCCACAAAAGAACACTGGTATCAAACCGTTAATAGTAAAAAAGCACGTGAATTATTATTAAAAAAACTGTTAAGTGAAAAACAGGTTTGTTTTGATACAGAGACGACCTCTGTAGATGCTTTGGAGGCTGATCTAGTAGGAATTTCATTTTGTTGGAGTCCTGGCAAAGGCTATTACTTGGCCTTACCAAATGACAGAAAACAGATTATTCAAATTTTACAATTCTTTAAGCCCTTTTTTGAACATCCTGAAATAGAAAAAATTGGTCATAATTTAAAGTATGACTTAAAAATATTGAGAAATTATAATATTCAAGTTCAATCCCCCTTCTTTGATACAATGGTTGCGCATTATTTAATCAATCCTGATATGGGTCATAATATAGATGTTTTAGCTGAGACGTATTTAAATTATAATCTTCAACCCATTACTGACCTTATTGGTAAGAAAGGTAAAAATCAAATAAGCATGAAAGACATAGCTTTAGATCAACAAACTGAATATGCTGTTGAAGATGCTGATATTACCCTTCAACTCAAGCAGCATTTTGAAAAAGAAATGGAAGCTGCAAATACCTTGTCATTATATAAACAGGTTGAACTTCCCCTAGTAGAAGTACTTTCAGATATGGAGTGTGAAGGAATTAATCTAGATACCGCATTTTTAAAAGAACTTTCGAAAGGACTGTCAAGTGATATCGAGATCTTGGAAAAAACTATTTTTGAAGATGCTGGTGAAACTTTTAATTTAGGGTCCCCTAAGCAATTAGGGCCAATTTTGTTTGAAGAATTAAATCTTGTAGAAAAACCAAAAAAAACAAAAACAGGTCAGTACTCTACTGCTGAGGAGGTTCTTTCTGCGTTAGCTAAAGATCATCCTATAATTTCAAACATATTAGAGTGGAGATCACTCAATAAACTTCAAAACACATATGTAGACGCTCTTCCAAAGGAAATCAATCTAAAAACTAATCGTGTTCATACAATTTATAATCAAGCTGTTGCTTCTACGGGCCGTTTAAGCAGTAATAATCCTAACCTACAAAATATTCCGATCAGAACCCCTCGTGGGCAACAAGTTCGTAAAGCATTTATCCCACGCGATAAAGAACATGTTCTTGTTGCTGCAGATTATTCTCAAATTGAATTACGTATCATAGCAGCATTAAGCAAAGATTTAGGTATGTTAGATGCATTTCAAAATAACGAAGATATTCATTCAGCTACTGCTGCTAAAGTATTTGGGGTTTCACTGGAAAATGTTACAAGAGAACAACGCAGTAATGCTAAGACGGTAAACTTTGGTATAATTTATGGAGTCTCTGCATTTGGTTTGAGTCAGCAAACTAGTTTAACTAGGACCGAATCTAAGGAATTGATAGAGACTTATTATGCAACATATCCTAAACTGAAGAACTACATTCAAGATCAAATAGATTTTGCCAGAGACAACGGTTATGTTTCGACTGTATTAGGTAGAAGACGCTATCTAAAAGATATTAATTCTCAAAATGCGATTGTTCGTGGAGCAGCAGAACGTAATGCGGTAAACGCTCCTATTCAAGGAAGCGCTGCAGATATTATTAAATTAGCCATGATTTCTATTCAAAAAGAATTACGAAATAAAAACTGGAAGTCAAAAATGTTACTTCAAGTGCATGATGAATTAGTTTTTGATGTCCCAAAAACAGAATTAACAGCTCTAAAAACAATGGTCAAAACCAAAATGGAAAATGTATTTAAAATCGATGTCCCATTATTAGTAGACATAGGTGTTGGAGCGAATTGGTTAGAAGCCCACTAGCTAATTTAGCTTAGTCAATAAGGTTCCAATAAATTTCAGGGAAAAATTTTTCAAAAGTAATTTATAATTGTACATTTGCAGCCCGTTGAAGCAATTTCAGACGGTTAAAATAAATAATTGTGAATACATTAAGTTACAAAACTATATCTGCAAATGCGAGCACTGTTAATAAAGAATGGATCGTATTAGATGTAAAGAATCTTCCTTTAGGAAGAGTTTCAACAGCAATTGCAAATTTTTTACGTGGTAAATATAAAACTAATTATACACCCCACGTAGATTGTGGTGATAATGTAATTGTAATTAACGCTTCTACAGTTACTCTAAGTGGAAACAAATGGGAGCAAAAAGAATACATCCGACATACAGGATATCCTGGAGGACAACGTTCTTTAAATGCCACTCAACTTCACAACAAAAAAGATACACGTTTAGTAGAAAATGCTGTGCGTGGAATGTTGCCTAAAAACAAGTTAGGTGCCGAACTTTTCAGAAATTTACGAGTTTTTGGAGGTGCTGACCACAAACAAGAAGCTCAAAACCCAAAAATGATTAACATTAACGATTACTTATAATGGACACAGTTCACACTATTGGCCGTCGCAAAACCTCAATTGCCCGAATATTTATTAATAAAGGGAAAGGAGCAATAACGGTAAACAAAAAAAATTATACAGATTACTTTCCAACACCCACTCTACAATATAAAATCCAACAACCTTTCATGTTAACCAGCACAGAAGGAAATTATGATTTAAATGTTACGGTAAAAGGTGGAGGAACCAATGGTCAAGCTGAAGCTGTTCGTCTAGCAATATCTAGAGCTTTATGTAAAATCAATGAAGAGTTTAGAGCTGAATTGAAGCCTGAAGGATTGTTAACTAGAGATCCACGTATGGTGGAGCGAAAAAAGTTTGGCCAAAAGAAAGCAAGAAAAAAATTCCAATTCTCAAAACGTTAATTGGTACCGTTTTGTTTCGACAAAACAAAGTTCATTCATTTATTAATTTAACCTGTTGCTTAAACCGCTATTGCGGAAATTAGTTTAGCATCTAAACATGTTTAAATACTTGTTGCTAATCAAAAGGAACGTAAACTAAAACAAAATGGCAAAACCAGAAGTAAATGACCTGCTTAATGCAGGTGTCCACTTTGGACACTTAACCCGAAAGTGGAACCCTAATATGGCTCCCTATATATATATGGAGCGTAATGGAATCCATATTATCAACCTTTACAAGACTGCTGCAAAAATCGAAGAGACTAACTCAGCTCTAAAAAAGATTGCCGCCTCTGGAAGGAAAATTCTATTTGTAGCTACTAAAAAACAAGCCAAAGATATTGTAGCTGAAAAAGCAAATGCTGTAAACATGCCTTATATAACTGAGCGTTGGCCAGGGGGAATGTTGACAAACTTTATTACTATTAGAAAAGCGGTAAAGAAAATGGCTGCTATAGATCGTATGAAAAAAGATGGAACTTTTGAAACACTTTCCAAAAAAGAGCGTCTTCAAGTAGATCGTCAACGTGCTAAACTTGAAAAGAATTTAGGTTCAATAACTGATATGACACGCTTACCAGGTGCAATTTTTATAGTAGATACTACTCGTGAACATATTGCTGTCAAGGAAGCGCAAAAATTAAAGATTCCAATCTTTGCTATGGTAGACACCAATTCAGATCCAAGGGATGTTGATTTTGTAATCCCTTCAAACGATGATGCTTCTAAATCTATCGATAAGATATTAGATCTTGTTACATCTGCAGTGGCTGAAGGCCTTAGTGAGCGTAAAAGCGAAAAAGAAGCCACTGAGGCTAGTGATGCTTCTAAAATGGAAGCTGCTGCAAAAGTAGATCAGGCCAAGGCTAAAGTCGAAACTGTTGAGGAAAAGAAACAAGAAACTTCTAAAGACGATCAGCAAAATGAAAAAGCTTCCTCAAAACAAGCTCCTTCTGATAAGGAAGTAAAAAAAGAAAAAGACGCATAACTAACTAAAATTATAGAACTGTGAAAATTACTGCATCTGAAGTAAATAAACTCCGCCAAGCTACTGGAGCGGGAATGATGGACTGCAAAAAAGCTCTTGTCGAAGCAGAAGGTGACTTTGAAAAGGCTGTAGAAAATCTTCGTAAAAAAGGACAAAAAGTTGCTGCTAATAGGGCGGATCGAGACTCTTCCGAGGGAGCGGTGCTTGCTAAAGTGAATCAAGATAATACTTCAGGAGTAATAGTTTCAATAAACTGTGAAACTGATTTTGTTGCAAAAAATGAATCTTATCTCTCCTTAGCTAAAGAGCTTACCGATACTGCATTGGGTCATGAAACCCTAGAAAGCTTCTTAGCAGCTGATTTCAAGGGCATGAGTGTTGCTGAAAAACTTACGGAACAGACTGGAGTGATAGGTGAAAAAATAGAAATTGGTGATTTTAAAACTTTAAAAGCACCTTATATAGGTTTATATATTCATGCGGGAAATAAGATTGCTACCCTTGTAGGCCTTTCTGCTAAAGTGGAGGATGCTGCCGAAGTATCAAAAAATGTTGCAATGCAAGCTGCTGCAATGAACCCTATTGCACTCAATGAGGAAGGTGTAGATGCTTCTATTATTGAAAAAGAAATTGAGATTGCCAAAGATCAACTTCGCCAAGAAGGTAAACCTGAAGAAATGTTAGATAAAATTGCTCAAGGAAAAATCAAACGTTTCTTTAAGGACAACACTCTAATAAATCAAGACTTTATTAAAGACAGTAAAATTTCGGTAGGTAACTATGTTAAGTCTGTTGGAGATATTGAAGTTACAGGTTTTGCTCGAGTAGCTCTAGTCTGATTTATTTTTATCTTAAATAAATTAAAAGCACCTTAATAAGGTGCTTTTTTTTACCTTTATTTTATGAGTAAAATTCGATGTGATTGGTGCTTAGGTGATAAGCTTTATGAAAATTATCATGACAAAGAATGGGGTGTTCCAGTTTTTGATGATAGATTATTATTCGAATCCCTAACATTGGAGACTTTTCAAGCAGGACTCAGTTGGATTACAGTTTTACGTAAACGAGAGCATTTTAAAAAAGCATTTGATAATTTTGACTACAGAAAAATAGCTTCATATAATATTCAAAAAGAGGATGAACTCATGTCCAATCCTAGTATAATTCGAAACCGTCAAAAAATAGAGTCAACAATAAAAAATGCTAAATCTTTTATGAAAATTCAAAAATCAAAAGGAAGTTTTTCGAATTATATATGGGAATTTGTTTCGGGTAATCCAATTTTAAATGATTACAAAAAATCAAATGAAATTCCAACTTATACTTCCCTTTCTAAATCTATTAGTAAGGATTTAAAGCAAAATGGTTTTAAGTTTATTGGACCCACTATAGTTTACTCCTATATGCAGTCTATAGGCATAGTAAATGACCATCTTGTAGATTGTTTTCGTTATTTAAAAGTCGATTGAATCTTAAAAGGGTAGGTCATCATCTACTTCTTTAGGATCTCCTTCTGAAGGCTCAAAAGCAGATGCTGGAGGCATGGGTGGCATCTCAGACACTATTGCGCCCTCTGTTGCTTCAATTCTCCAACCTTGAATAGAATTAAAGTATTTTGTTTGTCCTTCTGGATTAACCCATTCACGTCCACGTAAGTTTATTCCTATTTTTACATCTTGTCCAACTTGATATGTGTTAAGTAAATCGCATTTATCTTGTATAAATTCTATTAAAATATGTTGGGGGTATTGCTCTTCAGTGGTAATTACAACTTCCCTTTTTCTAAAACCATTACTTCCGTAAGTTTTAGTTTCGTCAATCCATTTTATTTTTCCAGATAGTTCCATAGTTTTTAATGCTTAATACAAAAATAGTAAAAGTTTTTTGCGGTCAACTAGGCTTTGAGTCTATTTTGTTAAATTGAGTTATCTTCGTTTTGAACAACTTGTTATGAAACTGCTTAGCAACTTGAAAAATCAACTAAAAAATACCTGGCTGTTTTTTGCTTTCGCTATAGTAATCTTGATTTTATGGAATACCAATTTACTCTTTGAAAGTTTAAGTCTTCAAGAACGTAATAAGATGGAGCTATGGGGAATGGCTCAAAAAGAGTACATCCAAAATCCTAGCTCAAGTAATCTGACTTTTGAGATCCTTCAACGTTCAGGAGTTAACCCTATGATTCAAGTAAATGAATTTGGCCGTATTATTGAATTCCGTAATATTGAGTGGAATATTAAAAAACAAGACTCTACCAAGCTATACTCAATCTTAGAAAAAATAAAAAAAGAGAATGATTCTATATTAATTCAATTCCGAAACGAGAAAGGAGACTTAGTCGTGAACCAAACGCTTTATTATGGAAATTCCTCTACACTAAAAAAACTACAATATTATCCTTTAGCTTTATTGCTTATTATTTTTCTTTTTGGAGCAATGCTATATTTCTTCTTTAAAACTTCTCGAATTGCAGAGCAAAATAGACTTTGGGCAGCTATGGCAAAGGAAACCGCACATCAAATAGGAACTCCTTTAACCTCTATGGTGGGCTGGATTACACTTTTGAAAGAAAAACAAAAAAAATCAATTCCACTAATTGAAATTGAAAAAGATATAGCCCGATTAAACCTTATTACTGATCGATTTTCTAAAGTAGGTTCAATTCCTAAACTTATACCTTCAGATCTGACTTCCGTGATTAAAGAAACTGTAAGTTATCTTCAAAAAAGAAGCTCTGAACATATTAAATTTAAAATTCAGCTTCCTAATAAAAAAATTATAATTCCCTTGAATCCCCAACTTATAAATTGGACGCTTGAGAATTTGATTAAAAATGGGATTGATGCTATGAAGGGTAAGGGAAACCTTAATATTAGATTGTTAGAAAAAGCATCAGAGATAGAAATTTTGATTTCTGATACTGGTTCTGGAATGAAAAAAGAGGTTGCAAATAAGATTTTTAAGCCTGGTTTTACAACTAAAACTAGGGGCTGGGGTCTTGGACTTTCATTAGCTAAAAGGATAATTGTTGATTTTCATAAAGGAAAAATAAGTGTCTTAAAAACAGTTCTTGGAAAAGGAACAAGTTTTCAAGTACTATTAAAAAAAGCTCCTTTTAAGAATTCTAAAGAATAAGAAAAGAAGTGATCGATTCAGCAGTTTTTTTCATTTCCTCTGAACTAAGCTCAACTTTCTTCTGAAATCGAATATCATCCATAACATCTAAAGGAATGAGATGAATATGAGCATGGGGAACATCCAAACCAACTACTGTCATTCCTATTCGCTTACATGGAATTGCTTGCCGAATTGCTAATGCTACTTTACGGGAGAAATGCATCAATCGGCTATAATCCGCCTCGTTTAAGTCAAAAAGTTTATCTACAGGTTTTTTAGGAACACATAAAACGTGACCTTTAGCATTGGGGTTAATGTCCAAAAAAGCAAAACAGGATTTGTTTTCACCAACTTTATAGCTTGGAATCTCTCCAGAAATTATTTTACTAAAAAGCGTTTCCATTAGTCACGAGATATAGAAATAATTTCAAGTTGAATACTACCGTTAGGAACATTTATATCGGCAACATCCCCTACTTCTTTCCCAAGTAGCCCTTTTCCAATTGGAGATTCTACAGAAATTTTGCCAGTTTTTAAGTCTGCCTCACTTTGTGCTACAAGTTTATATTTCATTAATGCAGAATTAGCCTTGTTTTTAACCTCGACGTTAGACAGAACAAGAACCTTAGAATTATCTAATTCAGATTCATTAATAATTCTTGCATTTGCTAATGTGTTTTCAAGTTTTGCAATTTGCATTTCAAGCATTCCTTGAGCTTCTTTTGCAGCATCATATTCTGCATTTTCACTGAGATCACCCTTATCTCTTGCTTCGGCAATAGCCTGAGATGCTTTTGGGCGTTCGATATCTTTGAGTTTATTTAACTCTTCTCGAAGCTTTTTCAAGCCTTCTTCGGTATAATAAGATACTTTACTCATGATTTATACGTTTAATATAAACAAAAAATCCTCCCTAAAGGTGGACACTACAAAGATACGCAATTGAAACAAGGCATTAAAATATTTCAAAATTTCTACTTATTGATTCTATTAAGTACATTTATTCTTGTGGGTTGTAACAAGAGAACACTAGAGCGAAATCCTTATCTAGTTGATATACGCTTTCAAAGAGAAATAAACCTGTCACTTCCATTATACAACAGCCTTAATTTTGTTGGTGGAAGTATTTTAATTCCAGATATAGGAATAAATGGAGTTCTGGTCTTTAATCTCAATGGAAGTACATATCTCGCCTGGGAAGCCACTTGCCCAAATCATATTCCTGAAATTTGTTCTACTTTATCCATAAGTGGTGTTTTGGCTGAATGCCATTGTGAAGATTTTCAATACAGTCTTGCTACTGGACAACTACTTAATCCTAGCGGAGATTTAAATCCTCCTCAAGGATTGTTGTTCTATCAGGTTCAAAATTTTAATGGTACATTAAGAATATCAAATTAATAATATACCCTATGAAATTAAACGCTAAAAGCGCATTAAAATATTCCATTTTTCTGGTAGTATTTTTACTTCAAGGCGCTTTTTGTCATGCTCAACTTCTAGAGTTAGACTATACCAAAGACAAACGAGAGGAAAGTAGTTTTCGAGCTCAATTAATCCGGACAGGAATTATAGGGGTTAGTAGTTTAAAACATGTTGATGTCACAGTAGAAGGATTAAAACTTCGTTTTGATAGTAAAAAAAGAACTCATTTAGCTTTTACCATATATGGCACAAGAACTATATGGAGAGGAAATCGAATTGATGAACTTAATACTTTTGACTTTTTAATGAATCCCATAGGAGGAACTGTAAATGGTAGTTTTTTTACAAGCTACTCAATTAATAAAAATGAGCTAAACAATACAAAATTTGCGCTGAGTCTCGGAAAGAAATGGATTCAGGGTCCCCCACTACCAAATTTTAAAAATTCTTCTTTTTTTGATAATTATGGACGTTTGGGGTGGATTTATCAAAGAACTCTGGCAGAAGATGCTTTGACTAATAGCGCCTTATATTTTTGGGCTTTCCCCAGTATGATTATTCATCAGGTATCAAAAGAAAATAGAATAAAATTTTTTAATAATCAATTAGACCCTTTTTCTTATGGTTATGCCCTAGAATTTGGTTTGGAATACAATACAAAACTGAAAGTTACCCTAATCGGACAACAAATTCTCAATACTGATCCTAGTGGAGATTTTAGTAATTTTGTGGCCCGTTTGATCTTTGGGTATAGATTCTAAAAACGAAG
>ERZ802830.1998-NODE-1998-length-18770-cov-7.05509_pt1 | contig 18770 bp, 17 predicted proteins | sample MGYA00345654_ERZ802830 | MGnify/ENA primary metagenome ERZ802830 (study PRJEB30503, sample SAMEA104212375) | marine metagenome | biome: Westerlies Biome; feature: [SRF] surface water layer (ENVO:00010504) within the epipelagic zone...; material: water...
ATGTGGCGCGAAGACACGCTCTGGAGCGTCATGAGGTGTGATCCGACACCAGTAGCGACGTTGCAGGCTGCATAGTCGTTGGGGAAGGCGGCTGGCAGGGCTGTGGTTATCGACGTATAGGCAGGCGCGTATAGCGCCGATAACCGAAGAGGTGTCGCAGTCGTTGCAGACACCTCAGCCGTTGGTGAAGGACTAATTTATTCGCCTGGACGGTGGATCACTTCTTCAGTCCAGACGTAGTCACCTTGGCAATCGACATAGTTGTAGTAGTCATGACGCGCTCTCCAGCCGCCATTTGCCATCCATTGCTTGTGCTCCATCAAGCCAGCCATATCCGGAAAAACAACGATATTAGCGAACGTGCCAGGAGCTTTGGCGCCACCTATGTTGGGTATGAACGTAAACCAGCCAATGTTTCCCAAGCCCTCAGGATAAGACTCAGCGATGGATGCGTGCTTCGATCTCAAGGACTCAACGGACACTCCCTCTTTGCGCGTGCACCAATTCCACATGGCAAAACGCGAATCGCTGGTGTTCAATGCTTCCATGTCCGCCCATTGAGTGTTGAGCGTGGACATCTTTAGATCACACTGGGCAATGCTCTGCCACTCTTGATTGAGTTTTTGACCCTCGGGAGTACCAACCCACAGATCCCAGGATTTCCCGGAAGTGGCGTGATCTGAAACAAGATGTTCTACAAATTGCGTGTTGCTTCGACTATCAGGGTTGTCGTGAGTAATAAAGGGCATGGTGCGCACGACAGTCAGTTCAACATCATTCGCCTTGGACCAAGCGATATACTTATCAAACATTCGCTCGTATTGAGCCATGTTTTTGCCTTTGTTCAAGGTACAAAGCTGCGACTGGACGTTTTGTGGCGCGTTTGGATTCATCCCACCGGTAAACATGGTTGTTTCGTCTGCAACAGCAACCCCAGACAAAAGCGTGAACGCACTTGCAAAGGTAGTTAATAGCGTTTTCTTCATCGGATTTTCCTCTTATTTTTTGTATCCACTGATTTTCGTGCGAACGCACGAGTTGCGAAGTTAGCATTAAATCTCAAAAAAGCCTCCTCTATTTTGAGAGGCTCTTGACTGCTTCTGCGGCTTCTTAAACCTCAAAACCAAACCGCTTGATCGTCTTAGGTAAGCAAGCGGCGTTGGTCTGATGTCTTGACCGATAGCCAACGAGTCGGGCTAAGTGGGAGAAAGGCAACAGATACACAAAAATGAGGAGCGAACTTATGTTGATTGCAGTTAGAGCGGAAGTTGAGGACGAGGGATCGTGGCGGCAGGGGTTTAAAACCCATAGCGAGCTATTCAAGCGTCAGGGCGTGTCCATTGCGTACATGGGTTCTGCGGATGGCAAGTCTGTCCTCAGCGTATTCGATACGAATGATGTGGACGAGTTCATGAGGATTTTCAATGATCCTGCGACTGCGGAAGCGATGGCAAACGACAAGATTACGGGCGGGGTTGAACTGTTCGTGTTGGATGAATCGTTCAGTCCGCAATAGAACCAGCTTGGCTGTCCAGAAGGTCCGAGAAGCGGGGCAATCTGTTGGGGCTGACGGATTTTCGGACGAGGTTCGTTCAGCCCTACATTTGCTCTGAGCGCTTAGCAAGAGTCACCTAGGAAAAGGCAAAAGAGGCTTTGGTCTTCCGCATGTGCTACGCGATGTATGACTCGTTGTCTTCCCAGTTCACCATTCCACCAAGCTGTCTTTTTGCGTTATAAAGAGCGCGGGAGGGTGTGCGTCCCTGGTGGGAAATGGCGCTCTACCAACCAATAACAAAAGAGATAATAAAAATGATTAAGAAACTCAGCCTTTTCTGCGTGCTTGTAGTGACAGCGCTCACTGCCATCCTTGCCAAAGCAGACGATCACATGTCGCCACAAAATGCGGTGACGTCGATCGTATCGTTCTCAACTCAAAATGCCGCGGGAGTCGTGGGTGCATTAACAACATTTGCGCAGAGCGACTGCAGAAAGAATGCGCCGGTCAACATCCGACTCATGGCGGACAACTGGAATGGAACGGAAACGAATACGCATAGTGTTCTCATGACCTTTGCGTCGCCAGGTGACATGGCATCAACGTTCCAGGCATTCGCACAATGTGCTCCTTGGCAGGAGCTCATGGCATTCAGTGGCCAAAACTCGACTCCGCATAGCCAGTACGTCGTTCGTCCCGTAGTTGTCGGAGGAGATACGACGAAGGATGGTGCCTATACCGTATGGCAGATGCGGGTTGAGGATGAAGCGACTTATGCCAAGGCGTTCGAAGAATTGATGCAAGAGCAGGTTAAAAACAGTGATGTGGCCGGGGCTTATGGTCTTTGGCGAGTAGTAGGCGGCTCTGACCAAGAAGTGACCCACATATCCTTTGCGGGAGCTCCAAACATAGCGGAACTGCTGAGTGGAAGCATGCAGCCTACAAAGGCCGTTCAAAAATTCTATTCTGAGGTAGGTGAGCTTCGTTCCGTAACAAGACAGGTAATGAACACTGTCGTTGGCGATTTCTAGTCCAAAAAACGGGGCCGTCTAGGGTTGGGTCCGCAGCGCCTCCAGCAGTTTTCCATTATCGACTTGTATACGCGTGCGTATGATGCCGATGCTTGGAGAGGTGTTGCGGTGGTTGCGGGCACTGACATAGACATCGGCGGGTGGTGCTTTGAGCTTTACACAGAGACACAAACGCCCGCCATTGTATCGATGGCTGAATACATCCTCCTCTGCGAAGCAGATGCTAGTTGCTTTCTGCACGCTCGCCGGTGGTAACAAGCCCTCATCCTCCTAGGTCATAACGTCTCCTTCGCTCGATGATGTTGTCGCCACGATCCCCTCAGGTGCTCATCGCAGAGGATCTGTCCAATCTTTGCGGCGAAGATGAACATGGATCGTAGCGACGTGGCAGTGAGATTATTGCCGCCATGGGATCCACACAACACCCATTTCGTTGGTCTCAATCTCAAGAGCTGGGCGAGGCGTTGCCTAATCGAGCAAGCCTCACGCCAGCCACATGGCCTCGTTAGAGAGCCCTACTCGACGATGCCGCCACCAACCTCGAGATAGTTTGCAGTAGGTCCGCTGTTGCAGCTGAGCAATTCACCATACAGCGATGCTTGCACCAAGGGCCCACCTCCACGCACAAATTTGTCCGCGTTAGCGCCTTTCTCCTGCAATGAAGATGACCATCCCGCCTGATAGAAGTCTGCACCGTTGGCTTCACCGCCCTGCATTGGGTACCAACGATAGATACGAGCCGTGCTGTCTATTTCTGTTAGGAAGGCGTTCATTTTCTGATCCGCCGCCGAAAGGCTTTCTTGCGTTGCGCCCGGAAGCATTGCGCAAGCTGAGAAGTCCACGACGCCATCGGTAGACGGGCCTACTTCATCACGAACCCTGACCCAAGCAAGCTGAGCGTGGGACTCACAGGTATAAACATCGTAGAAGTCTGCGGCGAGATCCGTAGCGAGGAACTCCGTTTGGGCCACAGCCTGATCTTCTAGGCTCGACGAGAATCCAATCCAATAGACATCTGCCTCAAGCGAATCGTAGTAGTAAGGGGTAAGCACCAAGCCGGTGTACCCAACGGTAGAATTTTTGTCGAACCATTTGTCCCATTTTTTCGCCGCTTTAAGAAGGTCGCCCATATCCTTGCCTTCATTAAAGCTACAAGCATAGGTCTCCACTCCGCCGTACTCGGGCACCTGAAGATGATCGTCTGCAACAGCCGAACCCGCAGAAAATAAAATGACGAGACTAGCCACCAGATTATTGAAATAACGCATTCCCTTTTTCCTTTTTTGTTATTGGGGACTTCAGCTTTCAGTATGAGCGAGTAGCTTGCAACAGGTTTCAAGGGTACCAAAGCCGCATTGGCTGTTTACCTTTTGGGAAGTTGCGGATTCGGTTCAACCAGGTCATGACTCTAAGTGTAATAAATGATATGTTATAACATCATTATGTGAAGGAGCCCTTCATGCAAACGGTGCTTTCCAGCAAACTCCCGGTGACAGTGCTTTCTGGGTTCTTGGGGGCAGGTAAAACAACCGTTTTAAGCCACATTCTCAACAACCGTGAAAACAAGAGAGTTGCCGTCATTGTTAACGACATGAGTGAAATCAATATCGATTCTGCCATTGTCCAAAGCGAAGTATCTCTCAATCACAGTGAAGAGAAGCTGGTGGAAATGAGCAACGGTTGTATTTGTTGCACACTCAGAGAGGATCTCTTGGAGGAGGTGACCAATCTTGCCCAACAAGGGCGATTTGATTATCTCGTCATAGAGTCGACAGGCATCTCAGAGCCCCTGCCCGTTGCAGAGACCTTTACATTTGCTGATGAAAATGGGGTCTCGCTCTCGGATGTGGCCGAGCTGGACACGATGGTCACCGTGGTCGATGCCGTCAATTTTCTGAAGGATTATGACGATGCCAAATACCTCCAAGAAACCGGAGAATCGCTGGGAGAGAATGACGAGCGGAGCATTGCCGATCTTTTGGTCGATCAGGTTGAATTTGCCGACCTGATTCTCATCAGTAAATGCGATTTGGCTGGCGCCAGTGACGTCGAGCGTTTATGCGCAATCCTGAAAACCCTCAACACACACGCGAAAATTGTTCGGATTTCACACGGTCAGGTACCGATCGACGAGGTGCTGAACACGGGTCTTTTTGATTTCGCCCGAGCGCAGCAGGCGCCCGGATGGCTTAAAGAAATGCGCGGCGAGCATGTTCCGGAGACGGAGGAATACGGTATTGCAAGTTTCAGCTACGAAGCCCGCCGACCGTTTCATCCAGAGAAATTTAGCCAGTTTCTCCACAACACCGAACAATATGGCAAGTTGATTCGTTCGAAAGGCTATTTTTGGTTGGCCACAAGACCCGAGTTTGCCGGCCAGTGGAGCCAAGCCGGAGGCATCGCCCGTTACGGCTTCGCCGGCATGTTCTGGAAAGCTGTGCCAAAGGAAAACTGGCCGGAAGACTCGGACTATCTCGCATCTATTGAAAAACAGTGGGTGGAGCCTTTCGGTGATATGCGGCAAGAGCTGGTCTTCATCGGTCAAAACTTGGACCAGCAAGGCATGACCCGAGCACTCGATGAGTGCCTGTTGAGTGAAGAGGAAGTGCTGCGCGGCAGAGTCTATTGGGAAACACTGTCCGATCCCTTTCCTGAGTGGGAGCAAGTGTGAACGCCGTAAGTCCGAGGGAAGCCGGTGCCCCGGCATCACAGATCCTAAGCGATGATCAGAATCCAAACGCCGTTGCTGGTAGTGATCCTGCGGTGCTGGCGGATATTTACGAAGCCGAAACCAATATAGCGATGTGGCAGCGGTCTTTTTCTGAAAGCTTTCAACGCCTTGTCGACGAGTTTGTTTCGTCTCGGCAGCAACCCTACCTATCGATGATTTGTGCGCCCAAGGATGCACGCTCGCAATTGCGAAAGGCACTCGGCAGCGCACACTTTAGTCCGCTAGCGGATGATGCAACTGAGCTGATCGGCATGTTTTGCTGTTTGTTTGAGCTGGACCAAGTCGGGCTACGTATGACCGTTTTGAGGGATACGATGTGCCCCAAATTTCACGTGGATCATGTCCCTTGCAGAATGGTGACTACTTACGCCGGTGTGGGAACCCAGTGGTTGCCCAACGCAGTAGTCAAACGTGACAAGTTGGGGATTGGGAGTGCAGGGAAGTCCGATCAAGAATCTGGACTCTACGGCAGCGAGGCCGATATCCGGCAGATGGCGTCTGCAGACGTGGCTTTGCTAAAAGGTGAAGGATGGCAAGGCAATCAAAATGCTGGATTAGTCCATCGTTCACCGGCGATACCCAGTGGCGAGAGCCGCTTACTGTTGACGCTGGATTTCAGTAGCTAGAGCGGCGGGCTAACGGCCTAGATGGAACCGCTCAGTCGTCAGTTGCGGGATCGAAACGTTCTGTTTGGAAGGGGAAACCGTTCAGTTGCCGCACGGCTTGAGGCTGTGTACAAAGTGCATTCAGACGCGCTCGCAGTCCGAAGAGAGGCTCGGTTCCTCTCCCCTGTCACCAAGGGTATCGTCCAAGGGACGTCGATGAGGTCGTGGAAGATTCGAGGCGTATGCTTGCGGCGTTTGATGCTGTAGGCGCCCGTTTGAAAAGCCTCAGTCGCCGAGCGCGTACGCGATCACCTTGCCGCTGAAAGTGGGTGCCGATTCCGCTGCTGAGCCAGCATTATGGCTTTCCTCACGGTCGGGTCTTCCACCCCCAGCGGGTTCCAGCACCAAGATGTACTGCTTTCCGGAAGCGGAACTGATGTAACTCATGGGTGTACCACCTGAGCTTCTTTCGAGGTCCGAGGACCACAGCAGCTCACCGTTTTCGACGTCAATTGCCCGCAGCTTGCCGTCCATAACGCCAGCGTTAAAGATCAGGCCGCTCGCGGTGACAAAGGAGCCTGCGGAATAGGGCAGTCCAATATCCAGCGCGCCAAAGCCTCGACGCCAAACGATTTCCTGGGTGGTCATGTCGACGACCGCGATTTCTCCGTAGGGCGGTTTTAGACAGGGAATCGATAGCGGCGAGCTGAACAGTTCGACCTTGGCCGCAAAAGGCGTGCCGCGCTGGGGGCCGCCGATGCCATAGCCTCTGGCGAAACCATCGGCCTCGCTGCGTCGCGCATCGTTTTCTCGAGCGATCATATGAACCTGCCAGGGTAGGTGCATATTGTTCACCACCATAAGCTGGCGCTGTTCATCAACAGCGACGGATCCCCAGTTCATACCGCCGGCTGGCCCCGGGTAAAGCAGCGTGCCCTGCACTGATGGCGGTGTCATAGGGCCCTCGTAGCGCAGGTCGCGCAGCGTTTGACGGCAGGCCATCTGGTCGAAGGGCGTAATGCCTATGGTGTCTTCATCACGAATGAGTGGATAGGCGAAGGACGGCATACCGGTGGAGAATGGCTGGGTCGCGCTGGAACGCTCATTAGGTAAATCCGTTTGTGGAACCGGTCGTTCGGTAACTTCGGTAATCGGTTCGCCGGTCTCCCGGTCAAGGACAAACAGCTCGCCACGCTTGGTTGGCACGATAACGGTTTTGCGGCGCTCGCCACTGATTGTCAGGTCAACCAGCGTGGGCTGGGAGGGCACGTCGTAGTCCCAAATGTCGTGATGGGTGGTCTGAAAATGCCATCGGGTCAGTCCGGGTTTCGCATCGATGGCGACCACACAGCTGGCGGACTTATCCATCACCTGTGTGCGATGGCCGCCGAAATAATCTGGTGTCGCGTTACCCGTTGGCACATAGACCAACCCGAGTTCATCGTCGGCGGATGTCAGACTCCATACATTGGGTGTGCCGCGAGTGTAGGTCTCGCCTTGGGGCGGCAGCGACGTATTACCCTCGCGTCCCATATCCCAAGCCCAAGCAAGTTCTCCCGTGCGCGGGTCGTATGCCCGGACAACGCCGGATGGCTCGTTGGTTTCCTGATTATCAGCAACCCAGCCGCCTACCACGAGTACGCCACTGGCGAGAGTAGGCGGAGACGTGACGAAGTAGAAATAGGGCTTCACCTCACCCATGCCCGCCAGCAACGATATTTGGCCTTCGTCGCCAAAATCTGAGCAGGGTTGTCCTGTGGTCATGTCCACGGCGATCATGCGCGCATCGGTTGTCGCGGTAACGATACGTTCTGCGCATATCTCATCGGGCTGAGCGTCGGGCAATTTGACGTAAGTAACTCCCCTGCAATTACCGATGATGCCGTAGGGCGGGGTATCGTTTTCGGGGTCGAAGCGCCAGCGTTCAGTGCCTGTGTCTGCGTCTAAGGCCAGCATGATGTTTTGTGCCGTGCACAAATAAATGCCATCACCAATTTGCAGTGGGGTGGCGCTGAGACGACCCACCATGCCGGTTTCCGCTTCCCACACCCGGGTAAGCTTGTGCACGTTGTCGCGATTGATCTGATTCAGCGGCGCGTATCGGGTGCCGGCTTTGTTGCCGCCATAGGCGTCCCATTGCTCACTGTTTTGGGGTGAGGCAAGGTCTCTATCCGGTAAGGGCGTCACATCGCTGCTGTTAAGATCAACAATCATCGACAGCAGGACCGTTACCGATGCAACCGTCGCCACCTGAACCGTACGCATACTCAACAACGCGGGCGTGTTATCACCCCAGAGCTTGCGTCGAATCCGTGGTGTACAAAGCCACAAGGACAGCAAGCCAACGATCCAGATGCGTGAGCCTACGGACCAAAAGTCGCTGCCAGCTTCGCTGACCGCCCAAATCAAGGTGAGCAGCAGAAGCACGGCAAAGGTATAGAAACCTCGGGTTGCGCCGCGAATCAGATCTATGCCGCTGGCGAGCATCAGGATGCCGGCGACCACGTAGTATGCGGTGCCGCCGACAAGCAGCAGCTGCAGGCCGGGCCAAAGCATGGCAGCGCCGAATGCAGCGATAAGAGTGCCGGTAACGTATGGGTTGGATCGCTTGTCTTGCTGCATCGTTGGAGCCTTATGCTGTTTAGCCGCGCATGTTATTTATCACATAATTTGGTAGATCGGCTATGGCCACACGTTCTTGGGCCATGGTGTCTCGATTGCGCACGGTAACGGTGTCGTCTTCTTCGACGGTTTGAAAATCGACGGTTACGCACAGTGGCGTACCGACTTCATCGTGACGGCGATAACCCTTGCCGATATTTCCTGTGTCTTCGTAGAAGATGCGGCCTATGCCTAAGCGCATAAGATCGTTCTTGATGGCTTTGGCTTTGTTGACGATGCCTTCGTGGTTCCGCTTGAGCGGCAAAATCGCCACCTTAATGGGAGCCAGGTGAGGCTTGAAGGCCATCACGGTGCGTTCGCTGCCATTTTCCAATGTCTCGACGGTGTAGGCTTCATTCATGATCGCCAGTACGCCCCGATCAACGCCGGCAGACGGCTCAATAACAAAGGGTACATGCCACTTCTTGGCTTCGAGATCCTGCAGCGCCAGTTTGGCGTTGGAATCTTTGTTGGGTTCGACCTTGGCCGTTAGGTCGAAATCACTCTGATTCTTGGTATGGGATCCCAGGTCGAAATCTGTGCGGTTAGCGATGCCTTCCAGCTCTTCAAGTCCGTGCGGGAAACGATACATCACGTCGACGGTGGCCTTGCTGTAGTGAGCCAACTCATCGGTAGGCACGTGGTAAAGCTCAAGCTGGGAACGTCCAACACCCTGTTGTTCCCACCAGTCCAAACGCATCTCTACCCACTTGCTGTGCCAGTCTTCGTCTTCACCGGCCTTGACGAAAAATTCGAGCTCCATTTGCTCAAACTCGCGCACGCGGAAGATGAAGTTACGGGGTGTAATTTCGTTGCGGAATGCCTTGCCGATTTGGGCGATGCCAAAGGGCAGTTTCGGTGAGGTTGAATCCACGACATTCTTAAAGTTCGTAAATATGGCTTGTGCCGTTTCGGGTCGCAGATAGGCAAAGTTGTCGCCGTCTTGCACGGGACCGACCTGAGTTTTGAACATCAAGTTAAACGGTCTGGGTTCCGTGAGATCTGTGGATCCGCAGCCCGGGCAGGCATCGCCGTCAAGATGATCGGCTCGCCACCGGCTTTTGCAGGCTCGGCAGTCCACCATCGGATCGGTAAACGTTGCTTCGTGGCCGGAATGACGCAGCGTCATCGGGTTGGTGAGGATGGCGGCATCCAATCCCTCGATGTCGTCGCGTTCGTAGACCATGGCACGCCACCAGGCGGCTTTAAGATTGTTCTTCAGCTCGACACCCAGGGGACCGTAGTCGTAGACCCCTTGCAGGCCACCGTAGATGTCGCTGGATTGAAAAATGAAGCCTCGACGTTTTGCTAAGGAGACAAGCTCCTCCATGGATGTTGCAGTCACGAATTTTCCTGGACAATGTTATCTGTGGGGTTGAGAAGCGATCGATGCTCCGACGGGCGCGACTATACCGGTAAAGCAGGGTAAATTCAGCGTCGTAGGGGCATCCGCTGCGTTGATGCCAACGTTTACAGAGGGAGAGAGCATTTATGTCGAGCAATTTATTTGATCTAACGAATAAGGTCGCACTGATTACGGGTTCCAGTAAGGGAATAGGGCGCGCTATCGCGGAAGAAATGGCGCGTCAGGGCGCCAAAGTTGTGATCAGCAGTCGCAAAGCGGATGCGTGCCAAGAGGTTGCGGATGCCATTAACGTCGAAGCGAAAGCTGCGGGAAACGCAACCGGCGAAGCCATCGTCATTCCTGCCCATGTGGGACAGCGCGAGGCGCTTGAGCATCTGGTAGACGAAACCCGCGCTCGCCTTGGACAGATCGATATTTTGGTGTGCAATGCGGCGGTAAACCCGTTCTATGGATCCATGCAGGAACTACCCGACGATGCCATGGATAAAATTTTAGGCATTAACATCAAGTCGAATCATTGGTTGGTCAACATGGTGCTGCCGGAAATGATTGAGCGCAAAGATGGCTCGATCATCATCGTGTCCAGCATTGGTGGGTTGCGCGGTAGCCCGGTTCTCGGTGCCTACTGTATTTCTAAGGCGGCTGACCTGCAGCTGGTGCGCAATTTGGCGGTGGAAAACGGCCGACACAATGTTCGCGTGAATGCCATCTCGCCGGGCTTGGTGCGCACAGATTTTGCGCGTGCGCTGTGGGAAAACCCGGACGTTCTTAAGGAGCGAACCGCAGGCGATCCGCTGAAGCGAATTGGAGAGCCGAGGGAAATCGCCGGTGCCGCCGTCTATTTGGCCTCTGCGGCAGGGTCTTTTACCACGGGACAAAATTTTGTGGTCGATGGTGGCGCGACGATCAGTTAGTTTAGTGGTCTACAAACGCCGGTTTCATAACGAGTAAAGCAATGGAAAATGATTTAGAAAGACCTCGCTGGTGGGCACAAGCCCTGTTGATCGGTGCGATCGTCAGCGCAGTGCTGATGGTGATGGCCGGTTTTGGTACTCGTCTTGGCATGTGGGACTATACCGGCGGCTTCACCATTGCGAGCGGCGGTGTGATGCTCGCCGCTGGGGTCTTTTTCTTGGGCGTCATCGGCTACGTCGTGTGTCTGCGCAAAGGCCTGCCAAGCGAGCGTTCCAGCATTCTCATCGGTTTACTGATTTGCGTGGTGCTTTTGGGCCAGTTTGGCTTGCAGATGAACGCGGTCTCCTCGGTGCCAAGGATTCACAACATTTCAACCGACACCATGGATCCGCCCAGTTTCGATGCCCTTGTTGCGATACGCGATGCGGCGGGCGCAAACCCGTTGGCATACGACGCGGCAGTCTTGGCCGAGCAGCAGCAGGCGGCGTATCCGTGGGTGACGACCCTGAACTCTCCGATCAGTCCAGCGATTATGCTGAATGCAGCGACGATGGTTCTTGAGGATCTGGGCCTGGAAGTGATCAACGTATCCGTAGAAAAAGGTATTGTTGAAGCAACGGATACCACGTTTTGGTTTGGCTTCAAGGATGATGTGGTGGTTCGCGTTCGTGCTGCTGAGAGCAATGGCGGCAGTATCGTAGACGTGCGCAGTGTGTCGCGAGTCGGACAGTCAGATCTGGGCTTAAACGCAAAGCGTATAGGATCTATTTTGGATGGACTGCGCGACGCCTAGAACCGGTCAGAAATTCAGCACCTGGCATTCCATGGTGTTGAGATCGACGACTCCAACCGCATTTCTGCCGGCCATCATGCCGGCACATTCCCCCGGATTGAAAATCGTCTGATCGCCACTTTGTTCGAGTCGGTAGCGATGGGTATGCCCGTGCAGCGCCAGGTCCTGATCGGCCAGATGGCCTTCAAACTCCAATGGGTCATGGACCACGATGATGGTCTTCTCCGCCCAGTGCAAATACAGAGGCGGGTCTTGGAAAGTGAACCCATGCTGCGCGATCGCGCTTTCGAGAGCCTCGCGCTCCTGATCGTTATTGCCGAATACACCAAAGAGCGGTGCCGCCAAATCGGCAAAGACATTCAGGGTTTTCGCTTGGCTGATGTCCCCGGTGTGTATCACTCGCTCCACCGCGTGGTCATTGAAGAGCTGAACAATCTTGCGAACGTTCTTGAGGTTGTTGTGGGTATCGCTGACGATGCCGATTCGCATAAATCTCTCTCGAAGCGGTGGCTGTACCAATAAAAACGCCAGGCGTCGGCCTGGCGTTTTTACGTTGTTGGTCGAGTGAGCTCGACTAGGAGGCGCGCTCCAGAACATGAATGGCACAAGCGCTGCCCAAACCGATCACATGGGTCAAACCGATTTTGGCACCGTCCACTTGGCGTGCTCCTGCTTCGTTGCGAAGATGGGTGCTGACCTCATAAATGTTGGCGATGCCTGTCGCACCCAAGGGATGGCCCTTGGAGAGCAGGCCGCCAGATACGTTGACGGGTATGCGGCCGCCGAGGGCTACCTCACCATCGTCGATCATGCGCCCGGCATCCTCTTGCTTGCAGATGCCCAAATTGCCGTAGTGCAGTATCTCAGCGGTGGCAAAGCAGTCGTGCAGTTCGATGAGATCGATATCTTCTGGCCCAAGCCCAGCCATTTCATAGGCTTCTTTGGCTGCTTTCTGGGTGCAGGAGTTCACATCGGGCATGACCAAGTCACGTTCCTGCCACGGATCAGATGCCAGCACCGATGCGCGAACTTTAATGGCGCGATCCATCAGCCCGAGTTCCCGCACTTTCTTTTCAGAACAAATAACCGCTGCCGCAGAACCGTCGACGTTGACCGAGCACATCAACTTGGTGTTCGGATAAGAGATCATTTCCGCGTTCATGACTTCTTCGAGAGGCGTCTCGATCTGGTACATGGCCTTGGGGTTCAGGGTGGAATGGTGGTGATTCTTGACCGATACCTTGGCGAATTGCTCAAACGTGGTGCCATAGTGTCGGGCGTGCTCCATGCCCGCTTCGGCAAAAACCGCTGGCATGGTGCCAGAGCCAAGCAGGCCCTCTTTCGGAATACCGGTTTTAGCACCGCCGCCGCCTAACAGGCCCTTGCCCATTTGCTCGACGCCCACGGCGAGCACGACATCGTAGAGGCCGGCTTTTACCGAAGCCCACGCTTCGCGAAATGCCGTCGCCCCAGTAGCACAGGCGTTAGCAACATTGACCACTGGCATGCCGGTCTGGCCAATTTCCTGCAGCATCCGCTGTCCGACCATGCCAGAGGCTTGGCCTAGGTTGCCGCAATACAAGGCTTGCATGTGCTGGATGCTCAGGCCGCAGTCGTCTAAGGCCATCAGCGCCGCCTGGGCGCCGATTTGCGGGACGGTTTTATCCGGGAATCGCCCGAATTTGATCATGTCGACCCCTACGATATATGCGTCGGTCATAGTCGTTCTCCGTTATGTTCTGGTCTGTAAAATTGGTGCAAAGGCACTAGGTTTTGGGTTGAAAAAAGTAAGATAGGTAACTGTTGCCGTCTGCATCCTTGCGGCCCAAGGCATCGTCAAAGATAACGTCTACGGGCATATCGAATGCTATGTTCTCAGGATCAGGCTCAACATTGATTAGGTTGCCCTTAATCGCCGTGCCGTCGTCCAGGTCGACGATGGCACTGATGTAAGGCACGTCGATGCCGGGGAACGATCGGTAGACGATAGAATACGAATAAAGCTTACCGCTGTTGGGTAAGGTGACAGGGCTCATTTGATCTCTGGCACCGCACTTGGAGCAAACGTTACGTTCTCCCAAAAACGTGCTGCCGCATTGTCCGCACTTTAAACCCTCCAGATAGGGACTCCCATCTTCCGGAATTTTTAGATACGGCACTGCTGGTAATGGCTGATTGCTCATGGCTCCCCTCAAAAAAAGAAAAAACAGGCACTCGGGGCAACAGGCAGTTGCCGAGGCTGTCTCGATCATACTATTGCCCACAAGATGACGATAGACCGAGATGCGCGTCACATTTTAGGTTGGTTGGGGGCAAACTTTTCGACCGCAAGAGAATGATCCTCGTATGGTCAAAGTGGTTTGAACGACCAGAAAATGAGCGTCTGGAGCGAATTGATGAACTCACTTAAAGTTCGAGACTACATGTCAGTAGATGTCATTACGTTTGCGCCTACCGATGGCGTGATGGACGCCATGTCCATTTTATTGAAGCAGGGTATTTCAGGTGCTCCGGTGGTTGCTGAAGATGGTGGCTTGGTGGGTGTTCTTTCGGAGGTGGATCTTATGGAAGTCGTTGTACAAGACAGCTACTACAATGAAAACGTCGGTATTGTTGCGGATTTCATGCAAGCAGCGGTTGAGCATGTTGACCCCGATATGGATATTTTGAAACTGGCTCAACGGTTTGTCAGCAATCATCGCCGCCGCTATCCGGTGCTGCAGGATGGTGTTTTGGTGGGTCAAATCTCTCGTCGTGATGTACTGCGTGCCGCCATGCAATTTTTTTCTGGCTGAAGCCTCCCGGTGACGGCTGTTTGCCGCGCACCCACATCAAGGGAGGCCTGGCAGAGTCAGAGCTTGGCGCGGATGATTTCGTTGACCTGCTGCGGATTGGCCTTGCCTTGGGTGGCCTTCATGACCTGTCCCACAAAAAATCCCAACATCTTGTCTTTGCCGCCACGCAACTCATCAAATTGTTTTGGGTTGGCTGCAATCAGATCATCGATGATCTGCGTCAGCGCGCCATCGTCGTTCATTTGAGCCAAGTTTAAGGTTTCGATGAGTTCGTCCACGTTTGCATCTGCGCCGGCTTCCCACAGCGCATCAAACAAGGTCTTAGCGGTTTTTGACGATAGCGTGCCGTCTTCAATGCGACCGATGAGCTGTGCCAGCCAGCCTGGACGAACTAGACACTCAGCCCGGGAGATGTCCTGCTTGTTTAGGTAAGCCGACAGCTCGCCCATGATCCAGTTTGCGCATTGTTTGGCACTGGCCTTGGCCGCTACGGCGGCATCAAAATAGACGGCGCGATCAATATCACTGCTAATGGCGGTGGCATCGTTCTCAGACAGACCCAGTTCTCCAACGTAGCGAGCGCATCGTGCGTCTGGTAGTTCCGGTAATTCGTCGCGAATGCGCTCAACAAACGCTTCACTGATGGTCAGTGGCATCAAGTCCGGATCCGGAAAATATCGGTAGTCGTTGCTGAGTTCCTTGCTACGCATGGACCGCGTTTCGTCCTTGTCCGGATCGTACAGCCGCGTTTCTCGTTCGATGCGACCACCGGATTCGAGTACGTCGATTTGTCTGGCAATTTCGTGCTCAATGGCCTGCTCGACAAATCGGAACGAATTGATGTTCTTGATTTCTGTGCGTTCGCCAAAGGCTTCCTGTCCCACGGGGCGAACGGATACGTTGGCATCGCAGCGCATGCTGCCTTCGGCCAAATTGCCGTCGCAGATACCGATGTAGCGGACTAAGGTATGCACTTGTCGAAAGTAGGCGGACGCTTCCTGTGCCGTTCGCATATCCGGTTCGGAGACGACTTCCAATAACGGTGTGCCGGTACGATTGAGGTCGACGGCGGTTTGGCTCGGGAATAGATCGTGAATGGACTTTCCTGCGTCTTCTTCCAAGTGTGCTCGGGTAATACCGACGGTTCGAGGCTTGCCCGTTTCTGGCGTGATGGTGATGGTCCCCTCGCCTACGATGGGGGTTTCGAACTGGCTGATTTGGTAACCCTTGGGCAAGTCAGCGTAGAAATAGTTCTTCCGATCGAAGATGGAGTGGAGGTTGATCTGAGCGCCAATGGCCAGGCCAAAACGCACGGCCATCTCGACTGCACGCTCGTTCAGCACTGGCAGCACGCCGGGCAGGCCCAAGTCGACATTGCAGGCCTGGGCGTTGGGTGCCGCACCGTAGGCGGTGCTCGCACCAGAAAAAATCTTACTTTCGGTGGCCAACTGTACGTGGATTTCTAGGCCGATAACGCTTTCCCAGTTCATGACGCATCTCCAGGACGACGCCGATGCCAGTCGGTGTGCCTCTGAAATTGGGCCGCTAGCATCAACGGTAAATCTTCTCGAAATGCGGGTGCGATAAGCTGCATTCCCATGGGCAAGCCTTGGGAGAAGCCGCAGGGAACCGACATGGCGGGCAGTCCCGCTAGGCTGGTGGGCACGGTATACAAATCTTGTTGGTACATGGCCACTGGATCATCGGTTAGCTGGTTCTTTTTGAATGCGGGCGTTGGCGCGGTGGGTGCTAGCACCAAGTCCACCTCGGCAAAGGCATCGGTGAAATCTTGGGCGATGAGGCGGCGAATCTTTTGCGCCTTCAAGTAGTAGGCGTCAAAGTAGCCCACCGATAATGTATAGGTGCCCGTTAGAATCCGTCGCTTCACCTCTTGGCCAAAACCTTCTTCCCGGGATCTTTCGTAAAGGTCCTGGAGAGATTGAGGGTTTTCACAGCGGTGGCCGAAACGCACGCCGTCGTAACGAGAAAGATTTGTCGAAGCCTCAGCGGATGCCAACACGTAATAAACCGGGATAGCCGACTCGGTATGAGGTAGCGACACCGACTTGAGGGTGTGGCCGAGGGTTTGCAGCTCTGCTTTGGCCATTTCTAAGGCATCCATATGTTCACTGGTGCGAAAATATTCGTCGGGCAGTCCAATGGTCAGTGGCTGATCAAGCTCTGGAATGCCCTTGACCGCCAGCTCCGCTAGCCAGGAGTCATCACGTTGAGCACTGGTGGAATCCCGGTGGTCGAAGCCAGCCATCACACTCAGCATGAGTGCGGCATCTTCCGCATCGCGGGTCATGGGGCCTGCCTGATCAAGGCTGGAGGCAAAAGCGATCATGCCGTACCGGGACACTCTGCCGTAGGTTGGCTTTAGGCCGGTGATGCCGCAGAGGGCTGCGGGTTGGCGAATGGAGCCGCCAGTATCTGTGCCCGTCGCAGCTGCTACCAGACCAGCGGCCACGGCCGCCGCCGAGCCTCCGGATGAGCCGCCGGGCACGCAGTCGGTGTTCCAAGGATTGCTCACCGGGCCAAAGAAGCTGTTTTCGTTGGACGAGCCCATGGCGAACTCGTCCATATTGGTTTTGCCAACGCTCACCATGCCGGCTTCCGCCATTTTTGTGACGACGGTAGCGTCATAGGGCGCGATAAAATTGCTTAGCATCTTGGAGCCAGCTGTGGTCAAGACGCCATTGGTGCAGAAAATGTCTTTATGGGCGAAAGGCAGTCCCACTGTGGGTCGTTGATCGCCAGCTGCTCTCTGCTGATCTGCCTGAGCGGCATGAGCCAAGGCGTTTTCCGGGTTGACGGTAATAAAACTGTTAATAGCCGGATCCGCTTTTTGGATACGACTCAAATGCTCTTGGGTCAGTTCTACACTCGAAAAGTCACCTTTTGCCAGTCCGGTACTCATCTCGCGCAACGAAGAAAATTCACTCATCTTTTGGTTAGGCCTTATTCAACGACGCGGGGGACGAGGTAGTAGTGGTCACCCGTGCTGGGTGCGGTCTGCTGAAAATGCTCTGGATCCGGTGACTCGGTCACCACGTCGGCGCGCAGACGCGCTGAGGCGTCAAGAGGGTGAGACAAGGGTTCCACCCCATCGGTATTGATGGCTTGCATCGCATCAATCACAGCCATGATCGACTTTAGATCATCGCTGGCTTGCGCTTGGGCGTCCTCGTCCAAGGCAAGCCGCGCCAATCCGGCCAGGTGGGCGACATCAATTGTGCCGTCAGAAATCTCTTGGGACATGCTGAAGATCAGACTCCGGTGTAAAGACGTGATTGTAAACCGGTTATTCAAGGATTGCTGTTGTCGGATGAGGCTTTCGATCACCGATGCGGCCTTGGTTGGGCGAGTCTTTGCAGATTCAGGCAGATTACCCTCCAGTTGCCTCATGTTAATCGTGCTTTTCGAGCACCTTATGCCTATGATTGCGCTTTATTTTTCGGAGCTTGTGCGACGATGTTAAAGAATTTCCGCGGTCTCTTTTCGCGCGACCTGTCGATCGATCTTGGTACGGCGAATACGCTGATTTACATTCGTGAGGAAGGCATTGTTTTAGATGAGCCTTCCGTCGTTGCATTGCGCCAACAAGGCAATCAGCGCAGCGTCGCCGCGGTGGGTCTGGACGCCAAGCGTATGTTAGGTAGAACACCCGGCAACATCACCGCAATTCGTCCTCTCAAAGATGGGGTGATCGCAGATTTTTTGGTCACAGAAAAAATGCTGACCTACTTTATCGCCAAAGTTCATGAGAACTCGTTTATTCGGCCCAGTCCCCGAGTGCTGATTTGCGTGCCCTGTAAGTCTACGGAAGTGGAGCGCCGTGCAATCAGAGAGAGCGCACTGTCAGCCGGCGCCAGAGATGTTCGCTTGGTTGAAGAGCCCATGGCAGCGGCTATTGGTGCGGGTCTGCCGGTACACGAAGCCGTGGGTACCATGGTCGTCGATATTGGTGGCGGCACCACGGAAATAGCCATCATCTCGCTGAACGGCGTGGTTTTTTCGGAATCGGTTCGAGTGGGTGGCGACCGTTTCGATGAGTCCATTGTGGCCTTTGTGCGACGGACTCAAGGCAGCCTTATTGGTGAGGCGACGGCCGAGCGCATCAAGCAAGAGGTGGGGGCAGCCTACCCTCAAAAGGACATCCGGGAAATTGACGTGCGCGGGCGTAACCTGGCGGAGGGAATACCTCGCAGTTTCACCCTCGACAGCAATGAAATATTAGAGGCGCTGCAGGAACCTCTGTCGGTGATTGTCCAAGCGGTAAAAGCCGCATTGGAACAATGTCCCCCTGAGTTGGCGTCAGATATCGCGGAAACCGGCATGGTGCTCACCGGCGGTGGTGCACCACGTCGCGCGATGG